>ERZ773263.759-NODE-759-length-21365-cov-7.615861_pt1 | contig 21365 bp, 13 predicted proteins | sample MGYA00511076_ERZ773263 | MGnify/ENA primary metagenome ERZ773263 (study PRJEB29015, sample SAMEA2738155) | human oral metagenome | biome: human oral; feature: human-associated habitat; material: saliva | place: China | collected 2195 ... | reverse complement strand
GCGAGGAAAACCTGCGCCGCAAGCTTATTCGCGTTCTCGTGCGTAAGCATGCTGATGATCTCGAATTCACGGACGAGGACCGGGTAGAGGCCCGTACGCTTGCGCGCGCTTCCGTCGTTGACGGTGTCGAATTGCGCCGTGATGCCAGTTCGGCTGCTGAGGAAATTGTCGATGCCCAAGATGACGCCGCCGCCTATGCGCGCACTCAGCTTCCCGTCGACGAGGACTTGGTTGCGCAGCAGATTGCCGAGGCTTTACCGGACTCTACCGAGAACAAGTAGTTTCGTCTTGGGCTGGCTTTAGATGTGCTAGTCGCGGGCTTGGTGAGCGTCGCTCAGTGCCCGCGCGCCTTCCTGAGCCTCCTGTGTGGAAGTAATCGTCCCCAAGGCGGCCTCGGCCTCGTCAAAGCGATGCGAAGTGGATTCTTAGAAGTCATCTTAAAGCGATGATTCTGGTCTAGACCTACCAATCCGCTCAAGTAGCTATAGGGGAAATGGAAGCTAAGCGTCATTTAGCATGAGTTCACGCATTTTAATCATATCTAGGGTAGCGGAATTGGTTGCACCGTAGATATCGGATGTTTTTTTGATCACCCATGTGATGATCCTTAGAGCAATTTCTTGTTCGCCGAGTGCCCATTTGCTTAAAGAAAACAGGGCGATGGCTCGGAGTGTTTTCACGTGATTCAGGCCGACAGTATTGTTTGTTCGATGAACAATATCCTTAGATAGTGCTTCGGCTCTTTCTGGGGCACCAATTTTAATGTAGGCTTCCCCGAGGAGCTCATAAGCGAAGAGTGTGGAATTGGCGGTGCTGCCAAGAATCTGTTCCAGTTGTACGGTTGTTTTTTTGAGGATTTCTATAGCTTTTTTAAAGTTTTTTTGCCCATGGATACATATGTATGCAAGATGTGTTTGCGCTTCGAGGGTGGTGATCTTGTAGTCTATTCCATCTAAGTTCGTCGAGATTTCAATGGCTGTTTCGAGTTGCTGGGTTGCATCATCGTAGCGGTCGATCTTCAGGTACGCGTCTGCGAGCTGCTTGTGCACCTCGAGAGTGATCTCATGATTTTTTCCACAAAAATTTTGGGAATCTTGGATGAGTTCTTCGAGGATTTCGATCGCTATACGATGGTGTCCTGCTTCGAGATAAGTTAGCGCGAGTTCTCTGTGTGCAATGAGTGCACCGATGCTCTGTTGTCCCATAAGCTTCTGGGTGTCGTTCACGATACTTTCGTGTTCAGGGATCGCCTTGTCGAATTGTTTTGCATACCGATAGGTTGTTGCTAGCTGTTGCCGTACCGAAAGAAGGGCTAGGGGGTCTTCGCTTTGATTTACTTGAAGAACGCCGATCATGTTCTTAAGAAGTGTGATCGCAGTCGGGTAGTGTCCGGCTTCTCGAAATGCTGATGCAATCTCAAGTCGTATTGCGTTTAGGAGGCGCCCATTCTTTTTGCATTTGTTTTCAAATAGACAAGCTGCGGGAAGTAGATCAAGTGCGGGGCGGGGTAGATCTAAATCTAACAGCGTGGAGATGGTATTAAAGATAATTATTCCGACAGTTTCATACTCGAATACAGCGTGTGAAACTTCTTGTGTAGACATTGCTTGGAGCTGGTCTGCTATCGCGAGGCTTTGTCGGCATCTCTCTATGCGATCTAAATTTCTCTGAAAGAATTTGTTGCTACAACTAATAAGCAGATTGACAGTTTCCTCCTGTATTTTCTGCGCAAACCGTGAATCCTTGGTCCAATTCTCTCGAATAACCCGAGCTTGGAGCCGGTGTAATACAATTTTTCTCTGGTCTTCTGTAAGCTGACAGATTGAAAACTCAAGGAGAAGAGTTAAGGCTTCATTCGCTTCTTCGGAAAATTCTAAGGTGCTTTGATCCTCTATTAGCCACTCTCTTGGAACGCCAGATTCCGCGAGCAAGGCGATGATATTTAGCTGTTTCCGAGCAATTGTTTGTAGCTGGGGGCTTTTATTGCCGATTTGTTCGAGTGCCTCTTCGAAGGCAAACCAAAGAGCTGTGCTAACTGAGTCCGCATAGTCAGTGCCTTTTTGGCGGTGAATGCTGTCTGCCAGTGTGCGTTTCTGTAGTATTTGAAGGTAGGTATCCAGTGAATACTTTCCTCGTTTAATCGTTCCCGCGGCTTGCGAGATTGCAAGGGGTAAATCTCCTAATAAGCTGGCGATTTCATCTGCTGTGTCAGAATCAGGATCCCCAGTAACTGTCGTTAGAATCTCAACTGATTCTCGACGTTTGAAGGAACTAATCTGAATGGGGTTCCAGCCACTATGCTCCCAGTCTGTTCGATTTGTTGTAGTTGCAAGAATGTGTAAACCTGGTCCTTGGGGGACAAGGTTTAGCAGGTCATCTGATTGCTGAACATTGTCATAGACAAGCAGGCAATCAGTGAATTCCTGTGATTGAAGAGCATTCAAACAGCGTTTCAACACTATTTCGGAGTTATCTGTCTGTTGATCAGTATCCACCCCCAGCAGTTGTCCAAGTTCAAGAATGTCTTCGCGTATGTTTTCCCTAGATCGCGCGTTGATCCATGCAACAAGCGGCCAGGCATTCTTAACGGCTTGATTGGTGACCTCAGTAGCGAGTTGTGACTTGCCGCATCCATGCATCCCTACAAGTACCGTGCGCGGCTCAGAAAATTGGAAAATTGCCTCAGATAGAGTTTCCTCTTCCTGGCGATGAAGAAAATTATGTGTCTGCATTGGGCGGCTGCCAAAGCGAATTGGTTTCGCTGTGGGCTGCACTGGTCTCTGCGAGATTGAATCCTGAATCTCGCAGAGAGTATCCCGAATAGCATTTTGATCTTCTGAGATGTTTTGAAGTGTTGTTTGTGAATTCTCAACACTGACTAGCAGTTTCTTTATTGCTTGGATCCTGAAGCTTGTGGATCCAGGAGCTCGAGAAATGAATTCTTGGGCAATTGCTCGGAGGATCTCATCGAAGAACGGCTCGGCTTGCTCTTCCACTTTATTTCGGAATCCGCGGGCGCGTTGGAAAAGCAGATTCTCAAACTTGTCAGGACTTTGTACAGCGGCCAGAACTAATTCATTATCTCGGATTAGTTCCCCAAGAAGAATCTCAACTTCGGTCCTCGCTCCAGCCAATACTTCGCTATCGATGTCTTGGTCTGTGTATCTACGTTTGACGGCGGTGAGCTTATCCGCTATATGTCCGGCGATCTCTGTCCCAAGACTGTCAATAGCGTTCTGGTTTTTTCTTAATGAATTAAGATAGTGCCATCCCTCGAGTGTAGCCTTACCAAGCGTGATGGTACTTGTGGGATTAGGGGCAGATACAGTTGCCGAAGCTGCGGATAAAAAACTTACTAGGTGTATGGCAATAAGTCCCCACTCTTCGCGAGCATTCATGTGGCCAGTTTATCGTGGTGAAAGCATGAATGTCTGAGGTTTGATTGCAGATTATCCGGTAAACATAACTAAGTCGCCAGAGGGAGAACAATATCTCCGACAATTGTCATCAGCTTCCTATCGATGAGAACTTGGTTGCACAGCAGATTGCCGAGACCTTGCCGGATTCCATCGACAGCAAGTAGTTCTGCATCGGAAGCTTCCTCGTTCACCGTAGTGAGGCGCTATGCGGGTGAGGTAGTGCTCGAACCATCCAAAGTACGTGAAATCTTACGCACAATTGTGCGTAGAGATTGACGTACGTCAAGGGTTTAGTGGAGAGAACCCTTTGATTCCACCGACAGTAAGTAAAGCTTTCGCGCCGGTCCTCCTCCGTAGTGGACCTCGCCCGAGGCCGAGGCCACGCGGTGACAGGGGACGATGAGGGAGAGCGGGTTGTGCCCAACCGCGCTCCCAACCGCCTGGTACGCGCGCGGTGAGCCGACCTTTCGCGCGAGATCCGAGTAGGTCACGCACTCTCCATAGGGGATATCGAGAAGCGCATTCCACACCCGCAGCTGAAACTCTGTCCCGAAGGTTGCCAGGGGAATTGTAGAAGGATCGGGGTTTGTTCCCGTAAGGAATTCTTGCGTCCAGTGATAGGACTGCTCCAAGACGGCGGCGTTCTGATCGCTGACTGTGCTCCCGTCTGGTGTCCACGCGTGCAAGTCACCCCGGATGGAGAGTGGAACGTGGGCGGAGGCCTCGGCCTCGGAAATCCCAAAAGGCAAACCAAAGAAGCGCTGCCCGCTCATCCACAGCGCGCTCAAGGCTCCATCGGAAGCGGCGCAGGTGATGATCCCCAAGTCGCTGGCAAACGAACACAGAGCCAGCGTGGAGTCCTTCGGGATGCTCGCGATACGCATAGGTTCAGACTGGCATAGAGATGATGAATGTGCACGCCCCAGACATATGCATGCGTCCCCCGTAAACTATATGTATGGAACCGTTGATGATCGCGCTGTTGGGGATGCTCATTATTGTGGCCTCGCAGTTTATTGCCCCCAAAGTTGGCGTCGCATCACCACTGATCCTGCTCGGCGTTGGACTTGCGATCGGTTTCCTCCCACAGGTTGGGGCCATCGAAATCGCGCCGCACATCATCTTGGAAATCATCCTTCCTCCGCTGCTGTTCTCTGCGGCTGTGCGTATGCCAACGATGGATTTCCGCCGAGAAATGCAAGCCGTGGCAATGCTTGCTATTCCGTTGGTGTTTATCTCCTCATTCGCCATTGGTTTCCTCATCAACTGGATGGTTCCGCAGATTTCACTGGCGTGGGGCGTGGCGCTGGGAGCTGTTTTATCTCCCACCGACGCGGTCGCCGTCACCATTGCCAAGCGCAGCGGTGTCTCGCACCGCATCATTACAGTGCTTGAAGGCGAAGGCCTCTTCAACGACGCCACTTCACTCGTGCTTCTTGCTGCGGCGATGAACGCTGGGCTTGCCGCCGATAACGGCGCCCTCAATCCCGCACTGCTCACGGGGCGCGTCCTCATTGCTCTTGGAATCGCCATTGTGGTCGGCTTAATCGTCGGTGAAGTGGGGGTTCGGATTCGTTCGATCATCAAAGATCCATCGACGGATACGGTCTTTTCCTTTGCAATGCCTTTCATTGCTTCGATCCCTGCCGAGCATGTGGGTGGCTCGGGATTGGTTGCCGCGGTCGTTGCCGGTCTTGTTGTTTCCGGCCGTCGCGCAGGCATGATTTCCGCGCAAAATAGGCGTTTTTCGCAGCAAAATTGGTCAACCATGACTCTCATGCTTGAGAGTGGGATCTTCTTGGCTATGGGCCTTCAAGCTTTTGGCATCATCGAAGACGCCGATGGAGATGGCGGCGGATTGGCGCGAGCCGCCGTGATTGCCGTCATTGCGGGCAGTCTCATTATGCTGATCCGTGCACTCTTCATCGCACTCATGCTCACTTGGCTCGACCACCGCAGCAAGCACCGTAAGAGGCGCTACGAGGCCGAGGCTGGGCGCCTCGAAGCCTTCGAGCAGCGAATGGCGCAGGCCTGCACCGTGGACAGCGAGGTTCTGGCATGCCGAAACCTCAGTGAAGAACAGTGGATCAAAACCATGGCCCGCTGGCGGCGCCGCCTCAAAATTGCCGAGCGGCAACACGCAGTGCGCCGATCCGACATCGATTACTTTGAAAAAGAGCCGCTTGGGCCGCGTGAAGCCAGCGTCATTATCTGGTCCGGAATGCGCGGAGCCATCACTCTTGCCGCAGCACAAACGATTTCCGCCGCAGCGCCCATGCGGTCCTTCCTTCTGACCATCGCACTCTTCATCGCATCTGGTGCGCTTGTTATTCAAGGGCTTTCACTGCCGTGGCTGATCCGCTTGATCAAGCCCAAGATGGCCTCTGCCGATATCAGTGAAGAAGAACGCGAAGAACTTCGACAGGTCATGAGTTCCGCACTCGTGGACACCGCTCTGGCCCAGGCAATCAAGGAAGTTGATGCTCAGACACTCTTGTCTGCTGGAGTCTCGCGAACCCTGTCACGCCTGGGCAATGTTGTCGACCTGCAATCTTCTCCTTCTTCGGGGGCTGTGAGCGAGCCTCTCCCCGACACCGATGGGGAAAACGAGGCCACTCCCGTGGAAATGAGCGAAGAGGAAGTTGAACGTTCCTTCACGCGTGAGCAAATCCGCGAGCTGGCACTTGAAGCCATTCACGCTCAGCGAGCTGCCCTTTTGCAGGCACGTGACGAAGGCATCTTCTCGTCAGCGGCCCTAGAAGGAGCTCTCGCTCGACTTGATAACGAGGAGATTCTTCTGGTCTCGGGTCAATCGAATTCCCACTGATCCAGGGTTTTTAGCCGTCAACCAGGGGAAACCCCGATGTCACGCCACCGGTGATTTTGTTAGCCTTAAAAAGGTCAGTAATTAACGGTCGAAGGAATTCCAGTGCTCGAGCTGCGAAATATCGTCAAGATCTACGAAACCGCAAACCTGCGCCAGGTTGCGCTCAATGACGTTTCGGTTGCTTTCCGCGATAGCGAATTCGTCGCAGTTCTGGGCCAGTCAGGTTCGGGTAAAACGACGATGCTCAACGTCGTTGGCGGCCTGGACCGCTTCCAGAGCGGCGATCTGGTTATCGATGGAATCTCGACGCAGGACTACAAGGCGCGCGATTGGGACGCCTACCGCAACAACCGCATTGGCTTCGTTTTCCAGTCCTACAACCTGATCCCGCACCAGACCATCTTGTCCAACGTCGAGTTGGCACTGACCCTCTCCGGTGTCTCTCGAGGCGAACGCCGCAAGCGGGCGATGGAAGCCTTGGAACGCGTCGGGCTTGCCGAGCACGTCGGGAAGAAGCCCTCACAGCTTTCTGGCGGCCAGATGCAGCGCGTCGCTATTGCTCGAGCGCTCATCAATGACCCTGAAATCCTCTTGGCTGACGAACCGACCGGTGCTCTGGATTCAAAGACCAGTGTCCAGGTCATGGACCTCCTGCGAGACGTTGCCCAAGACCGTCTGGTCATCATGGTGACCCACAACCCGGAGCTTGCGCACCAATACGCGACCCGCATTGTCGAGCTCGCGGATGGTGAAGTGATCGCCGATTCGCGTCCTTTCGTCCCGGGTACTGAAGAAATTCGCGAGGCCAAGCCGGTGCGCCGTACCTCAATGGGATTCCTGACCGCGCTTTCCCTGTCCTTCAATAACTTGATGACGAAAAAGGGCCGCACCCTGATGACCTCCTTTGCGGGGTCTATTGGAATCATCGGTATTGCCGCGATCTTGGCCCTTGCGAACGGCACGAACGCATACATCGCCCAGACAGAAGAAGAAACCTTAGGCGCATACCCGCTGACCATTCAAAAGAGCGGGATGGACATGTCCAGTGCCCTGTCTGCGCAAGTCGAAGCCGCCAGCAGTGAGAAGTCAAGTGACGGCAAAGTTGGTGTCTCCAAACTGAGGACCCTTGCAGACAATATTCGCGATGCGAAGACGAATGACTTGGCTTCCCTGAAGGCTTTCCTCGATGGAAACGGCGGGAATGTGAATTCTTTCGTCAATGCCATCGAATACGACTACGATGTGACGCCGCAGATCTTCCAGGCCGATACTTCGAAGGACAATATTCAGGTCAGCCCCGACCAAGCGATGAACCGAATGGAAACGGGCATGCGTGGAAGTCCCATGTCCTCGATGATGGCTACCAACGCCTTCTATCAAATGCCGCAGGAGTCCTCGCTTTACACCTCCTCCTACGATGTTCTTGCCGGCCACTGGCCAACATCCGCGTCTGAGGTCGTTCTTGTCATTGATGAAGACGGCAATATGTCGAACCTGATGGAGTATGTCCTGGGTCTGAAGGATCATAAGGAATTCGACGAACTGATGCGTCAGTACTACTCGGGGACTATCGGTGACAAGAACTCTGCCACCCCGAGTCCCTCACCTTCGGCGAGCGATGCCCCCGCGGCCTCGTACGATTACGACAAGATTTTGGGGATTAAGTACAAGCGCATCAACGCCGCCGCTAAGTACACGTGGGACGACAACTACAAGGTCTGGTCGGATCACTCCACGGATAAAGAATTCATGAAGAAGCTGATCGACGAAGGGCAAGAACTTCGCATCAGCGCAATCGTGAAGCCGAATTCCTCGCATGGGGGAGCACTGCGCCAGGGCATCGCATACAGCCCTGAGCTAACCCGCCAGATCATTCGCGAGGCCGAGGATAGTCAGATCGTTAAGGATCAGCGGGCGAACCCGAAGACCGATGTCTTCACTGGAAAGACCTTCCAAGAGCTAGCAGATTCCTCGAAAGATCGATCCAGCGGCTTTGATATGTCGAGCTTGTTCACAGTTGATCAAAACAAGCTGTCTGCGGCATTCTCTATCGACCCATCGGCCATGCAAATGGACCTCTCGGGCCTAGATTTCAGCGGAATGGATCTATCCAGCCTTGACTTCTCAAACCTTGATCTGTCGGGAATGGACTTGTCGAATATTGATCTTTCGAAGCTCGTTCCCGCTGATGGTTCGGCCGTGCAGATCGATCCCTCCAAGCTCAACCTGGGCGAACTGAGCAAGAGTGTTCCGCAGCTGCAAAACGTTGACTTCCCAGCGATTATCCGTAAGACGCTGGCGGATGGCGCCGTGAAGGATACCGCTGGAACATACTTAAGCTCGCAGGCAAGTCAGATCCTTCAGGGCTTCCAGGACTACGCGCAGAACCAGATTGCCGCGGGCGGGTCCACGGATTTTGCCACGCTGGTTTCTGACTACTTCTCGCGGCCCTCAGTGATCCAACAGATCAATGCTGCCGTTTCTTCCGACCAGGTTGTTGATCGTCAGAAACTGATGACAAACCTGCAAGCAGCACTTGGAAATGACCCGGCGCTTGAGTCGGTCGCCTCTCAGGTGTCAACGGAACTTGCGAACCAGATTTCGGCTCAGATCGCCGCGCAGCTTGGTGGCAATCTGATGCGCGGAGTATCTGCGGCGATCGGCCAGGTCTTGCAAGAGACGATGGCGAGCGCCATGACTCAGATGATGACTCAGCTTTCGGAGACAATTGGCCAGCAGATCAGTGCGACAATGAGCCAATTCGCGACGAATATGAGCAGTGCCTTCCACTTCGATCCTGAGGCTATGGCGTCGGCGTTCTCGTCGAATCTTGATGAGAAGTCCCTTGCCGCGTTGATGGCGACGATGTTCTCAACGAACGTCCCCACGCTTGAGACCAACCTGCGCGATCTGGGGTGGGCTGACCTGAAGTCCCCCAGCAGCATCTCGATTTACCCGAAGTCCTTCAAGGACAAGGATTCCGTTAAGGCCGTCTTGGATCAGTACAACACTGACAAGGAGAGTGCGGGCAAGTCCGATCAGGTCATCACCTACACCGATATCATGGGCGTACTCATGAGCTCAGTGACGAAGATCGTCAACGTGATCTCGTGGCTCCTCATTGCCTTCGTATCGATTTCGCTGGTCGTGTCCTCGATCATGATCGCGATCATCACCTATATTTCAGTTCTTGAACGCAAGAAAGAAATCGGTATCCTTCGATCGATCGGCGCTTCAAAGGGCAACGTTTCTGCGGTGTTCAACGCGGAAACCTTTATCGAAGGCCTGATCGCAGGCATCATCGGCGTTGGCGTAACCTACGGGATCTGTGGCGTGGTCAATGCGATCGCCGAGCAGGGGTTCCAGGTAAGCAATATTGCTCAGCTATCCCCGCTTACCGCGGCAATCTTGATTGCGATCTCGGTCGGTTTGACCGTTATCGCTGGCTTGATTCCGGCCTCGAGGGCATCTCGCCAAGACCCTGTCGAAGCCCTGCGCTCAGAGTAGGTGAGACTGCGCCGGCGTGCGTCTGCGTTACCCTGAAGGTATGCAGCGCGCGTGCCGCGCGTCAGGCTGCCCATCTGAGGAGGACTTATGCCAACGCCTACCACCCTTTCGACCACCGACACTGTCGCCGTTCTACTGGCGACCGGATTCGAGGAAGTAGAAGCCCTTGCGGTTGTCGATGCTCTCTATCGCGCAGGGATTCGGGCGGACCTCATTTCAATTGAAAACGAGCGTCACGTCGCAAGCTCGCATGGCATCAAGCTCGTCGCAGATCTCATGCTTGATGACGCAGATTTGGCATCATACACGGTGGTCTTCCTGCCCGGTGGAATGCCGGGAACCTTGAGGCTCAAAGAGAATGCGCAGGTGCGCGCCGAGGTAGTCCGCCGCGCCGAGGCCTCGCTCAAGCTTGCCGCGATCTGTGCAGCTCCCTCGATTCTGGCTGAACTTGGAGTGCTTGAGGGACGTCGCGCAACGGCGAACCCCGGTTTCATGGATGCCCTGAGCTCGGGAGGTGCACAGGCTCAGTCTGAGTGCGTCGTCGTTGACGGGAACATTGTGACCAGCAGGGGAGCGGGAACTGCTTTGGAACTTGGCCTCGAGCTGGTTCGTCAGCTTCTGGGTGACGAGGCGGCGCAGCAGGTCCGCGAATCCATCGTTTGGCAGCACTGAGGAGGCACCGTGGGTAAGCGAAAGCCACGTCCTTGGCCGGATACTCCCGAGCCTTTGGCCTCGTCGGTTATCGATAACCACACGCATCTTCCCGTCCACGAGGGAGAGATCCCCCGCGCAGATGGTGTGAAGATGCCTCTTGAGGAGCAATTGGAGCGCGCGCGTCAGGTAGGCGTGACGCGGATGATTTCCAGCGCCTGTGAACTGCCCTATTTCGATCCGATGCTTGAGCTTGCCCGCGCTCATGAGGGAGTGCGTGTAGCCCTTGCGATCCACCCGAACGAGGCCGCGCTGCACGCTGGGTGCGCTGATCCGTCCCCCGATGGTTTAGTTCCGCAGGTGCGTGAGCACCATATTCCCCTTGACGAGGCCTTGTCCGCCGTGGAGGAGCGCTTGGGCGACCCGATGGTGGTTGCGGTGGGGGAGAGTGGCTTGGATTATTTCCGTACTGCTGATCCCGGTCGCGAGGCCCAGAAGGAATCTTTCCGCGCGCATATCGAAATGGCTGCTCGCCATGATTTGCCGCTGCAGATTCATGATCGTGAGGCACACGAGGACTCCGTCGAGCTTTTGCGTGAGTGTGCGAATTCCGATCAGCGCATTGTCTTCCATTGTTTTTCAGGGGATGCGGCAATGGCATCTGTTTTGGCTGAACATGGGTGGTATGCGTCTTTTGCCGGTCCTATCAGCTATCCAGCGAACGACGACCTTCGTCAAGCCTTTGCGGTTCTTCCACGTGAACTGGTGTTGGTTGAAACAGATGCGCCCTATTTGACTCCGTTGCCGTGGCGGGGCTGCCCGAATGCCTCCTACGTGATGGCGCATACTGTTCGCTTTATCGCTGAGCTGTGGGGCGTGTCGGAAGAACGCGCCTGCGCGAAGCTTCGTGAGAACACTGAAAGGGTCTACGGGAGCTGGTAAACAGTCGAGGTAACGGGAGAGTGTGCGTGAATGCTCGCGCACATACCGTGAATGCTTGCGTTTAGGTTGAAACACAGTGGTGGGGCCTCCCTGTCGGGAAGCCCCCACCACTCATACGTCGACCTGATCTCCTTAGAGGATCTTCTTGATCGCAGGATCCTTCCAGGTGCGCTGCGAAGTAAGGAGAGGCGAGTTGTTATCGATCATGAGGTATCGAGTTTCAATCGCTTCTTGACGTGAGTCTCCTCCATCATTCCAGGTAACGTCCACGGTCTTCCACGTGCCGTTGATTTTAGCCTGATTCCAGGCGTGGCCACCGCCACTACCATCAGAGAAAGTCACCTTACCGGTGATCACTACTGAGGCGACACCCGACTTGGTCGCGAGAAGTTGGAATGTGTTTGCGTAGCCCTCGCACACGGTTGTTCCCTTGAAGAAAATACCGCCTGCATCGTGGTCGGGGAAGAGATCATGGGTGTAGCGGTGCTTCTTCGGGTCAGGGTCACTCCACAACTTATCCATTTTTTCAAGTCCGGCATCGTTGTAGGTTGCGTGCTCGATGATCCACGAGTTGATTGCTCGTACCTTGGCAGCATCATCCATGCCCGGCTTGATGATGTCGGCAACAACCTTGTCCGCTGCCGAGTTGATTTGAGAGGTGTAGTCCTTGGGGGAAAGATGCTGCTCAATGGCATCCTCAGTGCCGTATTCGACGTGAAGGATCTTCCCATCCTTAGAAAGAGAAGGATAGCCCCAAGGCACGAGACCATTTTGATTTTTCGCTTCCCAGAATGCCTCTTGGATTTGAGTCATCGTTGCTGCATCATCCTTGAACTGTGAGATATCGATGTCTACCGCGCCGTTCATCATATTGGCAGCAAGGTACTTTGACAGTGCGGTTGTACCGAGGACTTGCATAGGAGTATCCGGGAAGGTGCGCGCAATCTTATCATCAGGCGCTGTGGACTTTGTCGTTGTCCGCTTGGAGTAAGTCAGATCGGGGGCAATGTAGCCGGTCTGTGTCTTCTCTTGCTCTTCCTTCATCTTTGTCAGATCGTTGAGATACGTCGAAGGATCAAAATTGTGGACGATGAAAGTATCCGTGAAACGGCTGTGTCCAATATGATAGGAAACGTGCAATGCCGCCGGCGCATCTTGTGCTTTACGCGGGTTGTTCGTCTGAATCCAACTGCGCTCAGGGTCGACAATGATCGGAAGAACGCGGGTGTGTCCATCCGCCATGACCATAGGAATCTGGGTCGGGATATCGCTCAGACTCTGGAAATTCGAGTTGTTCGGATTCAACTGGAGCCACGCGTTCGATGCGATCTTGATGGGGGTGTTTCCCATCGTTCCTTCGATGTCGAGCAAATCGGACATCTTGGAAACCTTCACGCCCTTCTTGGCGATGACAGCGATCTGATCGCCTTTGCCATTGAGCATGGCATCGAGCTGTTCATCGGTTAAGCCACCGGATGATTCCAATCCTTTGAAGTCTTCTTCGGTGAAGAAACCTCTGAGCGCAGTATTAAGATACGTATCGAGCTTGCGTTCCCCTTCCTCGCCCTGATCGGAGTTCCATGAAGTGGCTGAAGTTTCCGCCATCAACTTGGGACTGAGGCGAGTCACTCCCGTGGTATCTGTGCTATTGAGATGAACCAGGTAGTAGCTCTCTGCACCTTCGACCGGGTCCCACGAAACGGTAAAAGTTCCGTTGTTTTCCTCATCGACCTCCACATTTTGGGGACGTGGGAGAAAACCCTCGTCACTGACGCGGATACGACGAACAATCGGACGTTCTAGAAGTTTGCCTGTGTCAAGGTCGTTGTATTGGACCAGGTAGTACATGGGGAGAAGTCCCCAGCCGGAGTTTCCGGTGATATCCGCCAAAGGGCTGGCGTGGGAGCGGGACGTGAGGGTGATCGGGTTAGGAGCAATTGCAAGGCCCTGAGAACCGTAGCTCGCTACGCTGAAATCGAGATCAACGGTGAGCGTCGCATCGGAATAAACAGAGAAAGGCGGAGTGTATTGTGCACCTTGTCCGGAAGAGGCGATATCCTTACGGATCTCAAAGTTTTTGAGCGACACCTGGGTCGGAACGACCAATTTATCGCCCTGATTGACCTCTTGAACTCCCTCGGCCCACTCGAAAGCCGAAGGATCGGTCTTCTTGAGCTGGTCAACGCTGTCGTCCGCATGAGCTGCGGCAGGAATGGCAAAAGAAACTACCGTAAAAATGCCAAGCGCAGCAATGGCGCGACTGAATGTATGTGCGAGTCTCATTGAAGCGATCCTTCCAGCGGTTGCTCGACGCGGCAGTAAATGTCTGCAGTCAGGCCTTTCCCGTTTGTGCATGCCACGAAGTTCAAACTCACTGAACTGAGGTCACTCGGGGCAAGGAAGAGGGAAGAATAAACGGTTTCTTGTTGTTCTCTCGAGAGGTCGAGGTAGTGCCCGATCGGTTCGCCTGCAGCCTTCACCTGAGCGTCATCGGAGGTGAATTGGCTGGTGTCGGGTGCCTTCAATAGCTGTGATTCGACGTCAGTGAGCTTAAAAATCGTCAACTGATCAGGATCGTCGATGGTGTGAGCAGCGTATTGCTTGGCAATGTCAGTGCCCGGAAGTGGAGAAGAAGCCATGTAGAACACCCAACGCAGGGCATTGTCGGGAGTCTCTTTCTTCCATGATTTGTTCTGCATGGTGTAATCAACCTTGATGATCTTGTGACCATCTTGAGTTGTCTGCGGCAATACCGTTACGCCTTTAAAAGTGAACGAGAAGGAACCGCGATCGGTCGTTGCCCAAAGTGTGTGGCTGTCTTTGCTGTAGAGCAGCCGGTAGTAGTTGAGGAAGAGTTTTGAATCTTCGGGGCTGAATGTTTCCTTGCCTTCCGGCTGAGGAGAGACAGAACTTAGATCGCTGAGATCTTGGTTCGGTTCTGTTGAGAAGAAGACCGTCTTTTTATAAGCGGGTTCTGAGCCGTCCCCCTGGATATATCCGTTGGACGAGGATCCACATGCCGCCATGGACACTCCCAAGGCGATGCACGTTACAAGTGCGTAGATCCCGCGTTGGCGTGACTTCATTATTCACGGTCCCTTCTTTGCAGCGGTGACAATCTGCCCCCCATCCTAGTGTTCGTCCCTGAATAAATGCCAATTTGACTTATCAATCTCTCATTCAGCTGCTGTTACAGGTGTGACAATTGTGATTTATGTGGCTTATGTGTATGTTCCCTATCACTATCGCTCGCTTGGATTTCATTTTCCCCGTAGCGTGTGAAGTGTCCGTTCGCCGCAGGCTCGCATGCGAGCCGCATTTCTTCGTGAAACTGCCAGGGCGAAACCTCCGAAGTTTGGAGCTATATGAACATTCAGCACCCCTCGCGCAAGGCTGTTATCGCTAGCGCTGCAGTTGCTGCCATGACCGTCACCGGAATCGCCGGTACCGCCGTCGCCTCGTCCTTCCGTGATGTCACTCTGGAAGTTGATGGTGTGTCTATCCCCGTTTCAGGGTTTATGGGCAAGGTCTCTGACGTATTAGCAACCGCGGGTGTTGAAGTTTCTTCGCACGACCTTGTCGCGCCTTCACTCCATGAACGAGTGAGTAACGGACAGACCATCCTTGTTCGCCGCGCTCAGCAGTACATGGTCGATATCGATGGCGTCTCCACTCCTACCTGGTCGACTGCAACCGACATTGATGACTTGCTGGGACAAGTCGGTACGAAGGGCGCCATTATCGCCGCTGATCGTTCGACCTCTCGCGTAGAGCTTCCAGCCCTAACAGCGAGCGGTTCTATCCGCGTCGTTGCGGACGGACAGACCCACACGGTTGACGCACGCCAAGGTGCAAGTGCCTCCGATCTTCTTTCCCAAGCCGGTGTTGACGTTTCCTTCCTCGACCGCGTCGTCTTCACCAGCGATGAGCAGGGAAGCTTCCTTCGAGTGATCCGCGTTCAGCGCGGCGTTGAAGAACGTGAAGAAACTCTGACGAAGGAAGTCGAAGAACAAGAAGACTCCACCTTGGCAAAGGGAACCCGCAAGGTTGTTCAAGAGGGCTCCGATGGGTCCATCAAGAGGAGCGTCTACGTTGAGCGTCGCGATGGTCAAGAAATCGTCAGCCAGGTAGTGTCCGAGAACCGCACCGAACCGGTCAAGCAGATCGTCAAGATCGGAACGAAGGAAGCAGCGGCGGCCTCGTCGTCTTCTGCCGCATCGGCCTCATCGGGCTCCTCGGCAACCGTGACAGGCAACGACGTCTGGGCCGCTCTCGCACGCTGTGAATCCGGCGGTAACCCCGCAACAAACACCGGTAACGGCTACTACGGTCTCTACCAGTTCTCTGCTTCTACGTGGCGCGCAATGGGCGGTACCGGACTGCCTTCCGAGGCCTCGGCAGCTGAGCAGACCCAGCGCGCCCAGGCTCTCCAGGCCCGCTCCGGATGGGGGCAGTGGCCGGCCTGCGCTCGATCGCTAGGACTTCTGTGACCACATCCGCACGCCACTCCCGTCCCCGCGCCCACTCCTGGGAACCATCGAAGCAAGCTGTCCTCGTCACTGCGAGCGCAGCTGGCTTCGTGCTGTGCGGGATCGCGGGAATTGGCGTCGCCCACGAGCACTCGACGGTCAATATTGAAGTTGACGGAGTGATCCGCCCCGTTTCGACGTGGGCGCACTCGGTTTCCGGCGTCTTGAACGAGGCCGGAGTTGAGGTGGCAGAACACGACCTCGTCCAGCCGTCAATTCACCAACAGGTCAGTGACGGGCAAACCATCGTTGTGCGTACTGCGAAGCCCTACACGCTCAGCATTGATGGCTCGCGCAAAACGCTGTGGTCCACAGCTCCTTCTGCAGAAGGAGTACTGGCAGATATGGGAGTAGATTCCGGGAAAGCAGTTCTTGCAGTTGATCGTTCCCAGTCGCGTTCGAGCCTGACCCCGCTGGTTTCGCAGACCCGACAAGTGAAGGTCATCGTTGACGGAAATACTCGCACGATCACCGCACGCGAAGGAATGGATACCCGCTCGATCCTGGAAAAAGAGGGCATCACCCTCAGTCCCCTTGATCGAGTCGAGGTGAAGTCCACTGCCGAGGGACTCTCGATTGATATTCACAAGGTCACGCGCTCACTTGTTCCTCGCAAGGTCGCCATTCCCTTTGAAGAACACCGCCAAGATTCCGACCAGCTTTTCGCCGGCGAAGAACAGGTGACGACCAAGGGCGTTGAAGGCGAAGCCGAAGAGATGACGTGGAGCGAAAACGTTGACGGCGGTGAACGCTTCGAGGCGCCGCTCAACTCAAAGGTGGTTCGCGAGCCCAGTGCGCAAATCCGCTCGATCGGAACCAAAGAGGTCACCCCGAAGGCTCTGATCGAGGCCGGACTTGACCCTAAGGCGACTCTTGAAGAGAAGACCGAAGAGGATGGGACCCGCTCCATTCGCTACCGCGCAAAACTCGGCACCCTCTCAAGTGCAGCCGAAATTACAGCTGCTGGTGGTAACTCCGCCGAAGTGGCACAGGCCATGGTCGCGGCCAATATCCCGCTGACCTATTCGGGTGAAGACCCGCGGAGCCTTGCGAAGCCTTTGGTTGCTGCCCGAGGCTGGGGAGATTCCGAGTTCCAGTGCCTCGTTGCCCTGTGGAACCGTGAATCGCATTGGAATCCCTACGCGAAGAATGCCTCCTCCGGTGCCTACGGTATTCCGCAGGCTCTCCCGGGAAGCAAGATGGCCTCGGCTGGGGCGGATTGGCAGACCAACCCCGTCACTCAGATCAACTGGGGTCTGGGCTACATTGCGGGTCGCTACGGCAGGCCGTGTTCGGCGCTCGCGCATTCAAACTCCGTCGGTTGGTACTGATCAATTAGGATGGGTGCGTGAGTTCAACCCGTCGTTATTCCACCCCGCGTCTGCCCAATGACGCGCAGCCCAGTGAGAGCGGGCTCCTTGGCCCCATCGAAGTGCACGCAATTTGTGAAGCACTGGGAGTTCGCCCCACGAAAACCCTGGGACAGAACTTCGTTCATGATGCCGGAACCGTCCGCCGTATCGTTCGAGATGCGGGGATCGGTGAGGGAACTCAGGTGGTTGAGGTTGGGCCGGGCCTCGGTTCCTTAACTCTTGGACTTCTCGAGGCCGGTGCGTGGGTTCGGGCGATCGAAATTGACCCCGTTTTAGCTCGCGCCCTGCCCGTGACCGTTGCTCAGCGTATGCCCGATGCGGCCCAGCGCCTCCACGTTGTCAATCGTGACGCCGTGCAAATCGAAGGCTTGGCGGACTTTGGGGTTGACTGGGATGCTCCAACGCACTTGGTCGCAAATCTTCCCTATAACGTTGCGGTGCCTTTACTGCTGTCGATGATGGAGTCTTTCCCTTCGCTTGACTATGCCCTGGTCATGGTCCAAGCCGAGGTCGCAGATCGTTTGGCTGCAGAGCCGGGTTCGCGAACCTATGGCGTTCCCTCGGTCAAGGCTGCCTGGTACGGGAACGCGAACCGCGCCGGAACCATCGGACGTTCCGTGTTTTGGCCCATTCCCAACGTCGATTCGGCGCTGGTATCCCTGCGTCGCTTGGAGACCCCGCGCGGAGACACCGCCTTGCGTCTTGCGACTTTCGAGGCCTGCGACACCGCCTTCTCGCAACGGCGCAAGACCCTGCGCGCCGCCTTGAAGAATTGGGCGGGAGGCGCAGACACCGCCCAAGAACTATGCGATCGCGCCCAGGTGGATTCTTCTATTCGAGGCGAAAAGCTCGGGATTGAGGACTATGTGCGGCTCGGTCGCGCTCTGCTCGAAATGAGAGCTGAAGGAACAATTCCACTACCTGCTCAAGATCGTTACGCGAAGGAACGCCAGGCGGAGTCGCCCAGTGCGTGAGGTACATGCATCCGCACCGGGGAAAGTGAACCTGATCCTGCGCGCTGGTCAGCCGGATGCGCAGGGTTACCACGGCCTCGTCACTGTATTCGAATGCTTGAATATCCGCGAGTACGTCAGTGTGCGCACGGCCAAGTCACCGGGGATTCACATCGAAACCCATGCATATGCCGCAGACGGAGGTATTGACCAGGGGGCGAGCCAGCTCATGAGCGAGCTAGATCCCACATCACACCTGGCTTACCGCGCGGCGAAAGTCCTCCAAAAGCTCGCAGCCACGGGCCCCTGGGCGCAAACCAGTGCGGGAGTGTCGATCCGCGTGGACAAATATATTCCCATCGCTGGAGGAATGGCCGGGGGATCGGCAGATGCAGCAGCTGCATTGGTTGCATGCAACCGTTTATGGGAGCTGGGACTGAGCCTCGAGCAACTGTGTCAGATCGGGCGCGGGCTTGGCGCGGATGTTCCCGCCTGCATCATGGGTGGCATGAGCGTAGGGGAGGGACGCGGAGATCTTCTGACCCCCTTGCTTGGCTCTGATGCTTCGACGTGGCCGCACCATCACTGGGTCATGATCCGCGCGCACCGGGGACTCTCGACTCCCGAGGTTTTTAAAACACTGGATGCTTTGAGAGAAGCAGGAAATAGCGCCGCAGGAATAGAGCCCACGCCTTTGAGCCAAGAAGATCAGAGTGCGCTGCTGGGGGATGCAACAAGGGTGGCACCGGCGTTGAGTAATGACTTAACCGCGCCCGCGCTCCATCTGTATCCTGAACTTGCCGAAACGATTCGCGATGCGCGGGCAGCTGGTGCCTGCGCGGCGATACTATCCGGCTCTGGACCAACGATTGCAGTGCTCGCCCGCGACAAGAACCACTCCGACGAGCTCGCGGAGGCCTTGGCACACAGCCCCGAAGTCAGTGCAATCCTGCCCACCTCGGGTCCCGCGCGCGGCGCGATTGTCGAAGAAGAGGAATGCTAGGTGGCACATCTACTAGGCACACAATCTCTGGGAGCACTCGCGGGTTCGCGTCAGCTCTTGGCCGATGTCGATATTAGCGTTGAAGATACGTCGCGAATCGGAATCTTGGGGCCCAACGGTGCCGGAAAATCCACGCTTTTGCGCCTGGTCGCAGGGATACAGCAACCCGACGACGGGCAAGTGATCACTCGCGATGGTTTGCGCGTGGTCATGCTCGAGCAGGCGGATCACCTTGATGATAATGCCCGAGTGATGGATGCTGTTCACCCGGGACTCGAAGAATACGAGTGGGCTTCGCAGAGTTCAATCCGCGATATTCACGCGGGTCTCTTGGCTGATATCGACCTGCATGCTCTGGTTGGAACGCTCTCTGGTGGGCAGCGTCGCCGCGTTGACCTTGCACGGGTGCTCGCGCTTCCCTCCGATGTCGTTTGCTTGGACGAACCAACGAACCACCTTGATGTGGAAGGCGTTGCGTGGCTTGCGCGCCACTTGAATGCACGTTTTGCGCGCCCAGGCGCAAGCGGCGCACTGATTGCTGTCACCCACGACCGTTGGTTCTTGGACGCAGTGTGCGAGACCATTTGGGAAGTCGTTCCCGGGATCGACCCGGGCGGCTCTCGTCCTCAGATTCCAGGCCGCGTAGAAATCTATGATGGCTCCTACGCTGCGTACACTTTGGCGCGAGCCGAGCGTGTTCGCCAGGCCGATGTTACTGCAAAGAAACGCGCGAATCTCTTGACGAAAGAACTCGCCTGGCTTCGTCGTGGAGCTCCGGCGCGCACATCGAAGCCAAAGTTCCACATCGCTGCGGCCGAGGCTCTGATCGCTGACGTTCCCCCGCCTAGGGACAGCGTTGAATTGGTCAAAATGGCGACCGCACGCCTCGGGAAAGACGTTGTCGATCTTGAAGACGTGAGCGTTTCTTTCGACACTCCCAACGGTGGTCGGCGCACGATCCTTGACCACGTGACCTGGCGCTTGGCACCGGGGGAACGCGTGGGAATCGTCGGCGTGAACGGCGCAGGTAAAACGACGATCCTTAACCTTCTTCGTGGTGATCTGGAGCCAACAAGCGGCCGAGTAAAACGCGGAAAGACCGTCCAAATTGCTACCCTTTCGCAGGATACTCACGAGCTTGACGAGCTCAGTGATCTTCGCGTCGTCGAGGCCGTGGACGCGGTTGCCCACAGTGTGATCGTTGACGGCAAGGAAGTTTCCGCCTCGCAGATGACGGAGAGAATGGGTTTTACGCGCGAGCGTGCATGGACGCGGGTGAGTGAGATCTCCGGCGGTGAGCGGCGTCGTTTGCAGTTGATGCGCCTGCTCATGGCCGAGCCTAATGTTCTTCTTCTCGATGAGCCAACGAACGATCTTGACACGGATACCCTGGCTGCAATGGAAGACCTCCTTGATGCCTTCCCGGGAACCTTGGTTGTTGTCAGTCACGATCGCTATCTTCTTGAACGCGCGACCGACCACCAGGTTGCGCTTTTGGGGGATGGAAGCCTTCGCGCCCTTCCCGGGGGAGTCGAAGAGTACTTGAGCATTCGCGAGGCCGGTGGTGCCCAATCTCCTGATGCTCGCGAAAGCGTGGCTGGGCCTCGTCAATCTGGAAATGCGGCGGGGGAGGAATCGTCCGCAGGCGCCACAGGCTCGGGGATGACTGATTCTGCTGCGCGTCGAGCAGCGAAGAAAGAAAGCGCAAGGCTTGAGCGAAAGATCGATACCTTGCGCACGCGCCTTGAGAAGGTCGAAGAAAAACTCGCTGAATGTGCTGCGCGTATTGCTGAGGATCAAAGTGCCTTGGAAGAGATGACGGATTTGTCTGCGCAGTCAACTCAGATTCGCCAGGAAATTGACGAGTTGGAAGAAGCTTGGCTCCTGAACGCAGAGCTTCTTGACGAGTAGAACTCGCAGTGCCATACCTTGTGTAGCGCAGCCTAACCTGAGGCAAATAGCCGGTTGGACTTTATCGAAAATACGTGAGCAATCTTCGGAAGCGACACTCAGTTTTCATTGATATTCCGCGGAAATGAAGCCGCTATACGTTTTTCGAAATAAAACATGCATTCTTGAGGGGTCTTAACAAATTGTGTCGACTCTTCAAGGAGAACATCATGACGACCATCGACCTTCCCCTGGTCCAGGACTGCTCCGT
>ERZ773263.757-NODE-757-length-21386-cov-26.354320_pt1 | contig 21386 bp, 19 predicted proteins | sample MGYA00511076_ERZ773263 | MGnify/ENA primary metagenome ERZ773263 (study PRJEB29015, sample SAMEA2738155) | human oral metagenome | biome: human oral; feature: human-associated habitat; material: saliva | place: China | collected 2195 ... | reverse complement strand
ATTAGAATTAAATGACGTAAGTAAAAGCTTTGGTGGCGTTGCAGCTCTCACAGGTATATCCTTTGGTGTAAAACAAGGTGAAGTATTTGGTGTTATTGGGCCAAATGGTGCTGGTAAAACTACATTATTCAACTTGATTACTGGTGTATTCCCTGTAAGTTCTGGCGAAATCGTTTTTGACGGTATGTCTGTAGTAGGTATTAAGCCTCATAGAACTGTTGAAATGGGGATTGCTCGTACGTTCCAAAATATTCGTCTTTTTGGTAATATGACAGCTCTTGAAACTGTATTAACCGGCATGCATTGTCGTACTGGGTCTGGATTCTTGTCTAGTTTCTTAAAGACAAAACGCCAACGTATTGAAGAAGAACGTTGTCGTGGTATTGCTTATGAGTTTTTAAAACTTGTAGGTCTTGAAGAAGATGCTGAAGAGGTAGCTACATCATTGCCATATGGTAAGCAACGTCGCCTTGAAATTGCTCGTGCCTTGGCTACACATCCTCAATTAATTTTGCTAGATGAACCAGCAGCAGGTATGAATGATAGTGAAACAGAAGCGTTACGCCAATTGATTGGTAAAATTCGCGACCTTGGTATTACTGTTGTAGTTATTGAACATGCCATGGAATTAATGATGAATATTTGTGATCGTTTGGTAGTGTTCAACTTTGGTAAAAAGATTGCTGAAGGTACACCTCAAGAAATTCAAAATAATGAGGCTGTAATTGAAGCATACTTAGGGAAAGAGGAGGCGTAATATGTTAAAGCTAGAAAACATCGTGGCTGGTTATGGACATATTACAGCCTTAAAAGATATCAGTTTAGAAGTACCACAAGGTTCTATTGTATCCTTGATTGGTGCTAATGGTGCTGGTAAGTCTACAACTATGAAGACCATAATGGGCCTTGTAAAGCCAACATCTGGTAAAGTGTTATTTGAAGGCCAAGATATTACTGGTCATAAAACACATCAAATTGTACATGGTGGTATTTCTTTAGTTCCTGAAGGTCGTCAAATCCTTCAAGATATGAGCGTTTATGAAAACTTAGAAATGGGTGCTTATATCCGTAACGATAATGAGATTGAAGAAGATATCAAAAAAGTATTTAAACGCTTTCCAATTCTTGATGAACGTAGTTATCAATTAGGTGGTACACTATCTGGTGGTCAACAGCAAATGTTGGCTATTGGTCGCGCCCTTATGGCACGTCCAAAATTGTTATTATTGGATGAACCATCTATGGGTCTTGCACCATTAGTAGTAAACGAAATCTTTGAAACTATCAAAGAGATTAGTGCTGAAGGAACTACTGTTCTCTTGGTAGAACAAAATGTGCGACAAGCATTAAAAATAGCTGATTATGCGTATGTATTGGAAACAGGTAAGATGGTATTATCTGGTCCTGCTGACGAAGTACGTCATGATCCTCGCGTTATGGAAGCATATTTAGGCGGTCGTGTTGAATAATTAATACTTTAAGTCAATAGACTTATCTAAAATTTTTAATAAGGTGTATATACTATAAAACTAGTATATACACCTTATTTTTTTGTTTAATCAATAAAATTGATGAGAATTTGATGATTTTATGAATCGACCATGAATTGAGTTTATATATTTTTTATTTATGTATCTAAATTTAATGAAAAAATCGAGTGAAATATGAGTGAAATGCGTAAAAAAATACACATAATAAAATGGTGAAAACCTGATATTTACGCGATTTATTCTTAAAGGTTTAATGAAGTTAGCTCAGAATGGGCTGTGTTTATGGAAGAAAGTTTAAAATAATGATAAAATGACTTAACCGATTTTTTAGGATTAATAATTCTAAAAAAATAAAGTGTTGTATTGAGTGAGTTGAATGTAAATCAAAGAGGTAAAATATGAATAAAAAACAGTATATGATGATGGCCGCATTCTTATGTGCCACAACAACATCCATGGCTGCACCTGTTAATGTAACAGCTGAACAGTCTTACAATTCTAAAGTATTACAAACTGAAGGACACGCACCACTAGAAACTAGTGCATCTGTAGTGAGTTCTGATAAGGTGTATCGTCTACGACAAGGTGATGAACTAACTATTCAAGTTGTACAACAAGCAGATCTTGGTACACGTAATGGTAACGATATTATGTACACTGTTCGCCCTGACGGATATGTATCATTCCCTATGGTGGGACCAGTGAAAGCAGATGGTTTAACCGTCGATGAGTTTACCGCCCAATTACAGCAAGGTTTATCTCGGTACATTATTAATCCGGATATTACTGTAAATGTTACAAAACTCGGCGGAGTTCGGGTGTACGTATTCGGTGAGATTAATAAGCCTGGTGCTTATACATTGACTAAGTCTAGTACTGTTATTGATGCGATTGGTGCTGCTGGTAGCTTTAACTGGGATACAGCTAAAAAGAAAATTTACTTAATTCATCAAGACAATCCTGAAAAACCAATTCCTATTAATTTAAATCGCATGTTACAAACTGGAGATATGTCCGAAAACTATATTATGCGAGAAGGGGATGTTCTTTACTTGACTAAAAATAGTCGTATTAACTTTGCTCGTGATATTGCTCCAATTTTGACTGGTGCATACATGGTATCACGTATCGGTAAGGATTAAGGATAGGGTTTATCTCACATATAAGGGGGCGTTCTTTTGCGTTCATATTTATTACCAGCCATACTGTTTATTGCCGATATTGCGACGATTGTTATTGTTGCTTTCATTAGTTTATTTATAAGATTTGATGGCTATATAGAACCTCGATATATTGATCAAATGGTAGACGCATTGCCACTATTGCTGATTTCGTATATGTTGATGTTCTTGGTTATGCATCTATATACGCGTATATGGCGCTATGCAGGGATGAGAGAGGTTTTAGCTGTTTTTGTAGCTACCACTATCGGTACAGGAATTTTCTATTCTTCTATGTTTGTTTTTGGTAAATCTTTACCACGTTCCATTTATTTTATTACATGGTTCCTCACTACGGGGACAGTTGGTATGGGGCGCATGTTACTTCATTATGTGGCACTTCACTATAGTAATGGGGATGATGGTGAAAGTGGCCAAGTGAATACACTCATTATAGGTGCTGGTGATGCTGGTGCAATTATAGCTCGTGAAATTGAACGGTATCATAAGCGTTCAAGACGTATTATTGGCTTTGTTGATGATGATATGTATAAACATAACCGGTTGATGAATGGTTTTAGAATCTTAGGGAATCGTGAAGATATTCCAATGCTTGTAGCAAGATATAAGGTTGAAGAAATTATCATTGCTATGCCATCGGTAAAGCGTGATGTTATTCGAGAAATTATGGAAATCTGCTCACCTCTAAAATGTAAGATCAACACATTACCTGGGATGTACCAATTATTAGATGATGAGGTTTTAGTATCTCATTTGCATCCTATTTCTATTGAAGATTTATTGGAACGTGATGAGATTCATCTAGACACATCAAAAGTAGAACCATATTTAAAAGATAAAGTCGTTCTTGTTACGGGCGCAGGTGGTTCTATTGGCTCTGAAATTTGTCGTCAAGTATTACGAGTAAGACCTAAAAAACTATTGTTATTAGGTCATGGTGAAAATAGTATTTATCTTATTCACCAAGAGTTGCGTTCCATTGTGCCTGAAGGTACATTGGTTCCCATTATTGCTGATATTCGAGATAAAAATCAGTTAGACCAAATCTTTACCGATTATGAACCAGATGTAGTATTCCACGCAGCAGCTCATAAACATGTACCGCTTATGGAAATCCAACCGATTGCAGCGGTGTTAAATAATATTTATGGCACTCGTAATGTGGCAGATGTAGCAGGCGCACATGGTGTTGAGCGCTTCGTTATGATTTCCACAGATAAAGCGGTAAATCCGACAAGTGTTATGGGGGCTACGAAACGGGTGGCAGAAAAGGTTGTACTTGGTATGAATCACAAGTACGATACAAAGTTTATTACCGTTCGCTTTGGTAATGTTCTTGGTAGTCGCGGTTCTGTTATTCCATTATTCCGCAAACAAATTGAAGCTGGAGGACCTGTAACAGTTACAGATCCTGAAATGACTCGTTACTTTATGACTATTCCAGAAGCAAGCCAACTTGTATTACAAGCTGGTGCAATGGGAAATGGTGGTGAAGTGTTCTTATTAGATATGGGTGAACCAGTAAAAATTGTTGATTTAGCGAAAAATATGATTCGCCTTTCTGGATTTGAGCCTGATAAAGATATTCGCATTGAATTTACTGGTTTGCGTCCAGGTGAAAAGCTATATGAAGAATTATTAACTGCTGAAGAAGGTACTAATACAACTACACATAAGAAAATCTTTGAAGCTGCCTTAGAAGATGTAGATCAAGAATGGTTAAGCCGTGAAATTGATCGCTTTGAAACATGTAAATCTGACTTGGATGTAATCAATGTATTACAAGACATCGTTCCTACATATCATCCAAATCATAATGTATAACAGTTTAGTTACAATCATTTATTTAGAGCTGTAGTCTACGTGAGAGGGAGATATACAGTAACGATTCCTAAGAGGGAGAGACCCTGTTGTTTGTATACTTTCACAGAAAGGGGTATATGGGTGGAACAAATTATTGATTTAAAAGAGGTCGGTAGAGTCCTCGTTAAACGACGTCGTAAGATTATCAATGTTACGGTAGCATGTATAGTATTGGGTGGTGCATATGGTCTCCTAGCACCATCTACATATCAATCTACATCTATGTTGCGCATTAAACAATCTCAAGGATTAAGTAATTCTGTTTTATCAAGTACTAATGGTTACTCTGACTCTATGGCACGTCAATTGATGAATACAGATGCTGAAATTTTAAAGAGTCGTAATGTTGTAGAACCTGTTATTGCAGCGATTGAAGATCCAGAAGGAACAGGTAAAGCACCTACATACGAAGAGTTTGTTAAAACGCGTATTGAAACAAAACCATATAAAGAAACTGAATTATTACAAGTGAGTGTAACTGGTAAAAGTCCAGAACAAGCACAAGAGGCCAATCAATTATTAATTGATACATTCTTAAAGCGCTTGGCAGATATTTCCCATGTTGAGCAACGGACGACACGCGAATTTTTACAAAAACGTGTGGTAACTGCAAAAGAAGAATTGGGTCAAGCAGAAAAGAAATTACAACAATTCCAAGTGGACAATAAGGTATATTCCACGGCAGATCAAATGAAGGGGCTAACAGATAAGATTACCCTTATTGATCGTGAGAAAGCTCAAAACCAATTGGATTTGGAAACGGCGCAAGCAGCTTTAGGCAGTATTAATGAGCAATTAGGCTCTGCAGGTAAAAGTATTGCTGATAGTGCAACTGTTCAAGCATATAAAGGACAATTAGCTGACTTAGAATCTCGTAAGGCTTCCTATGTTGGCAAATATACTGATGAGCATCCGGCAATGAAAGAGATTAACCAACAAATTGAAGAAGCTAAGAGTGGTTTAAATGCTGAAATTAATGCTATTGCATCCCAACAAGCACCATCTAGCAACTCTGCACAGCAAGGTTTATTAGCAGATAAATTCAAAAATGAAGCCGCTTTAGCTGTAGCACAAGGTAAAGAATCTACATTAGCTGAACTTGATAAAGAAAATGAGGAAGCTATGAAAGGTTTACCAGAAAAAGAACGTGGCTATATCCAGGCAAAACGTGATGTTGATGTAGCCCAAGACATTTACGAAATGCTATCTAAGCGTTTGGAAGAGGCTAAAGTAGCTGAAGTAATGGTACCAAATGAAGTTCAAATTGTAGATGCTCCTACATTGCCAGAAAAGGCTATTGCTCCTCGTAAGATCCTTATTTTATTAGGCTCTGCAATTTTGGGTATTATCCTAGGCTGCCTTTACACATTGGGTCAGTTCTTCTGCAACCGCAAGGTTCAATCGGTACAAGAAATCAATGATATTCTTGGCATTGAAAATTTAGGTGTCATTCCAAATCATGAAGAAAAGGAATATGAAGAACCAAGCAATCGTATTGTAGCATTGTGGCGTAAAGTGAGAGGTTAATATGATTAGACTAATTTCTAATGAGCGTGGTGATACACCACTTGTAGAAGCATATCGTACATTGCGTAGCAATTTTCAATATGTATGTAATCAACATAAATGTAAGATCATTTGTATCACCGCTGCTACTAGTGGAGAAGGCACCTCTGAGGTAGCGGCTAATACGGCATTAGCTTTATCGAAGAATAATAACAAAGTTCTTTTGGTAGATGGTAATTTACGTAATCCAGTTCAGCATGTAGCATTCAACGTGCAAAATAAAGGCCTTACTAACGCAGTTATTATGGATGAAGATTTGACGATTCATCGCAATATTGTCCCTCATTTAGATGTACTGACTGCAGGCGAAATAGTTGAATCTCCTTCTGAAGTCGTAGATTCTAGTAAATTATCTACAATTTGGGATTATATCCGCGACGAATATGATGTAGTTATCATTGATACACCACCAGTATTAGATGTTACGGATGCCATTGTATTAGCTGAAAAATCTGACGGTGTTATGCTTGTTGTTAAAAATGAAGTAGCAAGTCCTAAAGATTTAATAGAAGCTAAGAAACGACTTACTCAAGTTGGAATTCCTTTACTAGGTTCTATCGTCATTGATGTGTAGTCAATAATTTAATATATATTCCATTAGATAAATCAAGCGTATCGACAAGGTACAGAAAGTAATGAGGTGATGTATATGAAAATTAATTTTTCCCCTCCTGATATTACAGAGTTAGAAATCAATGAAGTTGTTGAAGCCTTAAAGAGTGGTTGGATTACAACTGGACCGCGTACTAAAGAATTGGAAAAAAAGATTGCGGCTCAATTAGGTACATCTAAAGCTGTTTGTTTAAACTCTGCTACCGCGGCGCTTGAAATGTCTCTTCGTGTATTAGGTATTGGACCTGGCGATGAAGTTATTACTAGTGCCTATTCCTATACTGCTAGTGCAAGTCCTGTTGTTCATGTAGGGGCTACACTAGTTATTGTAGATACCCAAAAAGATTCATTTGAAATGGATTATGATGCAGTGGCTCGTGCTATTACACCAAAAACAAAGGCAATCATTCCTGTAGATATTGCAGGGGTGCCTTGTGATTATGATCGCCTACGCGCCATTGTAGATGAAAAGAAATCTGTATTTACTCCAGATAATGATATTCAAAAAGCTTTAGGTCATATTCCTATTGTAGCGGACTGTGCACACTCCTTTGGTGCATCCTATAAAGGAATACCAACTGGTAATGTGGCTGATTTTAGTAGTTTTTCCTTCCACGCAGTAAAAAACTTTACGACTGCCGAAGGGGGCTGTGCTACATGGCGACATATAGATGGTATTGATGATGAAGTCATTTATAAGCAATTCCAATTATTATCTTTGCATGGACAAGATAAGGACGCTCTTGCTAAGACAAAGGCTGGTGCATGGGAATACGATATTAAGGGTACATATTATAAATGTAATATGACCGATATTATGGCGGCTATTGGTTTGGCTCAATTTGAAAGATATCCAAAACTATTAGCGCGACGTAAGGAAATCATCGCAGCTTATGATGCAGGTTTTAAAGATTTACCTGTTACATTGTTACATCATTATACTGATGATCATCAAAGTAGTGGCCACTTATATTTAGTACGATTAAATGGTGAAGATGCTGAATACCGTAATAAGGTAATCGAGGCTATGGCTGAAGCTGGTATTGCAACTAATGTTCACTATAAGCCAATTCCTATGCATACGGCTTATAAGAACTTAGGATTTACCATTGATGATTATCCAAATGCTTATAATCAATTTAAAAATGAAATTACATTGCCTCTTCATACATTGCTAACGAATGAAGAAGTGCAATATATCATTGAAACATTTAAAAGGATTATTACCGAATGTTAGTAAAAAACTTTCACGATCTACCACAAGAGTTGCAGTGTGAAGAGGTGCGTCCATACTTTGAAATATTGAATCAAAGACGAACAAGCCTTCTTTGTAAAAGCATATTTGACCGTGTTATAGCCGCTGGTATGCTCATTGTTTTAAGTCCTGTATTTTTGGTGTTAGCCATAATGATTAAACGAGATAGCGAAGGGGAGGTCTTCTTCCGCCAAACTCGGGTGACGCAATATGGTCGTACCTTTGGTATCTATAAATTTCGCACCATGGTAAAAAATGCGGAATCATTAGGTGCTCAAGTAACATCACAAAATGATATGCGCGTTACAAAGGTAGGCAATATGCTTCGTAGCTGTCGTCTTGATGAATTACCTCAGCTAATCAATATCCTATTAGGAGATATGAGCTTTGTTGGTACAAGACCAGAGGTGCCTCGCTATGTGGCGGCTTACACAAATGAAATGAAAGCAACTTTGTTATTACCAGCAGGGGTAACAAGTATTGCAAGTATTGCTTATAAAGATGAAGATCAACTTTTACAAAATGCTAAAAATGTTGATGAAGTGTATATCAATGAGGTTTTACCAGGCAAAATGGCTTGGAATTTAAAGAGTATTAAAGAGTTTTCTTTTTTACAAGATATTAAAACTATGATTGATACCGTACTAGCTGTTTTACGTTAAGAGAGGTTCCTATGAGTACATCTATGACAAAGGAAATACAAGAAAAAGAGCTTAGTATGTTGCTGTACTTTAAAGAGTTTTGTGACAAACATAATTTGCGCTTTTATCTCTGTGGCGGTGGCCTCATTGGGGCTATACGTCACAATGGCTTTATCCCTTGGGATGACGACTTGGATTTATTTATGCCACGTCCAGATTACGAAAAGTTAGCTGAACTATGGCCTAAGTATGCAGATACAGAACGGTATACCTATTGTCGTACGGATCGGCATCATATCTATCATGATGCAGGTGCTTCTATTAGAGATAATTATACGACATTTATAAATCGTCATAGTATGCATGAAGATATTTGTCATGGTTTAGCTCTTGAAATTATGCCTATTGATGGTTGTGCACCAGGAAAAATTAGCCGTACCTTACAACTTATGTGGGCTATGACCTTTGCACTTTTTAATGCACAACGTTTACCGGATAATAAAGGACCGATGTATCGTGCATTAGCAGGATGTATTTACAAGGTATTCTCTAGTCAGTCATTACGTTACCATATATGGCGCTTTGCAGAAAAGCAAATGACCAAATATGATTTCAATACAAGCAAGGAGTGTACTGAGTTAATTGGTAGTTTAAAAGGCATGAAGTTGCGTCATCCTCGAGAAGACTTTGCTTCTGTTGTATATAAAAACTTTGAAGGTCATCAGATACCTGTTATGAAAGGGTATGAAAGATATTTACGTCTCATTTGGGGCGACTATATGCAATTACCACCAGTAGAACAGCGTGTAGCAAAACATGATGCTGTGTTTGCTGATTTACATACACCTTACAAGGAGTATAGAGGCATACATTATGCCAAGAACGAAGCTCAACCTTAAGGAGGGCCTATGAAACGAATAGCAGTAATCTTTGCAGGTGGCGTAGGTGCTCGAATGAATAACAGCAAGACGCCAAAACAGTTTCTAGAATGGAACGGTAGACCTATTTTGATTCAAACTTTAGATGTGTTTGAACAAACCGACTCTATTGACGGTATTGTTTTAGCTTGCAAAGTAGAGTGGATTGATCATACTAAAAACCTCATCAAAGAGGCTGGTTTACAAAAAATTGTATCCATTGTTCCAGGTGGAGACAGTGCTTTAGACTCTCAATATAATGGATTGACAGAGGCAAAACGATTATTTCCTAATGAAGAGGTTACCGTATTGATTCACGATGGTGTTAGACCACTTGTGGATAAGGCAACAATAGAGAGAAATATTGAATCTGTAGAAACAAAGGGTTCTGCTATTACGGTTACACCTGCTATTGAAACCGTTATGGTTACAGATAATGGTTCTATAAACCGAATTTTAAATCGTAGTGAATGTCTTATGGCAAAAGCACCTCAAAGCTTTAAACTAGATGATATTTTATCGGTTCATGATAAAGCTAAAACAGAAGGCATCCATAATTTTATAGATTCTGCATCCATGATGATGCATTATGGATACACCTTGTATCCAGTATTAGGAGAAACAGAAAATATAAAGATTACTACACCATCTGATTATTATATGTTCACAGGTATTATTAAAAACCGTGAATTAGGAGGATTACAAGATGAGTAATTCCGTTATTAAACGCGAGTTAACAGCTTTATTACAAGACAAAGAGTACTTTGAATTCCTCCGCCATCAACGCATTCTTGTGACAGGTGCGACGGGACTTATTGGCTCTATGTTTATAAAATTGCTTATACTTGCCAATGAGACTTTTAACTTGGACATAAAGGTAATAGGTCATGTACGAAGTTATGATAAAGCACAGGCTATATTAGGTAACTACTTAGATAATGATTTCATTACACTTGTCGATGGTGCTTTAGAATCTATTGACGTACCGTGTGACTATATCTTACATGGTGCTGCACCAACACAATCTAAATTCTTTATGGAGCATCCTGTAGAAACTATTCGTACATCAATTCATGGTACTGAAGCTATGTTAGAGCTCGGTCATCATAAAACGGTAAAAAAACTTGTGTACTTATCGAGTATGGAACAGTATGGTGTACCCTATGAATCTGGACAAGTGATGACAGAAGAACGATTAGGGTATTTAGATCATTTAAATATTCGCAGTTCTTATTCTGAAAGTAAGAGATTATGTGAGTGTTATTGTAAGTCCTATGCTGTAGAATTTGGAGTTCCTGCTGTTATAGCTAGACTTGCTCAAACTTTTGGACCAGGTGTTCCTGTATCTGATAATCGTGTATTCATGCAGTTTACTAAGAGTGCTCTACGAAATGAAAACATTATTCTTCATACAAAAGGTGACTCCATGTCGAACTATTGCTACATTACTGATGCATTAACGGGCATTTTAACCCTCATGAAGGATGGCGAGGCTGGTGAAGCATATAATATTTGTCATGATGAGGAAACTCGCTCCATAGCAAGTATTGCGCATCTAGTAGCTACGCATGTAAGTCATGGAAAAAGTGAAGTAGTTTTTGACATTCCAGAAGATGTACAGGGTTTAGGATACGCTCCGACAGTTCACATGTTTTTAAGCTCTAAGAAGTTGAAATCTTTAGGTTGGCAGCCTAAAGTGTCAATGGCACAGGCCTATGTAAGACTTGCAGAATATATCCAAGAGGAAGGCTTATGAAAAAGGAAATAATTATTGTTACCATCTCCCTCGGTAACGATGGGGCTGAACGCATTTTAACAGAGTTAGCTCGTCAGTGGGTGCATGATGGTCACCATATTACGGTTATCCAAACAAGCCCTAATCGTTATGGTAACGAATATGCTTTAGAGGAAGGTATTGAACAAATTCAGATTCATACTACAAGCTCTAATAAAGTAATTCGCTTTATTCAGGAAATTAAAGAGCTGATCAAGATTTTGAAGACAAGACCTAACGCAACATGCTTATCGTTTTTGTCAGCATCGAGCTTTATTCTCGCCATTAGCTCTTGGTTTGTGAAGAATCGCATCGTCTTTTCGGAGCGAAATAATCCGCGCAAGGTGCCTATTGGTTGGCATCAACAAGCATTGCGTAATTTTGCCTTTAGATTTGCTGATGCTCTCGTATTCCAAACAGAAGACGCTCGCTCTTACTTCCCAAAATCTATACAAGAACGTGGTGTTATCATTCCCAATCCTATTAATGGTAAATTGCCACCACCAATAGAAGGGGAACGTGAGAAGACGATTGTTACGGCCTGTCGATTACATCCTCAAAAGAATTTGCCTATGATGATTAATGCTTTTAGTATGCTAGCAGATGAGTTTCCAGAGTATAAACTTGTTATTTATGGCCAAGGTGTTTTAGAGGATGAACTACGTGCTCAAATTAAAGCGCTCAATTTAGAGAATCGTATTTTATTACCTGGCTTTGCTAGTAATATTTTAGAGAAGGTTGCACCTTGTTCTATGTATGTTTCATCATCTGATTTTGAAGGTATTTCAAACTCTATGTTAGAAGCACTTGGCATGGGCTTGCCTGCTGTAGTTACAGACTGTCCAGTAGGTGGTGCTCGTATGGTAATAAATAGTGGAGAAAATGGTATCTTGGTACCTGTAGGAGATACAAAGGCTATGTATGAAGCTATGCGCAGTATTCTGAAAGATCCTGCATTAGCAGCAAAACTTTCACAGGAAGCCATCAAGGTGCGTGATAAATTCCCACTATGTAAAATTGCTAAACGTTGGTTAGATATTTTATGAGTTGTAAGGAGGAGAACCATTGAAGTTAAATATAACGGCTATTGCTGACCGCATGATATGGTTCATAACTCTAATTTTTTTAGTGTTGTCGTTGACCATTTCCTTTGCCCTTGGCGATGCGAATTATGGTGCCTATGTATTATTTGTATGCCTATTTGGACTTATTATTTTTTATCTCATACGAGAGCAGGGAGTTATAAAATTTAGGTTTACTTGGATGCATGGTTATATGCTGCTCTTTATTGGAGCCTGTTATCTGAGTACTATTAATGCTATTGAGCCATCTGTAGCACTCAGTCGAAGTTTTGATATCGTCAAGATATTCTTTATGCTTATCATTTTATACATGTGTTATCAAGATAAAACATCGGTGGACACATTATTAAAAATTGGTATGTGGACTGGTTATATAGTTTGTTTTTACACGGTATATTTCTATGGCTTAGATTACTTTATTACGGTTTTGTCATCTTCTGCACGAATTGCAAATGATGCATTAAATGCGAATACTGTAGGTTTATTAGGTGCCAATGCTATCGTTATGACATTGTATTACATGTTATACGATCGACCTCGTTGGTGGAATATTATAGCCTTACCTACATTGGGGATTCTAGCTGCTACTGGTAGTCGTAAAGCTTTAGTATTTGTTGTTGTTGGTACAGTATTACTATTTGTATTTAAAAGTTTACGTAGTGCCAATGTAGTAAATTCTATTGCTAAGATCATTGGGTCATTGTTAGCTCTTACTATCATTGGTATTGCAGTTCTACAATTACCTATGTTTTCAGAGGTTCTGGATCGTATGTCGAGTATGGTGGATGCTTTCACCGGTACTGGTGGTGATTCATCTACCATCATTCGTTTAGCCTTGGTTGATATAGGGTGGGATTTATTTTATCAATCGCCCATCACTGGGGTGGGGGTAAATAATCCATCTGTACTTACCTATTTTTTATATGGTAAAGAGAATTATTATTTACATAATAATTATATTGAACTATTAGCGGGTACAGGGGTGATCGGCTTATTGGCGTATTACTCAATGTATGTGTATATAGCTTATAACTTAATTCGTTATCGAAATTTTCATAGCAATGAATACGTAATGGTGCTCATTTTATTCCTTTCTCAAATCGTCATGGATATGGGGATGGTGTCTTATGAAAGTAAGAGTACATATTTTTATATGATGATGTTTTATTTAGAGGTGCAATTGCTCCGGAAAGGACGTAAAAATGAAGCTCAGCAAGTTATGTAAAGTTGGCATGTCCTTTTTAACAAAACCTTACTATCGCACAAGAGTATTAATCAAATTAGGTTATTATGATTCTTTATCTGATGAAGAGTTTTTAAAGAAGGTATTTCCTAAATATATGGGGTACCCTTTAGATTTAGAGAATCCTAAAACATTCAGTGAAAAATTACAATGGCTAAAAGTTAATTACCGTAATCCTATTCAAACTGTCATGGTTGATAAGCATGAAGCAAAACATTTTATTGCGGAACGTGTGGGAAGTCAATATATTATTCCTACACTTGCTGTTTGGGATTCAGTAGAGGATATCGATTTCGATGCATTGCCAAATCAATTTGTGTTAAAGTCAACTCATGATAGTGGAGGCATCGTAATTTGTAAAGACAAATCATCTCTTGACTTCGAAGCAGCTAAAGCGAAGTTAAGTGTATCTCTAAAACGTGATTACTCTAAAATTGCCAGAGAATGGGCTTATCAAAATGTACCGCGTCGCATTATAGCGGAAGAATATATTTCTGAATTGGGCAAGGATGATTTATTGGACTATAAGATGTATTCCTTCCATGGAGAACCAAAGCTAACTGTGGTATGTTCAAATCGCTTTTCAAAGATTGGAACACGTATGAATTTCTATGATATTAATTGGAAGCCCATGGGGATTCATTTTGGTCATTATCCGCCATTACCTACGGAGTTTCCGAAGCCAGCTACTTATGAGGAGATGAAACGTCTCACAGCTGAGCTAAGTAAGGATTGTCCGTTCTTACGTGTTGATTTTTACGAAATAAAAGGACGCCTATTTATTGGAGAGTTAACATTTTTCCCTGGTGCTGGATTTGAAAAGTTTCGTCCTATGTCAAAAGATTATGAATTGGGAGAGTGGTTACACCTTGAAACTGTACATCGGGGCTGATTTTGTCCCAACGGATATAAATAGAGAATTATTTGAATCTGGTAATGGAGAGGCTTTGATTGGTAAGGAGTTACTGGGACTTCTAAAGGAATCTGATTTAAATGTATTTAATTTAGAGGTGCCTTTAACAGATGCATCTACTCCGATTAATAAATTTGGTAATAATTTAAAGTCTCCTACAAAAACAATCTATGGTTATAAGGCTTTAGAACCTATATTTTTAACATTGGCTAATAATCACTCCTTAGATCATGGTGTAGAAGGATTAACTACTACACTAGAGTTATTAAAAAAGCATGATATTAAAAATGCAGGTGCTGGTGCTAATGTAAAAGCAGCTAAAAAGCCATTTATCTTTGAAAAAGACGGTATACGTATAGGATTTTACCTATGTGCAGAACATGAGTTTACCATTGCTTCTTGTCATACAATGGGGGCTAATCCATTTGATGTATTAGAGAGCTTCGATGATGTAGAAGCTTTAAAGAAAACTTGTGATTATGTTATCGTCCTATATCATGGTGGGAAGGAGTTTTATCGCTATCCATCGCCAATGTTACAGCGATATTGCAGAAAATTTGTTGATAAAGGAGCAGACCTTGTAATTTGCCAACATAGTCATTGTATAGGTTCTCGTGAGGACTATGGTAAGGGGACTATTATTTATGGCCAAGGTAACTTTATCTTTAACTCCGAATCCTATATACATCATAAGGAGTTTGTAAAAGATTCCTTATTAATCAGTGTGGAGGCTACAAAGGATACCTTTATTGTATCTGAAGTGCCAATTCGTGGTACCGAAAGGGGCACCCGTTTGGCTACTGAATCAGAAGCCATTGAAACATTGACAGAATATAAAAAGCGAAGTGAAAACATTAGAGATGCTCATTTTGTTGTTCAAGCATATAAGGATTTTGCTAATACTCATGTAAAGCGATATTTGCGTGAATTTTTAGGTAGATCTTTTACTATCCGCGCAATAAATGGATTATTTGGACGAAAATTAATGCAACTTATTTTAGGAAAAACAAGTTATTTAGCAATTCAAAATTACTTGGAATGTGAAGCTCACCATGAATTATTCTTGCGGGGCATTAAGAATATCAATAAAAAATAATGGATACAAAAATAGTAGCTGCTGCTAAATGGTCTGTCATAACAGAGGTTTTAGCAAAGCTTATTACACCACTAACAAATATAATATTGGCCCATATGCTAGCACCTACGGCATTTGGGATATTGGCAACAATTATGATGGTTATATCCTTTGCAGAAATGCTAGCTGATGCGGGATTTCAAAAATTTCTTGTACAGCATGAGTTTCAAAGTGATAAAGAAAAACAGGAGGCTACAGATGTAGCTTTTATTGCTAACTTAGTTCTTTCTTTACTCTTGTGGGGGGCTATTATAGTCGGTCGTGATGAATTGGCCGTATTAGTTGGAAATGATGGCTTAGGCACACCGTTAGCCATAATGGGGGCCATGATTCCGCTCTCTGCTTTCAGTAGTGTACAAATGGCATTGTATAGACGGGACTTTAACTTTAAGTTTCTTCTTAACATTCGGCTCATCACAATTCTGACTCCTATATTGATATCCATACCTATGGCGCTCATGGGATATGACTATTGGTCTTTAATTGCTGGTATGTTAGGGGCTCAGTTATTCACGGCTTTGGCTTTATTGAAGAGTAGGAAAAATCAAATCCATCTCTTCTTTAGTTCTCGAGTCTTTATGAACATGTTTAGTTATAGTGCATGGTCATTGGCTGAAGCATTTTCTATTTGGCTTACCGCTTGGGTGGATACCTTCATTATTAGTCGCTTTTTAGATGCCTATTATTTAGGGATATACAAAATGCCTATGGCTATTGTTACAACTGTCATGGCCATGGCTACTTCATCTTTAGCGCCTGTATTATTTGCCGCTTTAAGTCGAGTTCAACAGGATGAACAGGCATTTTCAAATACATTTTTTACCTTCCAACGCTATATGGCTCTTTTTTTAGTACCTATAGGGATAGGCTTATTTGTATTCCAAGACTTTGTTGTTGATCTTTTATTGGGACCACAATGGAAGTTAGCAGGTATTGTATTGGGATCCTGGGCCTTGAGTTCCGCTATTATGACAGTAACAGCGAATTTGATTTCTGAAGTATTCCGTGCAAAAGGAGTTCCTAATTTATCATTCTGGACTCAAATATTACATTTAGTTGTATTAATACCGGTAATTTATATTTGTATTCAGTATGACTTTAGTACATTTGTTTATGCTCGTTCAATAGTACGCATGGAAATGTTAATGGTTGCCATGATTTTCTTAGCATTATTCATACATATGAGTGCCCTTCGGGTGATTACTAATATAGGTGTATATTTAATTACTGCATCTATTGTTGGTGCTCTTGCATATAGTATTTTACATTTATATGATGCGGTATGGTGGACTATAGCTTGTATGATTTTATGCATTGTATTGTATGTGGTTATCTTATATCTCATACCATCTGAGCGCACTATTATCACTTCTGGCATTGATAAATTATTAAGTAAAGTAAGACGCTCATAATTAACAGAACTATGAAAGGAGTACATATGCTTTCAAAAAATGTAGACTTAAACAACACGGTGATCCTAGTAACGGGAGCCGCTGGATTTGTAGGGGCTAATCTTGTTATGTCCCTGTTATCTGAAGCAGAAGGAACTCAAATTATCGGCATAGATTCTGTTAATGATTACTATGACGTGGCCTTAAAAGATTATCGATTGCAACAAATTGATGAGATGAGTAAAGATAATAAAAATACGTGGATATTTAAAAAAGGGAATATTGCAGATAAGGCCTTTATTGAAGAAATTTTCTCTACTTATAAACCACGTGTTGTTGTTAATTTAGCAGCACAGGCTGGTGTGCGTTATTCTATTACAAATCCTGATGCTTATATTGAGTCTAATATTATTGGTTTTTACAATATATTAGAGGCTTGTCGTCATTCTTATGATAACGGTGAAAGTGGAGTAGAGCATTTAGTTTATGCATCATCGTCTTCTGTATATGGAGCGAATAAACAAATTCCATACTCTACAGATCATAAAGTAGATAATCCTGTATCTCTTTATGCGGCTACAAAAAAATCAAATGAATTATTGGCTTATTCGTATGCCAAGTTATATAACATTCCTAGTACAGGACTTCGTTTCTTCACTGTATATGGTCCTGCAGGGCGTCCTGATATGGCATACTTTGGTTTTACTAATACATTGCGTAGTGGCGGAACCATAAAAATCTTTAACTATGGTAATTGTAAACGTGACTTTACCTATATCGATGATATTGTAGAAGGCGTATCTAAGGTTATGTGTGCAGCACCAGAGCGTCGTAACGGAGCTGATGGATTGCCAGTACCACCATATGCTATTTATAACATTGGTAATAGTCATCCTGAAAATCTCCTCGATTTTGTACGTATTCTTTCAGAGGAATTAGTTGCTGCTGGTGTATTACCAGAAGATTACAATTTTGAAAACCATAAAGAATTAGTAGCAATGCAACCCGGTGATGTACCTGTTACTTATGCAGATACAAGTGCTCTAGAAGAAGATTTTGGCTTCAAACCGAATACATCTTTACGTGAAGGGCTACGGAAATTTGCTATATGGTATAAAGAGTTTTATATGACGGAGGGCAAATAAATGAAGATTGCAATTGCTGGTACAGGCTATGTAGGCCTTTCAAATGGTGTTTTATTAGCACAACATAATGAAGTGGTAGCCCTCGATATTATCCCTGAAAAGGTAGAGATGCTAAATCGAAAAGAATCACCAATTGTAGATGCGGAATTACAAAAGTATTTAGCTACTAAGAAATTAAACTTTAAAGCTACCTTGGATCCTGTAGAGGCTTTTACAGGTGCTGATTATGTTATTATTTCAACCCCTACTAATTATGATCCTCAAAAGAATTTCTTTGATACCTCTTCTGTAGAGCAAGTTATTAAAACAGTACTAGATATTAATCCTGATGCTGTTATGGTTATCAAGTCAACAGTACCAGTTGGGTATACCGCTCAAATGCGTAAAGAATTCGACACGGAGAACTTGATTTTCTCTCCAGAGTTCTTACGTGAAGGTAAAGCTTTATATGATAATTTACATCCTTCTCGTATTGTGGTAGGAGAAGACTCTAAAAGAGCTCGTTGCTTTGGTCAACTATTAGCTGACGGTGCCATCAAAGAAAATGTGCCTCAATTATATACGGATTCTACGGAAGCAGAAGCTATTAAATTATTTGCTAATACTTATTTAGCATTGCGCGTTGCATACTTTAATGAGTTAGATTCTTATGCTGAGGTTCGTGGCCTTAATACAAGCCAAATTATTAATGGCGTTTGTTTAGATCCTCGTATTGGAGACTTCTATAATAATCCATCCTTTGGTTATGGTGGGTATTGTTTGCCAAAAGATACTAAGCAATTATTAGCTAACTATAATGATGTTCCACAAAATTTAATCTCTGCTATTGTAGATGCTAATAGAACTCGTAAAGACCACGTTGCAGATGTTATTATAGGGAAGAATCCCAAAATTGTTGGCATTTATCGCTTGACGATGAAAATGAACTCTGATAATTTTAGAGCATCTGCAATTCAAGGTGTAATGAAGCGTATCAAGGCAAAGGGGATTGCTGTAGTTGTTTATGAACCGACTCTTGATGCAGAAGATTTCTTTAATTCACCTGTTATTCGCAACTTTGAAGACTTTAAACGTGTTAGTGACGTTATAGTGGCTAATCGTTGGGATAAGAGCTTAGAAGATGTGAAGGATAAAGTTTATACAAGAGATATTTTTGACCGCGATTAAGATAGATATGTATTATGGCGTTTAGGAGAGTAATATGAAACGTTGGATACTATATATTCTATTAGGTCTAATTGTATTTTTTATATGGGATAATTCGATGCAAAATGGCGGATCTTCAGATGGATTTAGCTTGCTCTTTGCAGAGACCTTTGCTCCTATAGTAAATAAGTTAGGCTTTCATGGAAATATATGGACCTTGAATAGGATTGTTCGAAAGTTAGCCCATCTTACAGAGTTTACAATCCTTGGGGGTGTTTTATATACGATTCTACGTCGATATATTACATACGGTACCGTAATAAAGACCATAGGTTTAGGCATGTTGATAGCTGGTCTTGATGAATTTATACAATTGTTCTCACCAGGGCGTAGCTCTCAGATTTCTGATATTTTGATTGATACTGTTGGTGTTGTTATTGGTATTCTAGTAGTGAAGCTAGTCCATTACATCAGGTATAAACAAAGTACATTTAAAAATTAAATTGTTAATAATATACAAATATGTAAAAATACCTCATAATCTTAGCGATTATGAGGTATTTTTAATGAAGATAACATGAAAATATAAAAAATATATTAAATGAACATATTATAATTTATCTATTTTTATATAAAAACCACTGTACAAGCCACTTTTCCCTTGATATAATCATGAATAGAAAATGAAAAATAAATGAGATAAACATGAACTTTATAAAGAGAACGATTTCTGTAAGGGAGTATCGTAAGTAGAAGGGAAAGAATATGAATCGCGTGGTTGACTTACATGGTTGCATTTTGCCAGCTGTGTTAGGGCCTCAAGGGCCACAAACAATGGCAGAATCAGTAAAAATGATAAAATCCTTGGCTGAACAAGGTATTACAGATATTTTTAGTACACCTGATGTGACCGTATCTATGGATATGAATACATGGGATGAGATGGAAACAACATTGAATGATGTGAAGCTTGCTGTAGGGGAACAACAAGTGGATGTAACTATTCATGGTGGTGCTCGCGTTTTGCTTTGTGATGAAATGATTGAATATATTGCTTCTCATCGCAATCAATATCTATTGGGAAATAGCCATTTTATGTTAGTGTCCATTCCTGAAAATAGCAAAGTCCATCACATTAATGCATGGTTGCTAGCTTTGCTTAATATGGAGATTATTCCTATCATTAGTGAAGTAGAGACACATCGTCAATTGTTTACTAAACCAGAGCAATTGTTGGAATGGGTAGATAAAGGGATACTAATTCAATGTAATATGGCTTCCTTTAATCATAGCAATGCTAACTATCATAGAGCTATTGAATTATATCGCAATGGTCTAATTCACTTCTTTGGTACTGGTTACTGTAATGAAAGTGATGTACAAGCACATCAAGGATACGTAGAAGCTATTTCTAAATTAGATAGTACGTACAAAAAAGATTTGTTGCCGAATATTCATCTCAATGAACGCGATCTTTTAGCTGATCGCACATTCTATCCAGCGGTTCCTTCTAGTTGGGTAGGTCAAAAGTCCAATTTCTTGACACGTCTATTTGGTTTTACATTATAATTTATATAGGTTCTTTTATTCATGCTGTATTGGCATGGCTAAAAGAGCCTATTTTTACTTTATATAGTATTTGTTCTTGAAAACAACCACCATATATAGTATACTGAGTTAGCAGTAAAAATAGAGAGTTTACTAATAATTCTTTACATTTTTACATATAAATTTATAAAAGTATGGTATACCATACTTTTTTCTTTGTCATAACATATATTTCAGCGGTAACAAAATGGGGAGGTTGCCAATATGTTGCAGGTCATTAAACGGGATGGTACAAAGGTACCTTTCGACAAAAACAAAATTGCTTTGGCTATAGAAAAAGCCGAGCATAGCAGTACAGGGTTGTACGAAGAGGGGTTGGCACAGCGTATTGCTGATGAAATTGAAGAATATGCTACAAAGCTCCAAAAGGACATGACAATTTATGCTATTGAAGATCAAGTGTATTATAAGTTGATTGAGTATC
>ERZ773263.747-NODE-747-length-21563-cov-27.232937_pt1 | contig 21563 bp, 16 predicted proteins | sample MGYA00511076_ERZ773263 | MGnify/ENA primary metagenome ERZ773263 (study PRJEB29015, sample SAMEA2738155) | human oral metagenome | biome: human oral; feature: human-associated habitat; material: saliva | place: China | collected 2195 ... | reverse complement strand
ATGATGCAGCATGGTTTATCGACAACTCTTCTGTATATAAAACAGATGATGCGGCTACAGTACTTGTTAAAATTAACAATGTTGAAGGCTTTACATATATCTACACAGTACGAATCGATCGTAAAGAAAAAACATGGACAGAACTTGATACAACAGTATATAGCAATGCTGGTATAGCATTGCTATCCAGTAAAGAAGCACAAAAACCTACGAAAATTGAACCGGATACCATGGGGGCGGAAGTTATGCAGGCCCTATGGGGTAAATAATCCAACAATTTAATATAAGCTGATATTCGCTCTGTCTAGTTAGATATTCAGAACGTATAAGTAGCCCCGAACTATCCTGAAAGCCTCCATAGTGAACTAAGTCGTTTTCAGAATAGTTCGGGGCTTTCTATTTTCTTACCAATCTTACAGGGCGAATATCAGCCTTCAAATCTATTGGATTATTTAAAGCCCATAGGGATCTTGCTAGACGTTCCTGGGGGAGAAAAAGTGACCTAAGTCGTTTTTAGAACCGTTTCTGGCTTTCTAGACGTTCCTAAGGAGTTCTATATAATTTATGCATTTAATAGAGTTTTTATTAGTAATATGCAATTATGGTGTTATAATGAAGGCGTAGAGAATTTATGGTATGCAGATTGCATAGTTATTTGAATTTTATAGTCAGGAGAGACTAGTTATGAAAAAATTATTTGCTTGTCTAGCTGTAGCAGGTTTATTATTTAGCGCTGGTGTGGGCGTGTCTCATGCTGAAAGTTGGTATGCGCTTGATACGGATCAAAATGGTCGTACTGGTTATATCGACAATGATTCTGTTGATAAAAACGATGCTCGCGCTACATTGCGTTTGAAAATCGTAGATCCAAATGGAGATCATTCTATTTATACAATGACATTCAATCGTGCTGATAAAACAGTGCAGCTCATTGATGTTACAACATATAACCCACAAGGCTATATGATTGGCTCTGAAACATTAGCGAATACAAAAGTACAAATACAAGAAGGAAGTAATCTAGATCACGTGTATCACTTGATTTGGTAAATTTCCTCTTTAGTTTTAGAAAACGGGATATATCTCTACGTCCTCCAAAGCGAGCTAAGTCGTCCTACAAGATATATCCCGTTTTCTTCTAATCCTAATGAGGAAATTTATGATATCTGCGTTCGGGAAAAAGTGACCAAAGTCGGTCTCAAAGAGATAGAACCCTTTCTGCACGTATGATTACATTTACTCAAAACTGCGTAGGGGAATAAATTATTCCCTTATTTTATGGCAGAATATAAGGGATTAGAGAGTACGGTAAGGGATTATCAATGAAATTTATAAAGGTTGAGCACGTTTGTCTTTCATAAAATATTTAGTTTCATCGAATATACTAGATTTCGTATTCTTGTATTTAAATCGAGAGGTAAACATATGAAAAAAACATTGGCAGCTGTTTTGGCAGCAGGCGCTTTATTGATTGGTGGCATCGGTAGTGTTGATGCAGCAAATTGGTATACTGTTGGTACTGATAGCAATGGCATCACTTGGTCCATCGATAACGATTCTGTTAAAAAAGATGACAAAAAAGCTGTTTTGGACATCAAAGCTATGGACTACGAAGGTTACCACTACATCGTAACTGAAGAGTTCAACCACAAAAAACGCGAAGTAAAAGACGTTAAGGTTACTCTTTACAATCCAAAAGGCGAAGTAGTAAAACAAGAACAACCTAGCAAATCTACTCGTAAGGTTGAACAAGGTACTCCTGCATACGCTGTATACACACTTATCTGGGGTGACAAATAATCTGATCCTTCGAGGGTTATGATTCTTTGTGAAAGCTTCACACGCGCACGTTCTCATTAGAGGGCGTGCGTTTTTTATTTACCTTTAATTCCCTAAAATTTGGTGAATTATTTATCCATTCGTGGTACAATGGGAATATTATTACGCATTTTTGTAAGTTGTGTCTTAATGAAATATTCTTACGCACAATATTATGTACAATGTCATGTGCAATATTATGTCATCTAGAGAGGGTTGATTGATCATAATTTTACGCAAAAGTGTAACATTTCTACATAGTATAAACTTTCACTATAGCGTATACTAAAGGTAAGATGTGGAAGTACGCCTTGAGCACAGTGCTCTGTAGTTTGGCCTATTTCTTTTAAAGGTTTGCTAGTTTTAGTTTGTTAGAGGAGGTCCTCATGTCTCAATACGAATTTATCGATAAACGCGTGCCGATTGCGCTCGACAATCCATCCATTTATCACGACATTTCTAAGTGTAAAAACTGTACGTTATGCCGTCGCGCTTGTGCGGACGTAATGAGCGTACTCGACTACTACGATCTCGATGCAAATGGCGACGTGCCTGTATGTATCCACTGTGGTCAATGTGCGGCTGCATGTCCATTCGACTCCATGCATGCTAAATCCGAGCTTGAAAAGGTGAAAGCAGCTCTTGCAGATCCTGAAAAAATCGTTGTTATTCAAACAGCTCCAGCTGTTCGTGTAGCTATCGGCGAAGGCTTCGGTTACGAACCAGGTACATTCCTTGAAGGTAAAATGGTTGGTGCATTGCGTGCATTAGGTGCAGACTATGTAGTAGACACTAACTTTGGTGCGGACTTAACTATCATGGAAGAAGCATCTGAGCTTGTAGAACGCCTTAAAAATGGTGGTCAAATTCCTCAGTTCACAAGCTGTTGTCCAGCGTGGGTGCGCTTTGCGGAAATCTACTTCCCTGAATTGATTCCAAACTTGTCTTCTACACGTTCTTGTATCGCTATGGAAGCAGCTATGATTAAAACATATTTTGCTGAGAAAAAAGGCATTAATCCTAGCAATATCGTATCCGTATCTGTAAACCCTTGTACGGCTAAAAAAGCAGAAACAAAACGGGAAGAAGAAAATGCAGCGGCTCGTTACCATAATGATGAATCCCTTGGCATGGATACAGATATTTCCATCACCACACGTGAGTTCATCCGTTGGATTCAAGAGGAAAATCTCGACTTCAATGCTATTGAAGAATCCCAATTCGATGACTTAATCGGTATGGAAACTGGTGCATCCATCATCTTCGGTAACACTGGCGGTGTTATGGAAGCAGCTATGCGTACAGCATACAAGCTTATTACTGATAAAGAGCCACCTCCATATGCTTTGACACACCTCGAAGACGTTCGTGGTATGGAAGGCGTTAAAGAGGCCACTGTTCAATTAGGTGATGATGTAACCTTGTCCGTTGCTGTAGTGCATGGCGGTAAAAACACACGTGACTTCCTTAATGCCTTGAAAGATAGCGATAAACACTATGACTTCATCGAAGTTATGGCTTGCCCAGGTGGTTGTATTGGTGGCGGCGGTCAACCGCGCACTAAATTGCCTCAAGCTGTGAAAACTAAGGAAGCTCGTATTGGCGGTCTTTACGAAGCTGATGCGAACTACAAATGGGTTGCTTCCTATGAAAACCCAGAAATCCAAGCCTTATACAAAGATTTCTTAGGCGAACCATTGGGCCATAAGGCACACGAACTCTTGCATACACATTACACAGACCGCAGCGCGGTTCTTGGTGATCGCAAAGACGTAACACCTGAAACATGCCCAACATCCCCTAAATATAAGGGCTAATCGTATTACCATGTAGCTAATTCGATCAGTACGAGTCGGTTCGAATGTAATCTGCCGATACGTACATCTATTCGAATGTAATCAGTCGATACGTACATCTATACATTGGCGTGATTAGACTGGTATATGGGTAACTAACTGAACATACATAAATCCTACGGGTCATGAGTGACTTGATACTTGTGTAGATATTGACTACTGAGTGTCAGCTTACATGCGATTCGTAGGATTTTTATATTTATCCTTCTTATAGTTTTGTATATGTTATATGTATGGATCTCATAAGGCACTAGATTGTGACTGTATGTACTATCATAATGATTTCATATCAATGGATTGTTTTGTATAGTAATTGTTACTGTTACTTTATAACTTTATTATGATAAATTAGTATAGAAAATTAGCTTTCACATGAGGAAAAGATGAATTATATAGTGTATAATATATAGAGAAGTAATGTGTAAGAGAGTTCAGCAAGGAGTTTTGTGGAGAGATGAACTTGTTTTTACGGCGTGCCTTATGTGGCATAGCCTTGATAGTCGCTGCCATCGGTACTGTGGGATGCCAACATGAGAGTCAGGCAGAGCAGGAAGAGGTACGAACTGTATCGTATCGGGCTGTCATGCAATCAGACAAACCTGTCCCTGAGAAGGTGAATACCTGGCTTGGGGCTATGTCTCAAGAGGACAAGATAGGCCAGCTGATGATGATTAGTCTTCATGGCAGCACGGTAGGACAGTCCCAAAAGGACGTCATCAGGAAATATCGTGTGAGCGGCGTTATGCTAACTAATGAAAATCTAAATAATAAAAATCAAGTGAAAGCTTTCACCAGCGATATCATGCAAACGGCCACAACGGCAAGTATGGTGACGCCATACATCGGCATCAATCGGGATAAGGTGTTGCGTACGAATGAAAGTTTCTTGCGCTTGCCAGAGCCAAATCGTTGGGGCCAACTACCGATGGAACGGATCATCAATTTAGTGACTCGATCGGCCATCGAAATGCGGGATATGGGCTTTAACCTCATTATGGGACCAAATGCAAACCTAGGGGTGCCGAATGTGTCCTATACATCTGATCCTACGTGGGCAGGGCATATGGACCTCGCCATGGCGGAGCGTTACCAAATCAACCACATGTGGTTTGGCTATAACTACTTTCCAACAGTGAGCCTTGGTGATGCATCCTTTGAGACCGCTAACGATGCGAAGGCCTATTTGAACAACAACGATGTGTCTGTATTTAAACGCCTCATTACACAGACGACAGCGAATACGTACATGCTCGTCATAAGTCATGTGCAAATCCCTGCCATCGATAATGAACACCTAGCGAGTAACTCGAAAGCAATCATAACGGACTGGCTACGACACGAGCTAGGCTATAACGGCGTAGTTATGACCGACCGTGTCGATGTAGGGGCCTTGCAAGCAAACCAAAAGATAGGGGACTTTGCAGTTAACTCCATCGTAGCAGGCAGTGACCTCGTCCTTCTTGATGCGGATACGGGTCACATCGATGAAGTCCATCGCGCACTTACGCAAGCGGTGGCGAACGGAACCATTTCAAATGACCGACTCAATGATGCGGTTAAGCATATTTTGCTTATGAAGATGCAAACTCAACTGCAACAATAAAGAAATAACTACAACAATAAAGAAACAGCTATAACAATAAAGAAACGACTATATAAATATCCTTATTACCTACGAGTCATATGACGTGCTATACCTTATGGTAGGCACGTCTTTTTATATGTGTTGATTATGGAAAAAAATTATATATGGAATATTGTATGTTGGCGTGACGAGGATAGATCTATAAGAATGCAGTAAATATAAGGGATTTTACAATTGAATGAGTAAAAAGTAAACCATTAAATAAGTATATTTTATGCGTAAAAAAATTAACATAATAAAAAGTCATGTTAATAATATGAAAATAAGTTTATATTTGTTTTAAATTTATGATATAATAATCTCCATAGAATGTTGGAGGTGAGAGTATATGAATTTTGTGGGACGTGCTGAAATTATTGAGAGTATCCAGTCCCGTATTGCGATGAATCAAATGAGTTTGTGTGTTGTTTACGGTCCGCATCGCAGTGGCAAATCCTATGTGGCTTCCCAGCTTGTACGACGTCATAAGGCGTTATACTTGGCAGGTCGCATGGCTAATGAAGCAATCCATGTAGCCGATATGAATCGAGCTCTTGAGGCACGTTTTGTTCCTACCGATGAGCAGGACAAATTCGAACCGATCACTAGCTTGCAAGAGGCTTTTGAGGGTCTATTTGAAAGCAGTGTGAAAACGCCTCAGACAGTGGTGATCGATGATTACCCTTCCTTGGTGGAGGCTGTACCTCAGTTCCCCATACACTTGCGTGATTTGTTAGATACCTATAAAGAAAAGAGCCAGTTGAATATCATTTTGATGGCCAATGGTTTAGAACAGCTCGATGGTCGCATCATTGGCGATCGCAGTCTAATCGGTCCCTATGTGTCGGAATATTTTGAGGTGAAACCGTTCTCCTTGGTAGATATGAAATCCTTGGGACTTCACTATGCTAAGGATGACTTGCGTACCGTATTCGCTGTAACAGGCGGTCTACCTGCGTATGTGCAGTACTTTGATAATGGTGAAAGCATCGATACGAATATTATTAATTTGTTCTTCTCTGTATCGGGTGCCCTATTTGAAGAAACACAACATATCTTACATCGAGATATGAAAAATATAACAGGTGCTAACGCTATCCTGTCTGGCCTTGCTACCCTTGAAAGACCATACTACGTGGAGCTTTTACAAGCTAGCCAAATTAAAAGCGGCACCTTTACATCTCGTTTAAATGACCTCATGGCGATGGGTCTTGTAGGTCGTATCCAAGCGAATAGCCGTGGTCCTGCGAAATACGCTGATTACCACTTCACAAATAGCATGTTCCATTTCTGGTACCGCTATGTGTATAAATATTGGGGCGACATCGTGCGTGGCAACGGTGCAGACGTGTACCAAACCTACGTAAAACCACAACTGAAAGACTTTGTGGAAGCTTCCTGTATTGCAATTTAATCAGATACATTAAACATAGGATTACTTGTACAATTACTGGCAATATCAGAATATATTATTCCTAATGTATATGTATTAGTAATCTGAACTTACGTACTATTACCCAATGGTAGTACTCACTCTTCTAAAAAAGACACCACACTTCCTCTGTGGTGTCTTTTTGTGTTGTTTATTTTCAGCAATTACCGATCAAGATGTATAGTTATGTCCTTTCAGATATAGAAATTAATATTAGATTGTAACAAAATATGACGGAATTCTAAGGAATTGCCAATTTGTCAAAATCCCCTTTTCACGCTATTGTGTAGATAAGCGCTATGCCATGGCAGGAAAGGGGATTTATGTTATACACAAACGAAGAACCGTTAGTACAACGAACCTGTATTAAAACTGCAAGCTTACAATCGGAGAAATTAGTTAATAGAAAATCAGTATCTGAAAAAACACAATCTAAAAAAGGACAATCTAAAAAAGCACAATCTGAGGAGCTATCATCTGCGGAAAAAACTTCTAACGAAGCACTTTCTAAGGAACTAAAGTACAAGGTGCCAGAGGAGTTGAAATTACAGACCCTCATTTGTGGGCATCAGGTATTAACATCCTTATCGGATAAAAGCCTTGTGTCGATTTGTCAAAATCCGAATATGCGGATTCAGACCGTTGGATATCAGCCATGGTCCGTCGATGAGCTGCGCCATGATGCGGCACAAATAGAGCTCTGTCGCAGGTATCGACCACTCATCTTGCACTATACGAATCGGACCGAAAACCGCGAGTTTAGGGAAGACCTAGAGAGCTATCTATGGGCCATACTCTTGGAATCGATTTATAGCTTTGATCTGAAAGGGGCGGTACCGTTCCCTGGCTTTGTGAAAGCTGGCATTAGATATGGTTATATGCGGTATTGGAAACGAGAACGGTTACGTAATCATCGTGAGATTCATATACCAGATCGCATCACCGAAGATGGAGAGGTCACGTTTGGTATGGATATCTTCTCGTCTGGAGAAAATATAGCAGACATGATCATGACGGCCGATGAGGAACAACGACTACGGGCTCGCCTTGTATGGGCTCTAGGTAGATTATCTCAAGATCAACAAGACCTATTACGTCGTGTATACGGTGAATGTAAAAGTCTCGTATCCGTTAGTGAAGAATTGAACTGCAGTCGTCAAGCTATTCAACGGCGTCATGAACGAGCCATTCGGAAGCTGCGCAGATACCTAACGACGGACTTTAAGAAATTGCGAGTACACTAGATACGAATACAATAGGGCTATACATTCATTAGAGATATACACATATTAGAGTTATATACATATGAGATTCTTAGAACTCTGAAGCGATTAGAATATGTAGTGTAAACATATGAATATTAGTCTATTAGAGTCTAGTTCGTATTAAATAATATGTGTTAATATAATTTAATTTCTTATTTATATTCTGATTTTCGTATAATTACGTTAATCTCTATTTACAGATATACATAAAATATGCAATTCTCAATTTAAATGAGAAAATAATGACACATATAAGTAACCATTAGTTTTACAAGACCTTAAAGTCTTTAATTTTACATAAATTTCTATAGTTTTGTGTATATATTTACAAATTATACAGACTGATATACAATTAAATCAACAGCAGATTAAAGCATGCGAATCTGCTTTCACAGAACACGTGTTCATTGTATTGTTGAAGGGAATGTTCCTAATTAGAGTGGAGAGAATTCCTATGATAACACATGATGAATTAACAGATATGATGGCCGCTCGGCTATCTAAGGGAGAGGATTTGGATTTGATCTATACGAATCCAAAGAACCACATTGTTTGTTTTATTCCTACTTATGAGCCTGGTGGTGGTGATAGTACGAAGTGCTATTTCGTAGATGGCCGTGAAGAACTGGTCTATCTACCGATGCGCACCATTACGCGGGAACTGGCGCTACAGGAAGGGCTGAGGCCCAATTATATTATGACCAGCGACGGTCGGCGTAGTAGCTATACATCGCCTAAGACCTATGGTCCGCATCTGACCTTTGCCCATATCAAATGTCGGCGCCCTATCGGCAAAGACGTGGTGTACGGCCTATTTAACGTGGCTATACCCTATGAATATATCGTTACGGAAGGTCCGGAACCCGATACGAGCTATATTCACGTGGGGAACTTTGCACCGATTTTGGTGTACCAATCCCCGCGTCACGTCAAACACAAACTGAACGAAGCCATGCTAGAACACTGCAACTACGTGCGCAAAATGCTAGCCCGCATCAAACTCAGCCAAAACCCACAAGTCGTGGCCGAACTATTTATCGCCTGGAGAGACCTAACGAGATAACGATTAGTTAGGTGGTGAAAGAAGGATTAAAAGGGGAGAGAAAAGGAGGAGAATATAGGGAGAAAAATAAAGTTCTATATTTATATTAATACTTTGTAGTTAAGATGAACAAAAGACCATATCAAAGAATGAATTCTTTGATATGGTCTTATTATTTTGTATGAGATGATTTTGATGGTTTTACCTACTAAATAAGTTCGAGTATTCTTGATTGAGTTTTCATAGCGATTTTACCTTTTGATGCAAAACGGTTGCTACTTATAGCATCTGCCATTGCTTGTAGTTTATTGTCATCTGCATTAATAAATAGTAATAATTTTTGTGTTGCTCTTGAACATGCAATATAGAAATTCCTTTTTTTATCTTCATCACTGAAGCAATTTTCGTCTATATCAACAATTATTACTACACGACTTTCAAGTCCTTTAAATTTTTTTGCCGTAGTAAATAAAACTGCAGAATTGCTTTTTTCTCTAAGTATTGGAATTCCAGATAACTTATTTGTATTATGTAAAATTGAATCTAGCTCTGTACGTAAAGAAAGAATTGTAATATCACTATATTCATATCCATACTTATCGCCTGTAAGTATATTTAATAACTTAGCAAGCATAGGAAGGGATTCACCTTTAACAAAACTAATAGAGGTTTGCTCTCCACTTACCATCATAATTTTTTGGTTTAGTTCAATATCAATAACATTATAAGCGGTTAATGCAATCTCTCGAGTATTACGACAATTCTTGGTTAAAAGTAGCCTACAGTCTGAGTTTAGAATCCATTCTGGCACTTCACGTGTCGTCGAAAGTTGGTTTTTATCATAAAAAACAAAGAAGTGTCCATCTCTTAGCTCTACTAAATCTTTGAAATATAATATTTCGCTATTTTCAAAGTCTTGTGCTTCATCAACAATTACATCATCATAATTTAGTTCATCCCAATCTATTTCTTGTAATGCTTTAATACGAAGCTCTTTTGTAGATGTATCTAAACCTGGACGATAATAAGAAATAAGTGAATTGATATTAAAGTAGGTTACATTTTCATATGGATAACGGTGAAGTAGATCTGTAAATAGAAACTTATTGAAACAAAGAAATAATACTTTTCTTCCTTCCATTCCAAATCTTCGAGCAGCTTCTTTTGCAATTAATGTTTTTCCTGTTCCTGCTACACCTTGTATTGTGGCATTTTTTTGCTCTGAAATATAATCGAGTAAGCCCATCTGTTCATTAGTAAGCTTTAGAAATGCATGTTCTAGCTCACCTTTTCTAGCGGCAGGCGCAGTAATTAGTTCAAAGTCCATGGCTATAAGATCAAGTATTTTTTGAAATTCTGCATCTGTAATATTTGTTTTCTGGCGATTGTAATAAAAATTAAATATATCGTATATAAATTGTTTCTCTTTATTAAAGTGCTCATTACCAAGAACCGCTCCAGAAACTTCTCGATATTTAAGGGGAAAACTGGATATCTGATTTGAAATATTCACATTTGGAAACCACACAGCCGCTTCTATAGGAAAGCGGTCGCTTAGATTTGGTGTAATGGAGTCTATCACTTTTCTATAATGATAGACTCCATCAATTGCTTGTGATAGTGGGTCGTTTTTCTTTTCTGGATTTAATATACTTACCTCATTAGTTTTGCTATTGATTTGATGAAAAACTGTACCATGGCATTTAATGTCACCACCTTTTATTTCAAGAACAATAGCGCCTAGTTTTTTGTGTAAGATAAGAAAGTCATTTTCTTTCCAGGTAGATTTCCATTTATTTCCTCTTTTTACCCATTGAACAGAATGAAAAATATAAAATTCATCACCTAATTTAGAAAGTGCATCATAGACTTTCATTTCGGAGTAAGGCAATTCTGATAAATCTTCCTTTATTGGATATATCTGTGCCATCTTATTCTAAAACCTCTTTAATTTTTTCATAATCTATCTCATTGATTCTATATGCATGCCATCCTCTAATACGGAAAGACTCCATAACTATATCTGATGTGTCTTGTTGACATATTAAGGTATCTTTGGATGGCCAAGACATTAAAATATCATTTCCTGCTTCAGATTTCTTTATTTGTGTCTGTAAATATTCTGGTATTTTAATTCCTGCAGTTATTAATTTGTTTATAATTACGTGATCATTTTCATCAAAAAATGAACGAAGATCAGCCCACCCATTATACATGTGTGTTTGGTATGATTGCTCCTTATCAATAGAACGAGACATTTTTACAGATTTGACATTCATCGGTTTTACATTACATAGGACATCATAGCCAAGGAAGTAGTCTTCTATATAGTTCCAGCGTTCTTCATTAGTCTCTAGGCCATTAAAGAATTGGAGTAGAACCTCAACATCTCGATCATGTTTTTGTTTGGCTCTAGTTACATAGTTATTAGTATAATATGTACTTCCCATTACAATATTTCTAATTTTATTTGGATCATTTAACCGAATAAAAATTTCTGGCTCTTCACCACCGAGTACTTCATATGTAATGTAGTCAAAGATAGAAAGCAGTTTTAAGGCTATCATTGACATATCATCTGTTGAGAGACTTAAATAACCTGAAAATGATGAAGAATCAGTAACAGTAGTGATATTACTTATAATTCGTGATTTTGTTATTGATTTACGCATATATTCTTTGAAGTTACCATGTGCTAATGAATATACAGTTTTACCGGTTTTATCATTAGCTCTATGTTTCACACAGGTTCCATTCGGATCTACAAGTTCAAATAATGAGTTTGCAATAATCCTAGCTTTGCCGACTCCATATTTTTCTCTAAGTTCTGTTACAAAATCTTCTTTTGTAAAAAATGCTTTTTTGAATTTCGAGTATAAGAGATTTCCAATGTACTCAAAGTCTTCAAGTATAGCGGGGCGAAGATCAGAGAGTAACATATCATCTCTTGCTTCTATACTAACTTTTTGCCTAGGCGCTATAAATTTTCGGATTTCTGGCATTATATTAACTTTATCTTTAGAGGTCGAGTTAGCGTTAAAGTACCAGTATTTAAATTGTGGGAAAGAAATATTAGGATGGAATTCCTCCCAGATTTGTTTTAGATCTATAGAATAGATATCACCAGCATCGCTAAGTAATACACCATCTGCCTGTCTCTCTTTATAACGACCCTTTTCTTTAAATTCGAGACATTTTTTATATTTAGAATTTAATACTATAGCTTCATTTTCTTTATGAATACAAATATAAGCCTTTGTAAAAACACTTTGTGGACGAGATATAATAACTTTGAAGTTATATTTGTCATAGAAGTCTTTCTCGAGCATTAACAAACAAGTTTTAAGCTTATTAATACTTGATTTTTCATCTTGGACGCCCTTACCATTAAAAATATACGTAAATGACTCAGGAGAAATTAAAAAGCTACGATTATTATTTTTACTACGGTAGGTGTCATATATCCCTGATAAAACAGCTTTTATTTGATATTGACGTATTTGAGACATTCCAAAGAGCGTTTTCATAAATGTAAGGTCATTATAAAAGTTGTCGGTTATTGCAATTCCTTTAATTCCTTTTTTACGGGCGGCACGACCGATTTCTTGTACATAATCACAGAGATTCCCTGTAACTGCATAATGATATACATTCTCTACATCATCAATATCAACCCCCATTCCGAAGGCTTTTGTGGCAAACAATATAGGTTTATTGCCTTGACGGAATCCTTCAAATGCTTGCCTTTTAGCTTCATTAAAGGCTTCGATAGTCATATCATCATTTTTGCTTGTGAAAGTGCCTATTCTTTTATCAGTTGTTATACCTGCAAATGGTTGTAATCCCTTAGAGGCCTTTTTAGCATAAGAGGCATACGGAAAGTACACAATGGTTTTACTATTATGTTCTAGCCAATATAATAGTCTGTCGTTTAGGATTTTTGTTTTCTTTTCTTCATATTCTGCTTTGGGTAGCTTGATTTTTGACTCATAGTGATTAATTTCAAATTGAATATCATCTCTACGTACATACCCAATATATTTTATAGGGTTTTCCATATATAGGCTAATTATTGTGTCACTTACAGAATCATCAAATCCTCCATTTATAGCAGTTGCAGTAAATGCACAAATTGGGAAATGATATGTTTTTCTATTTTCACCTTTATTAGTTTGAATTTGATTTCTTAATCTATTAATATATCCTCCTAAATACCAATAGTCTGGACGGAATCCTGCCCCCCAGGTTGTTACAATATGTGCCTCGTCAATAATAAGTAGACCTATTTCACGTTCGCCGATTATTGTTTCAATAGAATATGATAATAAGGTTTCCGGACTTAAATATAGAAGATCAACTTCGCCATTTTTTATCCTTTGGAGAACTGCTTCTTTTTCTACTTGTGATATTAGATCGGAGTTAAATGCTTCTACTCTAGTATACCCATTTTTTTGGAGTTTCTCTTTTTGATCTTGCATCAATGCTTTTACAGGTTCGATGATAATTGTTAGTTTTTTATATTTTTTGGCTAGATAGACTGCAGGAATTTGAAACATTACTGATTTTCCAGCACCTGTAGAAGCAGTGATAAAGATATCTCTGAATGTATTATCAGGATCATAAGAGTTTTCAGCTTGGTGAATAATTTCTTGAATTATTTGACCTTGTGATAGTTCTACTGTTTCTTTATCTATATCGGGATTTTTATAGAATTTTATGTTTCTAAAATTTGTAAAGCCTTCTATCCCTATATCATTTCTAGCAATATCAATAAGTGCCTTTTCTTTTTCTGCATTTTCTGGAAGAATTTCATGATAATTAATAAGGCGAATTCCATTTGCAAGACAATATGCTTGTAAAGAGGATTGTATTCTATCCGAAGCAAGACCTTTAGTTGAATTTAATCCAATTATATTAGGCTTTGTAATAATTATTTGAGATAGAGCGCGAAGATAAGCTTCAATATCTTCATTTAGAAAGATATTGTAATCGGCTTTATCCTGACTATCCTCAACTTTAATATTGGAAGGATAATAATCATGTATAGGGGCTTTCTCTTCACATTCATATTCATAATTATAGAAACTACCATAATGTATGTTATCAATTGTAATTAGCGTATTATAGACCTCAAGAAATCTTTTACATTCTTGACTACTTCCATTTGTATTATCAGTATTAATGGCCGTATTTATCTCTTGAATAAGATCGTTATTTAGTTCAAATGGTATAGGATAATAATCTGGATAGAGATTATTTTTATATATTGTGACTTTGAGATCATAATCTTTAATAGCTTCTTCAATGCGTGTTTTTATTAGTGTGTATTCCTCATAAGTGATCCAAGCTGATTTGTCATCATCTAGTTCAAGTAATGCAATATCTAATTGCTTTTTTGTTTTTTTATCAAAAAGGAGAACATTTTTTTTTGATTCTAAGGAATTCTCAATCAGAGGTGAATCATCTAGTTGCTCTAAAAAAGCTAGATCAAATCCTTTGTAAATCTTTAGTTCCATATCTTTCTCTCCGTTTCTTCGTACCATTACAATTAGTAATGATTGCTTCGAATCTATCTTTTGTATGAGTATATTCCATAAATATTGGATGATATGTAAATGTGTAAAGTTTATGTCATTACTTATGACTTTTATAAAAGATAGACTCTTTTTTATCCCCTTTAAATCTAAACACTGCTACAAATTCATCGTATCTTCATTATATATTTTATAAGTTTACAAATCTAGACTTTAATTCTCATTAATATAAAAAAATTGACGAAGTTGGAAAGCTTGCACCAAGGTCTATTGATTTTAAAAATATAGTTATTTAATAAGAATTGTGTATATAAAATATGTTTGAATTGTTAGTGATATATTAATTCGTATATTATAATTAATCTATAAATGTATATACTGATAAATATTATAAGAGGGACGATGAAAATGACCAGGAACACACATGGCGGTGGTGCACAAACAAATATTAATGGATTACGTTTTGAAGATGAAACGAGTCTTGAAGATGTTTTACAGGATGCAGGTTATAAGGTAATCAATAAAGAGGTTTATGATAACAATGAATTTATAGGTTTGAGTGTTTCTAAACATAGTTTATATGAATACTTTTTAACGCCTAACGGAATAGATTATAAAAAATATAATTCTGTAAAATGGTTACCTGATGAGTGCTTTGTAAATAATAAGACTAAAATAGGGTATATCATCGAGAAGAAATTTCAAAACTCATATGGATCTGTTGATGAAAAGCTTGCTGCCTGTGATTTTAAAAAACGTGAATACTTGAAGTTATTTTCGCTATTAGGGTATGACGTAGAATATATATATGTTTTAAATGATTGGTTTAAAAAACCAAAATATAAAGATGTTTTAGAGTATATTAGAGCAGTGGGGTGTTATTATTATTTTGATGAAATTCCATTAAGTTGTATCGGTTTATAGCTAATAATATGAATTGATATAAAAAGAGTAGTATATTGATAAAATGATTTGCTATCCTTCCAGAACTAGAATAAAATGTATATTATATTAATAGAATTAGTAGGAGTGAAATAATGAAGTATATATCTGCGAAGGAAGCTGCCGAAAAATGGGGGATTTCTCAACGAAGAGTATCATCTTTATGTGCTGAAAATCGTATTATAGATGCACAGCGAGTAGGGAATATGTGGATTATTCCAGAAAGTGCTCCCAAACCAGTAGATGGCAGATGCAATAAAATGGGTGAAGAGATTTTGATTAAACCATTTCTAAAATGGGCTGGGGGAAAAGGACAACTCCTTGAAGAAATTCGATCATATTATCCATTTGAAGAAGGAAAAATAACCAAATATGCCGAACCATTTATAGGTGGTGGTGCAGTTTTATTTGATATTCTTAGTAAGTATCAATTAGATAATGTTTATATTAGCGATATTAATGCTGACCTGATTAATACATATCGGGCTATTCGTGATGACGTAGACGGGGTAATTAGCTTCTTGATGCTGATGGAAGAAACGTTTCTTCCTCTTGAAATTGAAGGGCGTAAAAAATATTTTTATCAACAAAGGGATAGATTTAATAGATTAAAGAATGAAGATCATAATAAGGTTGATTTAGAAAAAGCTGCGTTAATGATTTTTCTCAATAAGACTTGTTTTAACGGACTGTACAGAGTAAACAAAAAAGGACTATTTAATGTTCCTATGGGTAGCTATAAAAAGCCAACAATTTGTGATGAAAAGAATCTTCATGCTGTTTCTAAATGTTTACAAAATGTAATAATTGTTCATGGAGATTATAAACAGTCTGAAAGCTTTATTGATAGTAGTACCTTTGTTTATTTTGATCCTCCATATCGGCCAATAACAGAATCAGCTAGCTTTACAGCTTATACAGAATATGATTTTAATGATAAAGAACAGATAGAGTTAGCTGAATTTGTTAATAAAATCAATAAAATGGGAGCGAAGATAGTCATTAGTAATTCAGATCCTAAAAATATAGATGAAAGTGATAATTTTTTTGATGAGATTTACTCATCCCATATGATTAAACGTGTTGATGCAACACGTATGATTAACAGTAATGCGAAAAAACGGGGGAAAATTAAGGAATTATTAATTTCTAATTTTTAGTAGGGAAGCATATATATGGTAAAACGTAATTTTATTGAATGGTTATCTGGATTTAGGCCTAGTATTGCAGACTATGGATTTTATATTGATTTTGATAAGGTCTATCGTAATGTTGATGATGTAAAAGTTGAATTAAATATATTAAATTCATTAATTGGTTCTAATAATATTGAAGAAGAGTTTAGACATATACTATCAAAGTACCCGGAAATATTACAATGCATTCCTATATTATTGGCTGTTCGTGCTAGTGAAATATATTGTCAAGATGATCGTGGGGGGATTCTTTTTAATTTTAATCCTAAAAAGCTTTCAGTATCTATGGAAGATGACTTAGATAAGTATGTATATTTTATGAAAGAGACCGGACTATTTAATTTACTTAAAGAGCATATAATAAATAATTTGGTAGATTATGTGATGGGCGTTGAGACTGGGCTTGATTCTAATGGTAGGAAAAATCGTGGTGGTCATTTAATGGAAGACCTTGTTGAGCAGTTTATTATTAAGGCTGGTTTTGTTAAGGGTATTAACTATTTTAAAGAAATGTATATTCACGAGATTACAGAAAAGTGGGGAATAGATTTATTTGCAATCTCTAATCAAGGTACAACTGAAAAACGTTTTGATTTCGTTGTAAAAACAGACCATATGATATATGTTATCGAAACAAATTTTTATAGTGGTGGGGGAAGTAAATTAAATGAAACTGCTCGTAGTTATAAGACCCTTGCATTAGAATCTAATACTATTGATGGTCTTACATTTGTATGGTTCACAGATGGTAAAGGTTGGAATAGTGCTAAAAATAATTTAAAAGAAACATTTGACGTTATGGAACATATTTATAATATTAAGGACTTAGAAAACAATATAATTAGTGAGGTCTTTAAATAATGACTGAGAAAATAACAAAATGGGAACCAGAGAATTTTGAATTAGAGATGACAACTCATTGGTCTTTTCCTAAACGAGGTGACTGGGCAACGCATGATGCGAAATGGAGAGGCAATTGGTCGCCTTATATCCCTAGAAATCTTTTGCTTAGATATTCAAAAGAGGGTGACTTAGTATTAGATCAATTTGCGGGTGGAGGAACCACATTAGTTGAAGCAAAATTACTTAACCGTAATATTATTGGAGTAGATATCAACGATAATGCATTGGCGAGATGTAAAAGTAAAATTGACTTTGAATATGAATATGCAAAAGGAAAAGTGTCTTTGTACAAGGGTGATGCTCGTAATTTAGACTTCATAAAAGATGACAGTATTGACTTTATTTGTACACATCCACCATATGCAAATATCATTAAATATAGTGAAGACATCACTGGTGATCTATCTCACTTAAATGTAAAAGATTTTTTAGTGGAAATGAAGGCTGTTGCATCTGAGTCATATCGAGTTTTAAAGACCGGAAAGTTTTGTGCTGTTTTGATGGGAGATACTCGTCAAAAAGGCCATATGATTCCTATGTCATTTGATGTTCTGCGTATATTTGAAAATGAAGGATTTAAGTTAAAAGAACTTATTATTAAAGAACAACATAATTGTAGGGCAACGGGCTACTGGAAAACTAATAGTGTTAAATACAATTTTTTGTTAATTGCACACGAATATTTATTTGTATTTAAAAAGTAATTTTTATTTTATAGTGCTATTGTAGTAACTTTATAATTTTAGCTGAAATTTTGATAGAGTGTAATATTGGGTATTAATATAGCGAGAGATCATTTTTATTAATTTGATTTCTCGCTATATTTTTATCTCTAAACCTTTAATTGAAGATAATTTATTAATACATATATTGATGCGTAATATTTTCCTCGTCTCTCTTGTTATAGTATAGGTGTAGAGTTATTGTTTATCCTAGTTTGTTGTTGAGTGAGGTGGCATGTATGGACGTCTTAGTTAGATCTCAGCTTAATAGTGTTGTTCAGTCGTATATAGGTAAGCAAATCATGATAGTTGTGCCTAGTCAGTGCGTAAAGCAAGGGGCTGATGCGGAAGAGCGAACTAATCATTTAGCTATTAATAGTCAAAAGATATGTCGCTTAGGTGTTAACAATCAAGCGCTAGTAGGCTTGCCCTATTCTTATACAACAGACCGTGATTGGAGTCGTCATCATATTCATGGGCTAGTCGGTGATGAAGCTTTGGGAATGGAGATCATTTGTTGGAGTCCTGATTGCTTAGAGGACTTGCAAGAGGTTGCGGCATGGTATGTGCAGAAACATGGGGCTCAACAGGTGTTGTTTATTTCCTTAAAGGGAGCAGCTAAAATCTGGAGTTATGAGGATTCTAGAATTGTAGGACACCATAAACTAGGGACATGGCAGGCGGAGCATATTGAGCTATATGGTCAAATGATGGTAGATAATTCTAGAAATAATGTTGGTTTGTATCAATGTACCTCTATTGGTAAGGATTATCGTCGAGTTTGTGCACCTCATTGTGACTGTAGCAATTTAGAGATCTTTGGTCAGCTATCTAATCATTTAGGAGCAGATCATATTCTCTTCGTTCCAGCCATCAATCATCAGGTAGAGAGCCGTGCAATGCAGCAGTATCTCGATTTTCTTGATGTGCCTTATGATAAGGTTCATCATTTCTTTTCCTCGAATGATAGCGCATTATATTACGTTCTCTACGTCCGTCATTGTAAGTTAAAGCTAGTACTCGATGTATTGCAGTTGTTGGTTGATGATAGGGATAGGAAACCACTACTATACGTAACACCAGAAGGTAACTTCTATGAACTGCGACGTGATATGAGCATATTGAATAGCTGTGGAGTATTCTCTAGAGCATCTTACGAAGCGGTATTTACTACGTCATATAAAGAAATCCTACAAATACAATTAGATACGGATTTTCACTATCATCGACCTAATATGTTCACTAGAATGGGCGGGGCGATGATACTGGGGCAGATAAAATAAATATTTATGGTGACATATTTTTTGTTTTTACTTGAAGGAAGCTCCAATACATACCGTAGATATGTGTTGGAGCTTTAGTTTTACCTATGCATCTTAGTTATTTTTAAATTTTTCATGAATGTGTTATTGTTATATTTATAATGAGTTAATTGCACAGTTTGCCATTCAGAGGTATTATGTGTAATTAAACACATTAGGTATATTGTTATTAGTTTTAATAGAATAGTGAAATGTATTAGCCCACATTGGGCTAGTGCGTTTCTTTGGATATGAATATGGTTCAATCAATAGAGCGTGGTATTGAGATACTCAAGTTGTTAGAGGCAGGCCCGCTTGGTGTGACTGAGCTGGCGAATGCGACGGCGTTGCCGAAGACGACGGTTCATCGGTTGCTCAAGACCTTTGAGGCCCATCACTGGGTTGAGTTTAATGGGTCCAAGAAGTATCAGTTGTCTTGGGGCGTTTTGCCCATGGCAAAGTCCTTTCTTACTTCTTTGGATGTGCGTGCCATTGCGCAGCCGTACATGGTGGCCATTCGTGATCAGTTGCAGCAGTCCGTGAATTTGTTCTTGGCGCAGGGCGATTATCGCATCTGTATCGAGCGCGTTGCGGCGGACAAGCCCTTGCGTAACGACATCAAGATCGGCACGGTGTACCCTATTTTTAAAGGGGCGGCGGGCAAGATTTTTGGGGCCTATCTAGGGGGCTTCGAGGATACTGATATGAGTGCTAATGAAAGCTCCCAAATTCGTCATGATGGATATGTGGTAACACGAGGTAATCGCGTGCCTGATGCGGCATCCATAGCGGTTCCTATCTTCTCCTTCGGCAATAAGCTAGAGGCGGTGATGACCATTTCTGGTCCGATCGGAGACTACACAGAAGAGCGCGTCAACGAGTATCTATCTGTCATGATGACATTAGGTCAAACTATTTCCAAACAAATGGGGGCGACCTTATAAATTTATTTTTTATCCAGTTTATGGAATGATGTTCCATATTACGGAACATTTGTTGGTACATTAATAAATAGATAATTAGTGCATTATTAGACAAATAAATAGAAAGATGGATAAAAAATAGATTATTAGATACAGTCTTCATAAGGCTTGTATTGGTAGGTATATAAATTTATGTTTTTATAGTGTGTATGTTGGAGGTAGAAATGAGTCAGCTTTTACAAGAGATTGAAGCATTAAGGCAGCCCATGAAGGAGTTGAACGATTTCATTTTCGATCATCCTGAGCTGGGAAATGAAGAGTTCCAAGCCCATGAGTTGTTGACGAATTTATTGGAGAAGGAAGGTTTCACCGTAGACCGTGAAGTGAGCGGACTTAAAACGGCATTCAGAGCGGTGTACCACATAAATGGTGGCGGTCCTAAGATTGGTTTGCTTTGCGAGTACGATGCTCTTGAAGGCTTGGGCCATGCGTGTGGTCATAATTTACAAGGTCCATCCATCTGTACGGCGGCCATAGCTTTGAAACGTACGTTACAAGCGCCTTGTACGTTGGTTGTATATGGTACGCCTGCAGAGGAAACGGCTAGCGGCAAGCTCGTTATGGCTCGTGAAGGCGTGTTTGATGATTTAGACCTTGCTTTCATGATGCACGGCAGCGATACGACGACGGTAGATGGCAAGTCCTTGGCGCTCAATCTTGTGAATATCAAGTTCCATGGCAAGTCTGCTCATGCGGCGATTGCTCCAGAGAAGGGTATCAGTGCTCTTGATGCGGTATTGTTGTTCTTTAACGGCATGGAGTACTTGCGCGAGCACGTGCCGACTGAGGTTCGCATGCACGGTATCATCACTGATGGCGGCAAGGCGGCGAATATCGTTCCGGATTATGCGTGCACTCAATGGTATATTCGTTCTTCTAGTCGCATTCGTCTCGACGAGGTTGTGGCTCGTGTGAAAGACGTGGCGCAAGGGGCGGCGTTACAGG
>ERZ773263.742-NODE-742-length-21649-cov-34.776558_pt1 | contig 21649 bp, 12 predicted proteins | sample MGYA00511076_ERZ773263 | MGnify/ENA primary metagenome ERZ773263 (study PRJEB29015, sample SAMEA2738155) | human oral metagenome | biome: human oral; feature: human-associated habitat; material: saliva | place: China | collected 2195 ... | reverse complement strand
CCCGCCGGCCCTGCTGCGGCTGCGGGCTCTGCGGCTAGCAGCGCGGCGTCGTCCGCCAATGCGGGCTCTGCGCCTGCCGGCCCTGCTGCGGCTGCGGGCTCTGACCTGCCGCCACTTGACCGCTCTACCCTGCTGGCGTTGGATATTGACGGCACCATTTTGGACATTAACGGCGAGGTGCCCCCGCGTACTCGCGCCGCCGTCGTCGCTGCTGCCCAGGCGGGCGTGCAGGTAGTCCTAGCCACTGGGCGCGGTGTTGAGGCAGCCCTGCCGGTGGCGGATTTCCTGGGGCTAACCCGGGGCTGGATGGTGTGCGCCAATGGCGCGCTAACCGTGCGCCTGGACCCCAAGCTGAAGGGCACACCCTCTTTACCCGGCGGCTACGAGATCACTAATTCGGTTACTTTTGACCCCACCACCGCCATTGGGCGTCTGCATCAGGTACTGCCTGAGGCTATTTTTGCGGTGGAAATGCCGGGCCGGGGCTTTTTGACCAGCGCCGACTTCCCGCCTGGGGAGTTGATTGAGAACACCACCACGGTGTCGCTGGAGCAGCTGTCGAGCCAGCCGGTTAGCCGCGTGATTGTGCGCGCCCCGGGGATGGCGCTAGCTGATTTTGAGGTGGCGGTGCGTAGCGCCGGGCTGCACGCGGTGGAGTATGCCATTGGTTGGACGGCTTGGCTGGACGTCAACGCCGCCGGGGTGTCTAAGGCAAGTGCGCTGGATGCTTTGGTTTCTGGCTTGGGGGTTAAGCACACGGTGGCTATGGGCGACGGCGCCAATGACTTAGAGATGTTGCGTTGGGCTGACCTGTCAGTGGCTATGGGTAGCGCCCCTGCGCGCGTCAAAAACGCCACCAGCGTGGTCACCGAGCCGGTGTGGCATGAGGGGGCGGCTATCGTCTTGGCGGCCCTGTCCCGCTAGCTGCCGCTTTAGGCCCGACGGCGCCACACCCCACGTCTGGCGTTCTCGGCGCCACCCGCCCGGTAAGGCCGCAGCCTCACACCGCACTAAACCCGCTTTGAGCTGGTTGTAGACTGTGACCAGGACTTAGCGAAGGAGCTTTATGCGTGCCGGCACCTATATCAAGTACGTCGCTACTTGCCTCCCCACTGCCCTGATTGGCATCGGCATTTTTCTGGCTATTTTCCGCGCCAACCCACACCTGGGCCTCTATAGCGGCATTGCCGCGCTGATCGTGTGGGGGCTGACTATGGCGGGCTTGGCGCGAGCCTTGCAGGAAGTGGGTGGCTTAGTGAAGGTGGGGGACGACGTCGTCGCCAAAGCGGACCAGGCCAAAACCAAGCAACGCCAGGGCGGCGTCGCCAAAGCGGACCAGACAAAAACCAGCACCCCGGGCAAAGCCAAGGCCGCCCCGGATGAACCCGAAGCGGCCTTGATCGGCAATTGGTTTAAACGCCGCGAGCGCGGTTTCCCACGCTGGATCCCTTACCTATTTGACCTGGTAGCAGCCATTCCGGCGGCGGCAGGGCTGGTAGCGGGGGTGGCTTTCTTTAGCGGACAGAGCGCTTCCCTGACCACTATGGCGGCCCTGATGCTGACCTGCATCCTGTACGTGTCCTGGCGTCAGCAGGCCTTCAAAACCCTCTAGCGCCAGGGCTAGAACTTCACCTCACGCTGGCTGGGCGTGGCCGAGTAGATCTGCTTGCCGGCGCGCCATGAGCCCAGCACCGGCGCACCAAAGCTGAGCGCGTGGAACCAGTCGGGGGCGTCAAGCATGATGAAGTTGGCGCTGTTACCCACCTGGATGCCGTAGTCGCTTAGGTGTAGGGTGCGTGCGGCGTTGTGGGTGATGAACTTGTAGGAGTTGAGAATTTCGCTCCGCGACATCATCTGCGTGGTGTAGAGCCCGTTAAACACCACGTCACGCAGGTTGCCCGTGCCCATAGGGTTCCAGGGGTCCTCAATGTCGTCTTGACCGAAGGAAACGTTGATGCCGGCGTCGGTTAGTTCCTTGACGCGGGTGACGCCTCGACGCTTGGGGTAGGTGTCCATGCGGCCTTGCAGGTGGGTGTTGACCAGCGGGTTTGACACAAAGTTAAGACCGCTAAGTTTTAGCAGCCGCAGCAGGCGGATGAAGTAAGCATTGTTGTAGGAGTGCATGGCGGTGGTGTGGGAGGCGGTGACACGCTCGCCGATGCCGGCCTCTAGGGCGCGGGTGGCTAGGGTTTCCAGGCCGCGTGAGGCTTCGTCGTCGATTTCGTCGCAGTGCACGTCCATGAGCAGGTCAAACTCTTGGGCTAGCTCTACCGCATAGTTCAGTGATGACACCGAGTATTCGCGGGTGAATTCAAAGTGCGGGATGGCGCCAATGCAGTTGACCCCCATTTGGGCGGCGCGGCGCATTAGTTGGCGCCCGTTGGGGAAGGATTCGATGCCTTCTTGCGGGAATGCCACGATCTGCAAGGTGATGGTGTCGGCGATTTCTTCACGCAGGTCGATTAGGGCGCGTAGGGCGGTCAGTTCGGGGTCGGTGACGTCCACGTGGGTGCGCACGTATTGCACACCGAAGCTGGCTTGCTGGCGGATTGCGGCCAGGGCGCGTTCGTAGGCGTCAGCGTAGGTGAGCGACTTTTTGCGTTCGCTCCACACTTCGATGCCTTCAAATAGCGTGCCGGACTCGTTGTAGCGCGGCTGCCCACTGGTTAGCGCCGAGTCTAGATGCACGTGGGACTCAATGTAGGGCGGTAGCACTAGCCGCCCGCCGCCGTCGACGATCTGCTCCTCCGCCTGCGCTTCTAGGCCCGCCTCAAGCTGCGCAAACTTTCCGTCCTTGATGCGGATGTCGGTTAGCTGGGGGGCGTTTTCGATGCGTACGTTTTTAATCAGTAAGTTCATTTTCTTCCCTTTCGCTGGTTTTTAAGGCCGACGACGTCGCCCGGCCTGTGGGGACGACGTCGCCGTTTAGTTGGGCTTAGCCCCGGCTATAGCGGGCCGGGCCGGCATCTCAAGCCGGGCCGGCGCCCCAAGTCGGGGCGCCGTCTGTAGCTCCGGCTAACTTGCAGCCCTGGCCACTAGCGCAGCCGAGCCAGCACAGTTACAGATCCTGCGGCTCACCCACAGTGAATTCCAGGCCCAGGGCGTGCTCCAGGGCCATCCCACCCAGGTACACCACCACCGTGGTCACCATGGCGTTAATGGCGGGAATACCTAGGTCTTTAACAAACCAACCCACCAGGGCCCCGGCCAGGATAGACAGCACCGGCACCCACTTAAAGGCCACGATCCCGGCACTGTAGGAGCGGCGTCGGGCAAAGTAATCCACAATCAGGACCGTGCCCACGGGCGGCAAAGTGGCGTTCAAAATGTTGAGCCAACCCACAAAGTTGTCGTACAGCCACAGGGCAGCCAGCGTGCCCAGAATGCCGGCCACCAGCACCAGCGGCTTCTTGGGGATCTTGGTGATGTTGGCGTAACCCAAACCGGTGGTGTACAGGGCGTTGTTGTTGGTGGTCCAAATGTTGGCGCCCAGCACCACAATGGCGGGAATGGCCAGGCCCTGGGCGATCATCACGTAGAAAATGTCGTCTTTGCCGGTAAACGCGCCGCCTACCGCACCGAAAGAGAACATCAGGGTGTTACCCAGGAAGAAAGCCACCACGGTGGTGATCACGGCGGAGGAGGTGGATTTAGCGAAACGGGTGAAGTTAGGGGTGGCGCTACCGCCAGAAACGAAGGAGCCCACCACTAGGCCCACAGCGCTAACCACGCCCATGCCGGTGCTTTTAGCGAAGATGGCAGACAGTCCACCGCCGTCGGCAGTGGCACTAACCATGGAGTAGGTGCCCAAAATAGCGATCAGGGGCACGGAAATGAACGAAACAATCTCAATTGCTTTAATACCGTAGTAGGCGCTGGCGGTCATCAACCCACCAGCAATAATCACAATCACCCACACGTTTACGTGCAGCAGCTCGGCGGTGGGTTTAGCGAACATGGCCACGCCCACGCCAAACCAACCCATCTGGGTCAAGCTGATCAGGGCTGAAGGTAGGAATGAACCTTTAGTTCCAAAGGTACGCTGGGACATCAAGTCGAAACTCAAACCAGTTTTCGCGCCGATATAACCCAGCGCGCCGGTGTAAACCGCCAAAATTGCGCCGCCAATAAGCACAGCCAGGATGTAGCCGTTTAAATTTAGGCCCTGGCCGAGTTTGGCGCCCACGCTCATGGAGGCGGAGAAGAAGGTAAAGCCCAACATAACAAAACCGACGGCCCAAAATGACCGTCGGCTTTGTGTGGGAACAGCTTCGAAGGAATAGTCTTCGTCAATGGCACTAGAGTGCTGGGAAATGAGTGCGTCTAGATCTTGTGCAGAATTTGCCGCGTCAGCAGCTGCCGCGCTGGATGCACCGGAACCGGCAGACGCACCAGAGCTGGTGGGGGCGCCGGGAGATGATGAGGCTGCGGCCGGGTTGTGGCCGGGATGAGACGAGCTCATGGGTTTCCTTCCAAAAGGTAGCCAAAATCCACGGTAGGTTACTGGTTAAATTTAGGCTGATTCAAGGCTTTAAGCACTAAAGCTTGCCAAATGTGCATAAAGCTACTTTCTGGAATGGTTTTGACGGTAGGCTGTGGCTAGCAGGCGCCATAGTGGGTGCTGCTCAAGCTTGCTGCCTTGCTGCTTTGTTGCCTGGTGGCGCTTTTCAGCCCACGCACGCCCGCTAAGGCAAGAGCCGCTAGGCAAATATTTATCTGTACCAGGAGGCCGCGATGGCGCTGCAATGGATTGGTTCCCCCGAACACACCCGCTGGTTGGGTCAGCACACTCAGGCTTTGCTGGATTTTGCGCGCCGTAGCCGGGTGCCCGGTGGTTTTGGCTGGATCGGTCCCGACGGCGTCGTTGATTCTTCCCGACCGGTAGAGCTGTGGATTACTGGGCGCATGACCTACGTGTTTAGTGTGGGCGTGCTGTTGGGTGTGCCCGGGTGCCGGCGCTACGCCGACCATGGGGTGCAGGCGTTAACTAACGCGTTTTGGGATGAAACCAATGGGGGCTGGTTTAGCGCCATTGAGGGTGAGCTAGATGAGGACGGCCATGGCCGCGTGGCCCCCGGTTTTACCCGCAAAGAGTGCTACCAGCACGCTTTTGTGCTACTGGGGGCAGCTACAGCCCTGGCGGCGGGACGTCCAGGGGCGGCTACCCTGCTTAAGCGGGCCCTGGAGGTGCATGAGCGTTACTTCTTTGACCACTCCCAGTCCATGCCCACCGAGTCTTATGCCCTAGATTTCACTGACCCGGAGGATTACCGGGGTATTAACGCCGCCATGCACACGGTGGAGGCCTACCTGGCTATTGCGGACGCCACCGGCGATGACCGTTGGTTGGAGCGCGCCCTGGGGATTGTGGACTTTGCTATTAACCAGCAGGCCCGCGCCCACGGCTGGCGTATCCCTGAGCACTACAGCACCACTTGGGTGCCGGATCCTGACTACAACATTGATGAGGTAGCCCATCCCTTCCGCCCCTTTGGTATAACCCCTGGTCACGGCCTGGAGTGGGCGCGTCTGACGGTGCAGTTGCGGGCGGCTTTGCAAGAGGTTGGTTTGGAGGCGCCGGATTGGATGCTGCCGGCTGCTTTGGAACTGTTTACCCGTTCGCGCGCTGATGGTTGGAATCGCGACGGCGCCCCCGGGTTTGTTTACACCGTTGATTTTGTGGGCACACCAGTGGTGCACGAGCGTATGCACTGGGTGACTTGTGAGGCTATTAGTGCCGCCGCCGCCTTGCACTGTGCGCTAGTTAACGAACCGGTGCCGTTGGCCGCTAAGGCCACCAGTATGGCCTATTTAGAGCACGCCTACCGCAGTGCTTGGGATTACTGTGAGCAATACATTATTGGTGGTGGGGACCCCTTTACCCGCGCCGAGATTGACCCGCAAAATGCGCCATTAGACCAGGCCGGGGCCTGGGTGCATGAGCTAGATCAGGCCAACCAGCCCTCCACTCGCACCTGGGCTGGCTACCCGGATATTTACCATGCTTTGCAGGCCACTTTGATTCCGCGCGTGCCGGTGTGGCCGGTACTACCCGGCGCACTGCGAGATGGCCTGTTAGACCGTTAGTAGTGCGTGATAAAGTTACGCGTGCTGACCGCCGGAAACGCATAAGGATCTGTGGCGTTTGTGGAGGTCCAGCTGGAGAGGTGACAGAGCGGCCGAATGTGACGGTCTTGAAAACCGTTGTGTCTGCAAGGGCACCAGGGGTTCGAATCCCCTCCTCTCCGCCGGCCGGTTTAAAAATCGCTTTGCTAGAGAGAGATTTTTAAGCTAGGCTTAGTCGCGGTCGTTGACCGTTTGGAGACGTCGCATAGTGGCCTAGTGCGCCTTCCTGCTAAGAAGGTTGAGGTTGATAGCCTCTCGCGGGTTCAAATCCCGCCGTCTCCGCCACCAAACCCCGCTACGGCGGGGTTTTTTGTTACCTCGGGCAGCCGTTTCCCCGAGCTGCCCAGGCCATCCAAGCTGGCGCCGTCGTCCTCGCCACCGCCCCATCAGCTGGGCTTTTAGCCACCCAAGCAGCCCAGATTTGCGCCAAAACATAGCTGTTTGCACAGACATTTTCAGAGCTTTCCCAGGTTCACTGGCGTCTACCTCAAGCTTACGATGCAACTATTTTTCCGGTACTGCTCGCTAATTTTCAGTAGGTATAATGCAGAAATTACGTAAATACGGGGTTTTCACCCTCGCTCTAGCAATGAGCGCTAGTGCGTTAATTCCGACTGCCGCCGCCTCCCCCAAGGCAGGCACTGCCCTACCGGCAGCTACGTCGTCGGCAACCCCGCAGGTGGTGGACATGACCACCTCCTGGTCTCAGGCCCAGAAGCTGGGCCAGCAGGTGCAGAGCCTAGGTAAGCAGGTCGCCCCGCAGATTACTGATTCTTGCAGCTACGTGCCCCTGCCCCAGGATGCACGTCAGGGCTACGTTGACTACCTGAACACTTTGCGCGCCTTCAACAACATTGGCGCCACCAAGCTCAGCCCCAACGAGACCATTCACCGCGAAGCCCAGGAGGGCTCAATCGCGATGACCACCGCCAGCGGCATCAGCCACGGCCTAAAGCCTGAAACCCAGAAGGGAAACAGCCGTTTCCGTCCTGGCCCTAACGGCACCTGGCCTTGCAGCACCGCCGGTGGCGTCCGCTCCACCCTCTCTGGCCTGCTGTCTTGGACCACCTGGCAGTCCGCCACCATGGCCTACCACGCCAACAACCTGGCTGCCGACTCGGGCGTACCCAGCCTGGGCCACCGCATGTACATGTTCAGCCCCAACCTGGTTTACACGGCTGTAGGCGCTAGCCGCTCTAGCTCCGCGCGCAGCTCCAGCGTCAACCAGGTGGTGCTCTCCTACGCGCACGGCTCACGCTTTGCCGACATGTCCTACGAGACCGGCTCTATCATCCAGCCTGACTCCAAGGTGAAGCGCCCGGCCACCATTGAATGGCCGGCTGCCGGTTACTTCCCCTACTCGCTAATGAGCAAGGACGCCGAATGGTCGCTTTCGGTTCTCAGCAGCGAAGCCAAGCTGCTTGAGGGCGCTCAGGTGGAAATCACCGCCCCCAACGGCACCGTAACTCGCCCCACGGCCCGCACCACGGGCATCAGTGAGTCCTCCGGCTACCAGAGCGTGGCTTTCGCAGCCCCCGAGCTTGTAGCCAAGCCGGCCGCCAACACGGTAGCCACCTACACCGTTAAGATCACCGCTAAGGGCAAGTCCTGGACCTACCCGGTGCGTCTGTTCAGCTCGCTGAGCGGCGACGCCCTGTCCTCCAGCGCTGACAAGACCGCCCCGGTCTTCTCTATGCCCGCTACCTCCAAGGTGGCTTACGGCGCTAAGTTCAACGCACTTGAGGGCGTTACCGCTTTTGATGACCGCGACGGCGACGTCACCAAGTCCATCACCGTGGTTAACAACCTGAACACCTCTCGTCCGGGTACCCAGACTGTGGTTTACCGGGTCAAGGACAAGGCTGGTAACTCCACCGAGTTCAAGCGCTCCGTGACCGTGCTCAGCCAGCAGGAAAGCAAGGCTAGCGTGTTCATTGTCGGCAACGCCGTGTCCAACCAGAACGCCGTCGTACAGGTAAATGGCCTCAAGGGTGACTACCAGATGACTATCAAGTGGGTGACCACTAAGAAGCAGGGTAATTCCACATACTGGTACAGCTACTGGCGTGGTCCCTACAATGTCAGTGCTAACCTACAAACCCGCACCACTGTTTCGCTTAAGGACGTACCTTCTGGCGCAAAGCTAAGCGTAATCCTAAAGCAGGGTGGTAAAGACATTCTCACTAGTACTGAAGTCACTGTTAAGTGAGATTCTGATGCGATAAACCGGCGAATTTTGATAATTAAATTCGCCGGTTTACGTCTCAGATTATGAAAACTAGCCACAATTTCGCTTGGAGATGTGGCAAGGTTAAGGGTGGTTGTGTAGCTAATCTACATAAACTCCCGCATAGCAAGGAGAAACCAGTGCTCAAACCCAGTTTGAACCGGAGGAGGATCACGGCGTTTACGCTGAGCGTGGCAACTGCCTGCGCGCTTGCGGCTCCCGTTGTGGCATCTCCTACCGCAAATATTCCGTCAGGGACTTTCACTTCAGCCCTGCAGCTTGCCAATGGCACCCAGGCCACTAATGTGCCCGGCCACTGGCTAGTAACCCTGTCTGCGCCTTCGGTATCCAACGGCGGTAGCGCGTCCTCGATTGAAACCCAGCAGGACAAGCTCGCCGAGGCCATCAAGGACGCCGGCATCAACGCTAAGATCACCAACAACTACGACCAGGTCTGGAACGGTGTTTCCGTTTCTGTCAGCGACTCTCAGGCCGCTCAGCTGGCCAAGCTGCCTGGCGTTGTAAGCGTTCAGCCCGTTATCGAGGTTCCGCGTCCCGAGGTCAAGACCTCCAAGGACCTGACCACCAGCGAAGGTGAAACCAAGTACTCCTGGGGTGCTCCCCTGGGTATGACCAACGCTGACCGCGCTCAGAGCGAACTTGGCCTGACCGGTAAGGGCGTCAAGATCGGTATCATCGACTCCGGTATTGACATTGACCACCGTGAATTCGGTGGTACCGGCGTTTCTGGTTCCGGCACCTCCCGTGAAAAGGGCGACGGCGCCAAGGCTGACGGCGCTGTAGGCTTCCCGAACTCTCGCGTCATCGCTGGTTACGACTACGTTGGTGACGACTACGGCGCGAACGGCACCTACGACCCCAAGCCGGACCCGATTCCGGATGACTGTGGCGGTCACGGTACCCACGTTGCCGGTATTGCTGCCGGTGGCGGCGCCGCTGGTTCCAGCACCGAGGTTCGCGGTGTAGCCCCTGAGGCTTCCCTGGCTGCCTACCGTGTGTTTGGCTGCGACGGCAAGACCAGCACCGACATCATCATCACTGCCATGGAGCAGGCCACCAAGGACGGCATGGACGTAGTCAACATGTCTCTGGGTGCTGCCTACATGGTTCTGCCCGACTACCCCACCACCAAGGCCGTAAAGACCATGGTTGACGCTGGTGTGGTTGTGGCTATCGCTCAGGGTAACGACGGCGCCGACGGTCTGTGGACCCTGGGTGCTCCTGGTGCTGCCACCGAGGCCATCACTGTCGCCAGTGTGGACAACACCGTCGAAACCAACTACTACTTCACCGCTAGCGGCGTAGACAACAAGTTCTTCTACAACGTCGGTAGCAACGGTGGCGACTTCGCTCGCTCCAACGTTGCTTACCCGGTCGTTGCCTCCGGTGAGGCTGACTCTGAAGACGGCAAGCTGTGCACCGCCCCCAGCGACACTAACGCTTTCAAGGGCAAGTACGTGCTTATCCGCCGTGGTGGCTGCACCTTCGGCACCAAGGCCGCTAACGCTCAGAAGGCTGGCGCCGTCGGTGTAATCATCGACAACAACCAGGCCGGTACCATCGGCATGAACCTGGCCAACGAGGCCGACCCGGTAAAGATCCCCGGTGTTTCCATCACCCAGGCTGACGGTGACGCTCTGCGTGCAGCCCTCAAGGCTGACACCACTGTCACCTTCGGTGAGACCTTCGGCGACCGCCCGGTCAGCACCGGTGGTCTGGTTTCAGACTTCTCCTCTTGGGGTCTGAACGGCAAGCTGGAAATGAAGCCGGATGTAGCCGCCCCCGGTGGTCTGATCTGGTCCACCTGGCCGCTTGACCACGGCGGTCCGTTCAACACCATTTCCGGTACCTCCATGGCTACCCCCTACACTGCTGGTGCAGCTGCCCTGATCTTGCAGGCACACCCTGAGCTCAAGGACGCCAAGAACGCCAGCACCAGTGAGGGCGTGCGCGCACGTCTGCAGTCCACCGGTTCTCCGCGTCTGTGGAGCGAGGGCAACGGCGACAAGACTCTGCTTGAGCCCACCGCCCGCCAGGGTGCCGGTCTGATCGACGTCTACCGCGCTGCTTCCACCAAGGTTCTGCCGAGCGTTTCTCGCCTGAACCTGGGCCAGCAGATTGCCGGTGAAAAGACCCACGAGATCACCCTGACCAACTCTGGTTCTGAGGCTGTGACCTACAAGCTTGGTCACGTGGACACCGTCACCACCACTGGTGAGTCCTCCAAGCCCACTCGCGGTACCACCAACGGCGCCACCGTTTCCACCGATGGCACCTCGGTAACCGTTCCGGCTGGTTCTTCCGCCAAGGTTGCCGTCAAGGTCAGCGCTCCCGCTGGCATTGGTAACGGTGACTTCTACGGTGGTTACGTCACCCTGACCCCGGACAACGCTGCTCAGACCCTGCGCATCCCGTTCGTGGGTGTGGGCGGTAACCTGGCCGAGTCCAAGACCCTGTACAAGACCGGTCCGGTTCTGGCTACCGAGAAGCTGAAGGTTGTTAACAAGGCTGGCCACCAGTTCACCATGTTCAACGACCGTCCGCACGTCTACTTCAAGGCTGACGTACCGCTGATCCGCTCCGGTTTGGTGGCCATGCGCAAGACCGACGACGGCAAGTACGAGGTCCTGTCTGACAAGGTCTTCATCTCCATGAGTGACAAGGGTTGGAACCGCACTAGCACCCGCCTGGTGCGTTGGGACGGCTCCTACCTGGACGCTAACAACCAGCTCCAGCAGGCCCCTGAAGGTACCTACCAGCTGTGGGAGCTCAACGCCCCCGCCGGTGCCGACACCACCGTGCTTGAGCAGTACAACATCTGGATGAGCAACGACTTCACCATTGACTGGCGTCGTAGCGACTACCTGCCCACCATCGCCCTTAAGGCCAGTGGCGACGTTACCGCCGCCGCTACCACTGCCACTGCGGACGCTTCTACCTCTGACGCTGACCCGCGTAACGGCAAGCCTGAGGCAATGGTTGACGACAACGTCTTCACCTACGCTGTGGTTTCCTCTGGCGCCCCGATCACTCTGGACGCCGGCAAGGTCTACAACATCTCCAAGGTGCAGTACGTACCTAACCAGGGCAACGACGGCGTGGACTCCATGCCCGCCACCGGCTGGAAGGCCGAGGTCTCCGTTGACGGTAAGACCTGGACCGACGCCGGCTCTGGCAGCCTCAGCGGCGAAGCAATGGTTCCCCAGGACCTGACCCTCAAGTCTGGTGCTAAGGGCCGCTTCGTGCGCATCACCCTGACCAGCGACAAGGGCAAGGTTGGCGTAGCCGAGCTGCGCATCGCCGGTACCCCTGCTGGTGACGCTACCGCTGCTCCCACCGAGCAGCCCACCGCTGCTCCGACCGGTTCTGCTGCCCCCACCGCTGCTCCGACCGGTTCTGCTGCCCCCACCGCGCAGCCCACCGGCTCTGCCGCTCCGACCGCGCAGCCCACTGGCTCCGCTGCTCCGACCAACCCGGCTCAGCCCACCGCTGCTCCGAGTGTGTCCGCTTCCAGCTCGGCTTCGGCCCTGCCTGGCAAGCCCAGCGGCAAGCCCTCTGCTCTGCCCGGTAAGCCCGGCAAGGGCAACGACAACCGCGAGCCGCTGGCCCGCACCGGTACCACCATCGCCATCGGCATTGGTGCGCTGGTCCTGGCCGCAGCTGGTGCAGGCGCCCTGGCCCTGCGCAAGCGTCGCGACGCTGAGGCCGGTAGCGAGGCCTGATCTCGGTTAAACAGCGCGGCTAACGCGTTGATTTAACCCCTGTGGGGGGCGGCTCGAAAGAGTCGCCCCCCACCTTTTTATTCTCAAAACCTAGTATGTCTAGCGTCACAGTATTTGGATTTGCGCCCGCGCATATAGGTGTGTAAAGTTCTTTCTTGTCGGAAACGACATGCGCCCGTAGCTCAATGGATAGAGCGTCTGACTACGGATCAGAAGGTTGGGGGTTCGAGTCCCTTCGGGCGCGCCAGCAGCTCGCCGCCACTGTTTAAACTTTGGCTGCGGGCTGTTTTCAATTTTAGGGTTAATTCTCCCCTACTTTGTCGTAGCCCTACTTTCTGTAGAGATCATGAAAAAAATATCGGTTACCAGCAGGTACGTAAATTTTTTTAGTCGTTCCCAACAGCTGCCGGATCCTCTACCCACCACAGCTGGCGGTATTTGGCGCTATTTATACAAAGAATCCTGGCAAATTCTGGCCCTCTGCCTAGTTTTAACCCTGCTTCAAGGCATTGGGTTTGCCTTAATCCCCAAGCTGCTAGGTACCCTGCTCGACGACGCCCTCACCCCCGGGGTGAGCTTACGCGGCACAGTAACCGGGCTGGTTCTACTATGCCTAATAACCTCCCTGGTGGGTTCTTGGCGCACCCTGAACTACACGGCCTTAATGGTTATGCATGAGGCTTTGGTTATGCGCATGTTGCTAAGCAAAACCAGCCAGCTTGGTAGCGCCATGAAACGCGACATTTCCCTGGGTGACGCCGTGGCCACAACCGGTGACGACCCAGAAAACCTGGGAATGTGGATGGTGTCGCTGTGCAACCTGCTAGCTTATGTGCCCGCGATGATACTGGTGATTTACCTGATGCTGACCCAGTCTCTGTCGCTGGGTTTAACTATCCTGGTTGCCCTGCCCATTATCACGGTGCTTATCAGCTGGATTTCCAAGCTAATCGAAAAACGTATCCGCACTATCCGTGAAGAAAACGGTGAGCTCACCAACGTGGCCACGGACGCCGTCGTCGGCCTGCGGATCTTGCGCGGCATTGGCGGCGAGAACGCCTTCAACGAGCGCTACCGGGCCCAATCCCAGCGCGTTAAGCAGGCGGGCATTGAAGCCGCTCCCTCCCAGGCGGCCCTGGCGGTTTTCTCTGAGGCCGCCCCCACCCTGCTGACCGCCGCCGTGGTGGCTTTGGGGGCTCAGCAGGTGCTCTCTGGCCAGTTGCAGCCGGGCCAGCTGCTGACGTTCTTTGGTTACACCAGTTTCTTGCTGCTGCCCATGCGGGCTATCACCGAGCTGGTGGTGGTCAACGCCTTCACACGCGTGTCTATGCGTAAGGTGCTGCGCCTGCTGAACATCCAGCCGCGCGTAAACGATCAGGCCAGCCAGCTAGTTGAGTTTAACTCGCTAGGGGCGCTGCATGACGGCGCCAGCGGGGTCACTATCGCCGGCGGTAAGTTAACTGCGCTGGTGGCCCCCTCCCCCGAGGTTAGCGCCGCCCTGGCCATGCGCCTGGGCCGTTTCGACGACGCCGATACTGTCACCCTTGATGGGGTAGATTTGCGTAGCCTGCCGCTGGATCAGGTGCGTCGCACTGTGGTGGTTTCACCTACCACCGCCCAGGCTTTTGCCGGCCCGCTCTACCAGGCGGTGCTGGGTAATGACGCCCCCGAGCCCCAGGCGCAAGGCACCTTGGAGTTGGTGGCCCAGCAGGGGTACGCCAATTCGGGGGTGATAGCCACAAGCCCTGTTGCTGATCTGCCCAGCGAGCTTGAGGCCCGCTCTCAGCAGGCTTTAGACCTGGCCCACAGCGATGACCTGGTGGATTCGGTGGGTGGCCTGTATGGGCTTTTGAATGAGAAGGCCCGCAATATTTCTGGCGGTCAGCGTCAGCGTCTGGCTTTGGCCCGTGCCCTGGCAACCGATGCCCCCGTGTTGGTGCTGTTGGAGCCCACTAGCGCGCTTGATTCGCACACTGAAAACAATATTGCCGCCGATTTGGCTGCTGAGCGCGCCGGACGCACCACGGTTATTACTACCGCTTCGCCACTGATTTTGGGGCGTTGCGATGAGGTTATTTTTATTAATGACGACGGCGCCGAGGTGGCTCGTGGCGCCCACCACCAGCTGCGTCAGCAGGTACCCGCCTACCGGGCGGTAGTGGAGCGCGCCCAGGGCATCCAAAGCGCCCAGCCAGCCACCCAGCCAGACACCCAGGCCGCCGTCGCAGCCCCCAGCAGCGAGCCGGTAGCCCCCAGCCAGGCCGCCGTCGCCGTCGAGAGCGCCCCGAGCGAGCCGGCAAGCGAGCCCAACCACGGACAGGAGCGCTGATGAAACGACTTCCTGTAGCTAACTCGCGCCAGTCGGGACGCGCTGCCGCCGGTCTGATGCGCCACCACTGGTTGGCACTGACCGGTGTAACCGCCGTGCAGCTGGCCGGGGCAGCCACCGGCGTGATGATTCCACGTATTGTGGGCAAAATCGTCAACCTAGTGACCTCCGCGAGCGCCACTATCCCCACCAGCGCTTTAAGCAGTCAGGTAACTACCCTGGTGGTGTGGGCTTTGGTGCTTACCGGCGTGGGCATGGTGTGTACGGGCCTGGGTGAGTGGAGTGCGCGTGTGCTGGGGCAAATAATTTTCGCCCAGCTACGTGAAGATCTGCTGGCTAAAATCACTGGCCTACCCCTGGGGGTGATTGAGGCTGCGGGCACGGGTGACCTGCTGGGGCGCACCCAGCATGATCTGCGTTCACTACAGTTTGTGATTCAACGCGGTATTGCCCGGCTGATGACGCTGGCGGTGACCTTGGTGGTGACTTTAGCTGCGGCCACAATCACCGCGCCGCTGCTGAGCCTGGCTATTTGGCTGCCGCTGCTGGCCTGTATTCCGGCTGTGCGCTGGTATTTGCACTATGCCGTGCCCGCCTACCGTACGGTTGGATCCCAGTACGCCACTATTGATGGGGTAATTACTGAAAGTATTGACCAGATTGACACGGTTAGCGCCTTTAATCTGGGTGCGCGCCGCAGCCATTACCTGTTTACTCGCACTAAAGAGCTGTTTGCGGTGGATGTTTATGCCGGTGCGCTGCGTGGTAAGGCGTTTTTCTGGCTAAATATTTTCACTTTGCTCTCGCCCTTGGCGGTGTTGGTTTTGGGTCTGTACCTGCACCAGCATCAGCTGGTTGACCTGGGGGCAATCACTACTATGGCGCTGTATGGCCTTAACCTGCGCGTGCCGGTGTTTGATCTGATTGTGTGGCTCGATGAGGTGCAAAGCGCCACGGTTGCCTTTGGGCGTATTGTGGGGGTGGAGTTGGTGCCTACCGAAACTGAAACCACCGATAAGCTGCCTGAAGATAATCGTATTAAGGTGCGTGACGTCTCCTACGCTTACCGTGAGGGTCACCCGGTGCTGCACCATATCGATTTGGATCTGGTTCCTGGTGAGCGGTTGGCTATTGTGGGCCCCTCGGGTTCTGGTAAATCCACGTTGGGGCGAATGCTGGCTGGTATTCACCCGCCCACTTCGGGTTCAGTGACTTTGGGTGGCGTGGAGGTTTCTCAGCTGTCTGAACACGTGCTGCATCAGGAAATTTCCCTGGTTACCCAGGAGCACCATGTTTTTGCCGCTACTTTGGGTGAAAACCTGCGCTTGGCTGCCGCTGAGGCTAGCGATAGTCAGCTGTGGCAGGCCCTGGATGCTATTGGCGCCACCTGGGCTCATGAGTTGGAGGCGGGTTTAGACACGCCGGTGGGTTCTGGCGGCCATGCGCTTAGCCCAGCCCAGGCCCAGCAGTTGGCTTTGGCGCGTATTGCTTTGATTAACCCGCATACGCTGATTTTGGATGAGGCCACCAGCCTGATTGACCCCACCACTGCCCACGCCACTGAGAATGCCTTGGCCAGTCTCATGGCGGGACGCACGGTGGTGGCTATTGCGCACCGGCTTTACACTGCCGCCGACGCCGATCGGATCGCGGTGGTTATTGACGGGCGTATCGCTGAGCTTGGCAGCCACGCTCAGTTATTGGCGAGAAAAGGCCATTATGCCAATCTCTGGAACGCCTGGCAGTCTGAATAGTAGTGCGACGCCGCCCGCTCGCCTCGGCCTGCTAGGCCCGCCCCGCTGCGTACCATCTGCACCCTTGTGTCGCGTCTAGGTACAGCAGCCCTAGGTGCAGCGGCCCTAGGCGCAGCGGGGGTGGCGAGCGGGCGGCGTCGGCTCCAAGTGCCAAGCGAAAATTACAGCTAAATAACAAGGTCGGGAACTAAACTTAAGGGGTTAACTCTTTTTAGTTGGGAGCAGCCATGCGCGCCTTGATTAAACCCGCCCCCGGCCCTGGCCTTGAGCTAACCGAGGTTCCTGAACCTTCACCTGGCTTTGGGGAAGTGAAGATCCGCGTGATGCGCACTGGCTTGTGCGGCACGGATCTACACCTAGCCGGCTGGGATGATTTTGCGGCTGAAATGCTTAACCCACCCCAGACTTTAGGCCACGAATTCTACGGTGAAATCGTGGAAGTTGGCCCGGGCGTCTCCGGCATGGATGGTGTGGGTGAGGTTAACGGCCTGCGTCTAACCCCCGGCCAGCACGTGAGTGTGGAGGGGCATATTACTTGCGGTCGCTGCCGTAACTGTCGTGCTGGGCGACGCCACATGTGCCTGCACACTAACTCCATTGGGGTTAACCGCGACGGCGCCTTTGCCGACTATGTGGTTGTGCCCGCCGGTAACGTGTGGCTACAGGCTGACCACATTGACCCTGACCTGGGGGCTTTGTTTGACCCCTTCGGTAACGCTGTACACACCGCCCTACAGTTCCCCCTGACCGCTGAGGATGTGCTGGTCACCGGCGCGGGCCCGATTGGGGTTATGTGCGCGGCTATCGCTAAGCACGCCGGCGCTCGCAATGTGGTTATCACTGATCTATCCGATTTCCGCCTGTCACTGGCTAAGGTGACCGGCGCCGTCACCGTAAACACCCGTGAGCAAGACCTACGCGAGGTTATGGTGGATCTGGGGATCACTGAAGGCTTCGACGTTGGCCTAGAGCTGTCTGGTGCCCCTAGCGCTACCCGCCAGATGCTGGACGTGTGTAACTATGGGGCTCGCATCGCTATGCTGGGGCTGCCTAGCGCCAGCTATGACATTAACTGGAACCAGGTAATCACCCATATGCTCACCATTAAGGGGGTTTATGGTCGTGAAATGTTTGACACCTGGTACAAGGCTGACTTCATGCTGGGCTCTTCTCCCCAGCTGCGTGACCAGATCCGTTCGGTGATCACCCACCGGGTCACCCCGGAGAATTGGGCTGAAGGTTTCGACGCCGCCCGTTCAGGTAAGTGCGGCAAGGTCATTATTGACTGGACTGCCTGACCCCACCAGTGTGTCCAGGCGCCGCCTTTGCACGCTTGCTGCTTTTGCAGTCTTGCTAGGCGCGGCGCCGGCACACTAGGGCCTGGCCTCACCGCGCCACCACTTCTACCGCCACCGCCAGCAACGCTGCTGCATAACCACATAATTATTCAAAGGGAAAGTTTCATGTTCACTTTTAAAGACGAGCTGGCCGCCACCTTGGCCGAGATCGACGCCGCCGGGCTGACCAAGCATGAGCGGGTAATCACCACCCCCCAGGGCGCCCACATCGCCACCACCGCCGGGGATTCACTAAATTTCTGCGCCAACAACTACCTGGGTTTAGCGGGCGACCCGCGTATCGCCCAGGCCGCCCATGAGGCGCTAGACCGCTGGGGTTTTGGCCTTAGCTCTGTGCGTTTCATTTGCGGTACCCAGACCCCCCACACTCAGCTGGAGGAGCAGCTCTCCCAGTGGCTGGGAATGGATGACACTATCTTGTTCTCCAGCTGTTTTGACGCCAACGGCGCCATTTTTGATGTGCTGCTAGGCAAGGAGGACGCCATTATTTCTGACGCCCTCAACCACGCCTCCATTATTGATGGCGTGCGCCTGTGCAAGGCTCAGCGTTTCCGCTACGCCAACGCAGACATGGCTGACCTGCGCAAACAGCTTGAGGCTGCGAAGGCTAATGGCTGCAAGCGGCTAATGATTGTCACTGACGGTGTGTTCTCCATGGACGGCTACTACGCTCCCCTGCCTGAGATTTGCGATTTGGCCGATGAGTTTGGGGCCCTGGTGATGGTTGATGACTCCCACGCCACCGGTTTTGTGGGCGACACCGGCGCGGGCACACCCGAGCTTCTAGGGGTACGCGGGCGCGTAGACATTTTGACCGGCACCCTGGGTAAGGCCCTGGGTGGGGCTAGCGGTGGTTACATTAGTGGCCCTAAGGAAGTGGTGGATTTGCTGCGTCAGCGCGCCCGCCCCTACCTGTTCTCTAACACTGTGGCCCCGGCTGTGGTGGGTGGTAGCGCTAAAGCGGTAGAGATTGCCCGCCACGCTGACGCCGAGCGCGCCCAGCTGCGTGCTAACTCCCAGCTGTTCCGTCAGCTTATGGCTGAGGCTGGTTTTGAGCTGCTGCCTGGTTCTCACCCGATCACGCCGGTTATGTTCCCTGGTGACGACGGCGCCGTTAAGGCCGCCCGGATCGCTAGCGCAATGCTGGAGCACGGCGTGTATGTCACGGCTTTCTCCTTCCCGGTTGTGCCGCGCGGCCAGGCCCGTATTAGGGTGCAGCTATCGGCCGCCCACTCTGAGGCGGATGTGCGTGCTTGCGTGAGCGCATTCATTGCGGCACGTGACGAGGTTGAGGCCCAGGAGAAGGAGACCGCTAAGTGAGTGAACCTACCGCTACGACGTCGGAGATTAAAACTACCAGCAGCAAAACCGCAGCTGAGTTGGAAAAGCAGCTGATGCGGGCGAAGCAGCTGATCGTGGTGCTGTGCATGGTGATCGCGCTGCTGCTGGGCGCTTTGGTGACGCTGTGGGCAGTGGGGGGCGATAAGGAGGCCACCACCGGTCAGGCTCAATCCACCGCCACCACGGGCACTCAGGCTGGCGCCGCTAAGAGCGACGTCGGCACTAACCAGACTCCCCAGGCGCTAAGTGAACCCACCCAGGAGGCCGCCAAGCAGGTGATCGCCAATGCCGCCCGCCGCCAGAGCGACGACCCGCGTGCTTTGGGGCGCCCGGACGCGAAGGTGACCATGGTGCTGTTCTCCGATTTTGCCTGCCCGTACTGCACGCAGTTCGCTAAGCAGGTACAGCCGCAGCTGCAGGATTTGATCGATAACGGTACTTTGCGTATCGAGTGGCATGATTTGGCGCAGATTAGCCCCACTTCCCCGCTGGCGGCCCAGGCTGGTTTGGCGGCGGCAGCCCAGGGTAAGTTCTGGGAGTTTGAGCAGGCGGCTTATGCCAGTGCGAAGGATGGCGATCACCCCACCTACACTGAGGAGTCGCTGGTGGCTTTGGCTAAGCAGGCGGGCGTGCCCGACCTGGCTAAGTTCAAGACTGACATGAACTCTCAGGCTAATGTTGATGCGGTTAAGAAGTCGCGTCAGGACGCCTATAACGTTGGTATTAACGGCACGCCTTTTGCTTTTATTGGCGACGCCGTCATGCCGGGTTATGTGGATGCGGCTACGGTTCGCGCCACGGTTTTGGCTCAAGCCGCTAAGTCTGGCAAGTAGTTACATGTAGTTAGTTGCCTCGGCCGTTAAGCCACATAATCTCACGCCTGCCCCGGGTACTGTCCTGATCAGCAGGCGTGAGTTTTTAGCGCTAGCGTTGCTAGCGCTGGTTTGTTGCCGGCTTTGGCGCTGCTAGTAGCGCTGGCGTTGCTAACGCTGGTGATTTTGTGCGAGCTGGTAGCGCACCCAGCGGCGCTGGCCGGTGGCAATGGCCAGGCCCCGCTCCACAAGCTCACGCAGCTCACTTCGCGCCTGCTCAGCGCTCACGCCAAACTGGTCGCGGTAGTCGCTGTTGCTCCAAATACGACCGTGGCGCATGTCTACCAGCGCCTTTTTCTGGTTCTGGTTCAAGCCCAAAGTTGAGCCGAGCCCACCAAGCCAGGTCAGATCGCCGTCGGGAATTAGGGCCGAGTTCGGGAAACGCACCGTGAAGGACACCCCGTTGTCATAAAAGCGTGGCTCAGCCATTCCGGCGTCGCGCAGTTCCCGACGCGCCTCACGAATCCCTGTACCCATGGCCTCAATAACTCGCCCATTATGGCCTTGGACGTTGCGGCAGATCTGATAGAGCTTCTCATTTACTGCGGGGTGTTCACCAGAACCAAGCCGGTCAACCGTGATCCCCCACAGACCACCTGGATTTGTCAGGCGGAACCCATCATGGGTGATTCTCAGATCAATGCCTTTGCCACGCGAGGCTTCAGACAGATCACGGTGAACCAGTGCGTTAGCGATCACCTCGCGCACTGCCACCATGGGCAGTGCATATTCTGTGTTGCCATCACCTTTACTAGTGACGGTTTGTTTTGATTCTACGTTTTGCCTAACCCATTCCAGGGCGTCGTCGAGAATTACCGGTAGGGCTCCAGTGAAATCGCGGCGGTTAACTGCCCGTTCATCACCTCTACCTTCAACTGCCGCTGTAAGTGTCAGGTGAGGCAGAAGCCGCTGCGGGTACTCACCTAACGCATATAGGCCAGCCACCGTGAGCTCTGTGCCCGCACGGTCTGCGACGACGCCAGTGTAGTAAAGGACATCTGTGTCGTTTTCGTTAACCAGTCGCGGGGTGGTTTCACGTACAGCGGCAATATAACGGGAGACTAGTTCTTCATCTAGATCTTCCCGGCAACTACCAGCCACCACCTGGCCATCTGCATCTGGGCGATGATGGCGCAGGATAAGCAGCTGCTCTTCTGAGGCCGACATCTGATAGTCGCCGTCATATTGACGCAGGTAAGCCCGCTTATCCTTAAGCCAGCGCACCGGTTTATCGTTCGCGTCAGCACTTTCGACATTGATCACCCCGACCGTCTTGCCATCCATGTTGATCTGTCTAGCATCAACCTTGATTGGCATACTGAAGCCGTTTCGGGCTTGGTTAGTCGCTTTTTTTAGCAGACTATCAGCATTATCTATGCCGACGACATCAATGCCGTTGCATTCAGATACACCCAGCAATATCACGCCGCCATCTGGCATGTTTGCAAAGGCACTTAGTGTGGGTCCTAGCTGCTGCGGTGAATACTCTGAAAAAGTCTTAGCTTCGATTGCGTTCGTATCGCCGCCATGGGTCTCAAGCACAGCCAAGGCATGCTTGAGGTCCTCAAGATCGTTGATCATAGAGCTAATTCTATGTCATAGACCCCTGTTTCTATGTCATAGAAGGGGGTTTCTATGTCATAGAAGCCGTTTTTAAGGCATTTTTACTTCATAGAACCCTATTTTGACTTCATAGAAGCCCTAAAAATTTCATAGAACTGGCTCTATGGCCGCCCCAGGTGACGGTCTGTCGCCACGCGGCTAACCATCCCAGAACAAATAGCACTCGTAAAAGACACACAAGGAGCCACATAAGCAGTACGCAGCAACTGAGTCGAATGCAAATCCGCCCCGAAAAGCAGGCTATAAACAATCTCTAAAACCGGGATCACCAGCAGC
>ERZ773263.741-NODE-741-length-21654-cov-4.106209_pt1 | contig 21654 bp, 21 predicted proteins | sample MGYA00511076_ERZ773263 | MGnify/ENA primary metagenome ERZ773263 (study PRJEB29015, sample SAMEA2738155) | human oral metagenome | biome: human oral; feature: human-associated habitat; material: saliva | place: China | collected 2195 ... | reverse complement strand
ATATCCTGTTCTATTGCGAGAAGAAAGACAATTTGGTAGTGGTGCTGATGGTAACATCAACACAAGGAGAACGATTATTCGTAACCATTTTACATCTCTTCGGAGTAAAAAACGTAAACTGCAATCATTTGCAATCTACGGTGGGATATTTTTATTGACTATATCATTTTTGGTCTACGGTAATAGCGGTAGTAATGTATCCGCTGAAAGATCAAAAACTTTGGCATCATCTGAAACTACTGGTGTTTCATCGGTATCTAAATCTGCTAAGTCTAAAACAGCTTCAGTAGATGAATTAACGGCAGCTAATGCTGTAACTAACTTGGCGGAAACGGCGGAATTGCCTTCGGCTGGTGACTTGCGCGAGTCTGAAACTTCACTAACAATTAAGAAGAACCTTTCTCAGAATGATGCAGAAGTTATAACAAAACCTGACATTGTTAAGCCAGACACTTCGGCGGCGCGTGGTATTTCATCTTACGTAACCAAAGAGGGTGACACAATGGAGTCTATTGCTAAGAAATTTAAAATTTCATCTCAGACGCTTCGTTGGGCTAATAATACAACTTCAGACGCTGTAGAGCCGAATAAGACTCTAGTTGTGCCTCTTGTTGACGGTGTTGTCTATACTATTAAAGACGGCGATACTGCCCAATCTCTGGCAGAAAAGTATAAGACGAGTGCTGAGCGTGTTGTTCTATATAATGATATCGATGACGGTGCTAAGCTGTCTACCGGCTCTAGGATTGTGTTGCCTGGAGGCGAACTTCCAGAAAATGAGCGACCTGGTTATGTTGCTCCACGAAGTAGGTCTTATGGTAACCGATATTCTTCTTCGGCATCATCTACTACTACGAGCGCAAGTCGAAGCTGGTTGACTGCCTCTGTCGGCAACCGCTATGCGGCAGGTAACTGCACATGGTATGCATATGAGCGTCGTTTGCAACTTGGTCGTCCGATTGGTAGTTTCTGGGGTAATGCTAATACTTGGGCTACAAGTGCTCGTGCCGCTGGATTCGTAGTTAATAATACGCCAGCACCTGGTGCAATATTCCAGACGACTGCCGGATATTATGGTCACGTTGGTATTGTTGAACGAGTTGAAAATGGTGTGGTTTATGTTAGCGATATGAACTACGCAGGTTATGGAATTATTACTCACCGCACACTCAACGGTGCAGGCGGTTATCTATATATCCATTAGAGTCAATTAATATTAGCACCTCCGCTATCTCTCGGGGGTGCTTTTTGGTATACTAAAGATATGTTTGTAGATATTGCAAAAGTTTTAGTGCGCGCCGGTAGGGGCGGTAATGGTGTAGTCAGTTTTCGTCATGAGAAATATGTCGATAAGGGCGGTCCTGATGGCGGTGATGGCGGTCGCGGTGGTGATATTGTTTTTTTGGCGACAAAAGATCTTAACACGCTTTTGAATTTTAGATATAAGCCTGAGCTTAAGGCTGAAAAGGGAGGCGATGGCGGAAAACGTAATAAACGAGGAAAAAGTGGTGCGCCGCTAATTGTTAAGGTGCCGATGGGTACTCTGGTGAAGCGCGATGGCATGGTGATTGCGGACTTGACCGAAGATCAGCAACAGGCGGTGGTGGCTCGCGGTGGAGACGGTGGATTCGGAAATGCTCACTTCACTTCCAGTACGCGCCAAACACCTAAAATTGCTGAACTTGGTGAGGCTGGCGAGGAATTCGAGGCAGAGCTGGAATTGAAATTATTGGCCGATGTTGGTTTGGTTGGCTTTCCTAATGCTGGTAAATCGACCTTCTTGAGCGTGGTTTCTAACGCCCGACCAGAGATCGCTAATTACGAGTTCACGACGTTGACGCCAAATCTGGGCGTGGCGGATGTTGATGATGGCTCAATTTTGATCGCTGATATTCCAGGGTTGATTGAGGGCGCGTCGGAAGGCAAGGGCTTGGGTGACCAGTTCCTTCGTCACGTTGAGCGAACGGCCGTGCTGCTCCATATGATTGATGTGTATAGCGATGATCCGGCGGAGAAGTATCAAGCAATTCGTCGCGAGCTGGAAAAATATTCTGAATCATTAGCGGAGCGTCCAGAGATAATAGCACTGACTAAATGTGAAGGCTTGGATGATGAGATTATTGCTATGCAGTCGACTGCTCTTCAGAAGGTAGCTAATGGCGCGCCGGTTGTGGCGATTTCCTCGCAAACACATACTGGCGTAACCGAACTGCTACGCCTACTGCGTCGTGAGGTTACGGACTATCGAGCAAGTGAGGCGGAGATGGTTGAGGAAGAGGGCGATGGGTTGCCGGTTATTGCCCTGGACGCACAAGCAGTATCTGATGCCTGGACGGTAGAGCGGGTTGTTGGTGCGGAGCCTGAAAATACGGACGAGGAAGATGTGGTTAGTTTCATTATCCACGGGGCTAAAATTGAAAAGTTTGCTCGCCGCACTAACTTTGATCAATTTGAATCGGTCAATCGCCTGCGCGACATCATGCGAAAAATGGGCATCACTCACGAGCTAATTCGTCAGGGTGCAGTGGGTGAGACTGTGGTGCAGATTGGCGAATCGATGCCGTTTACGCTGGTTGAGCAGTAGGTTTGGGTGTCATCTCGTAGGTTTGCTATACTATAGGTATGGCACAGACGTTTTTCTTCTATGACCTAGAGACTAGTGGACTAAACCCGCGGCAAGACCGCATCATGCAGTTTGCTGGGCAGCGAACGGACATGGACCTTGAGCCAATTGGTGAGCCGTATAACCTACTGGTGACGCTGAATGATGATACCTTGCCGAGTCCTGATGCGCTGATGGTGACGGGCATCACGCCGCAAAAAACGGTCGAGGAAGGCTACACAGAAGCGCAGTTTGCGCGGATGTTGAGTGAGGAAATTTTTACGCCTGAGACTATTGCAGTTGGTTTTAATAACATTCGATTTGACGACGAATTTATCCGCCATTTGTTGTGGCGCAATTTTCATGATTCTTACGAGTGGAGTTGGAAGGACGGCCGCTCGCGTTGGGATTTATTGGATGTGGTGCGGTTGACGCGGGCGCTCAGGCCGGAAGGAATTAATTGGCCGCTTGATGCTAAGGGTGAGTCGAGCAATCGTTTGGAATTAATCACTAGTGCTAATAGCATAGCGCACGAGAATGCCCATGATGCCTTGGCGGATGTGACGGCGCTGATTGCTGTGACGAAATTGATCAAGCAAAAACAGCCGCAGCTGTATGACTATTTACTAAAAATGCGTGACAAAAAAGTAGTCCAGCAACTGGTCAATGTCGACGACAAAAAACCGTTTGTCTATGCCAGCGGGCGTTACGACAAAGAGTTCGCTAAAACTACAGTGGCCTTTCCGCTGACGACCAGTCGAAATGGCGGCGTGGTTGTCTATGATTTGCGCTATGATCCGACACCGTTTGTTGAGCTGAGTACTGAAGAATTATCGAAGAAAATCTTTGCTTCGTGGGAGGAGCGGCAGGCTGAGGATTTCGTCAAATTGCCTGTCAAAGAATTGCAGTATAATCGCTGTCCGGCGGTGGCGCCACTGGGTGTGCTGGAACAAGGCGATGGCTGGCAAAAAATTTCGCTTAGCGCAGAAACTGTCCAGCAGCATCAACATATTCTACTGAGTCATCCGGACTTTGCCGAAAAACTGCGCAATATTTTTGAAAACAAGCCAGCCTTCAAAAAACTGCCCGATCCAGAAGCACAATTATATGACGGCTTTTTGAACGACCGTGACCGCTTGCAAATTGAGGCGATACGTAATGCTGATGAGCGTGAACTGGCCGATTTTCATCCAGAATTTCAGGACGAACGGTTAGCGCCGCTATTGCTACACTACAAGGCACGTAATTTTCCGTGTTCGCTCAGCGAAGATGATTTGGCTCATTGGGAAGCGTGGCGGGCGCAGCACCTACAGGCACAACTGCCAGGGTTTATGGCGTCTCTGCAGCGCTTAGCGCCGACAGCGACTGACGAGCAGCAGTTTATATTGCAAGAATTGCAATTGTGGGCGGAGTCTGTTTTACCTGTCATTGATTCTTAGTCTTTAGCTGTGATATTATGGTTATGCTATTTGAATTAATATTAACTTAACAGGAGGGTGACTAATGTCGTCTAGAAAGAAACGTAAAATATATGGAGGCATATCAATTTTCTTTGCTGTGTCTGTAGTCTCTTTGGCTGCGATGTTTGCGCCTTTCGCTAAGGCAGAGGCTGTATATAACTGGAAGGATATAACGATACCAGGCGGTAATGTCAGAGAGTCGCGTATTAGCCCTGATGGTTCGAAATTAATTGTGCTGCAGGAGGGTGCTACCTTTAATGCTCGGAAACTTCTGGTTTCTACTGATGGCGGCGCAAACTGGAGCAGTAGCGCAGCGCCAGAAGGGGCAATGAACTTATTGACAAATACAGACGGCTCCAAATTGGTAGTAAAAGGCAAATATGGACAAAATAATATTCACGTATCCACTGATGGCGGTAACAGCTGGACAACTCCAGCCGCACCAGTAGAAAGTGATGCAGGTCTACGCATGAGTCCTGACGGCTCTACTTTGACTAAGTGTGGGTACGGCGGACCTCTGTATGTCTCTAGAGATAATGGTCAGACATGGGAGCAGAAGGGTAATGAGTGTCCTAATGCTGTGTTTAACAACGGTAAAATGATTTACATGGATCAGTATGATGACCTAGTAAAGCAATCAACTGACTATGGTGCAACCTGGGAGGTTATTAAAGATGGCGCTGCTGATGAAGCTTCCTTCAGCACTAATGGTAGTGGTATATTTAATGGCACTAAGCTTTCAGTAGATGGGGGACGCAGCTGGAATTCTGTTTCTCCGATGCCAGGGCAGTCTAGTGATAATGGACCTGCGTATCTGGGTATTAGCGATGATGGTAAGAGGTTATTTGCTACTTTTGAGCCAAGGGGGTCATCTCCTACGTGGAGGCCAGTAAATACATCGGTCGACGGCGGTAAAACTTGGCAAGATTGGGGTAACGATATTTTTGAGGGTGGCTCTATTTCAATGACCGCTGATGGTTCTAAGATTTTTGCAGCAGCAAATAATAACATCTATCGTTTAGGCACACTACAATTACCTCAGACTAAGACTTTTGATGTAAGTACAAAGCCTGCTCCGGCAAACACAGATAATGCAGTGGCTAAGTCTACTATTGCGGCTAAATCACTTCGTTGCTATGACATTGTAACTTCATCAGTTAAGCCTCTGTCTGCTGACGGTATTACACCTACCGAGGCGCGAGTAAAGATTTTGGGAGGCTTATCATTCAATATTAATTGTACCCAAGCGTCGGCCTCGTCAGATATTACCGTGTCTCTTGCAAGCCAATATGACGTTTCGAAGGTGCGAGTTTATAAAAAAGATTCAGCTACGGCTAATCTACAGGATATAACTAGCCAAGCTGTAATTAAAAATGAAACTATTGCCGGTAAGACAGTTACGACAGTGTCATATAAAGCGGTCGACGGTGCTAATAATGACGATGACTATACTGCAAACAGTGTCATTACTGATCCAGTTTATTTCGGCGTAGTGAATGATCCTGCATCTCCAGCTACTCCAGCGGGTGCAGCATCTAATCCAGCAGGCATCACTCCTAAGGGTGGTAAATCTGGAGGTCTTGCCAATACGGGAGCTTCTGTTTGGGCGATTGGCGGTTTAGCTATCGTAGTTATTGCCGGCGGAATAGTTTTAAAACGATATATTTAATTAATGACTAATTAAGTTAAAGACGGAGCGAGCTTTTGACGTTCAATATTGGAGCCAGGCTCGCTCTTCTTTGTTTGGTAAAGAAGGTAAGTCGCCACTAGAGCAAGTTCGTTTTTTCGATCTGGCGTAAACTGACGAAATGTCCGATTTATGCGTCGTTGGGTGAGTTCGCTAGCGACATCAATAATTTTCCAAACTAGCGCCGATAACGACTTCCTAAGAATAATAGCTAGCGGTATGGCGGCTGCCCAGAAAATAACCATTGAAATTGCCGATAAGTGGATGTTGGTGAAGGGGATTTTGCCGATGAAAAAGAAGAAAAATAGTTGGTCAACCATAAAAGGTGCGATCAATATCGCTCCAGATATCACAATTAAGTAAACGCCCAACTTTCTCATAAATTTAACTGTAACAAATAAGATATTCACTTGCAATCATAAGCATAATATGTTTTAAATTAGATTTACATTAGCGCTTAGGCTGGAAAAATTAGTTAAAAACCTGTATAATATAGCGGTTATGGCAGAGGTGATTCGCGTCAAAGGCGCTCGTGAACATAATTTAAGGAACGTGGATATTGAGATTCCACGTGATAAATTAGTTGTGATTACGGGGCTGAGCGGATCAGGCAAATCCAGTTTGGCGTTTGATACGATTTATGCTGAAGGTCAGCGCCGCTATATGGAGAGCTTAAACTCGTACGCTCGTCAGTTTTTAGGGACGATGGATAAGCCTGACGTTGATTCAATTGAAGGTCTAAGTCCAGCTATTTCAATCGACCAGAAATCAACTAGCCGCAACCCGCGCTCCACGGTGGCGACAGTGACAGAAATTTATGATTATTTGCGACTATTGTTTGCCAGAATTGGCGTGCCACATTGTCCAGTTTGTGGCAATGAAGTGACACGGCGCACGGCTGAGACGATTATTGATGAAATTTTACGGCAATTTGTTGATAAGCGAATTTTAATATTGGCGCCAATTGTCAAAAATAAAAAGGGTGAGTTTGCGCATATTCCAGAGCAGTATCAGCGGCTTGGTTATGCCAGAGTGCGCGTTGACGGCGTGGTGTATGCGCTAGATGAGTTCCCAGAGTTGCAAAAAAGTTACAAGCATAATATTGAGTTGGTGGTTGATCGATTGGCTCTGAGTGGTGAAATGCGTTCACGCTTAAGTCAGAGTGTCGAGCAGTCGCTAGAGCTTGGGCAAGGAGTCCTCGAGGTTTTAGAGGCTGATAGTGGTGATATAAAAACTTTTTCGCAACGATATGCTTGTGTTGACCATCCTGACGTCGAGATTCCAGAGTTAGAGCCAAGGTTGTTCAGTTTTAATGCTCCGCAGGGTGCTTGCCCGACATGTACTGGTCTGGGGTCAAGGCTGGAGATTGACCCGGAATTGGTTTTTAATAATAATTTGACAATTTCTGAGGGCGCGATTCGGCCTTATAATCGGATGAATTCTGATGCTTGGAATATGAAGCGGCTGGCGTCTGTGGGCAAGGTTCATGATTTTAGCTTGCGAGTACCGGTGGGCAAATTGCCTGATGATGTTAAGCAGAAAATTTTATACGGTACTGGCGATCAGAAATATCGTGTGGAGCTGGGTGGTGGGCGGCACTACGAAACGACGTATGAAGGGGTTATTCCTAATTTGGAACGGCGCTGGCGAGAGACTGATAGTGATTTTGTGCGGCGGGACATTGAGCGGTTTATGCGCGAGCGGGATTGTTATGTGTGTAAGGGTGCGCGCTTAAAGCCGGCGGTTTTGGCGGTAACGGTCCATGATTTGAATATTGTTGATGTGTGCGATTTGAGTGTTGATGATGCATTGGATTTGTTTGATAAATTGAATCTAACTGAGCAAGAGATGTCCATTGCGCGGCTTATTTTAAAGGAGATTAAGTCGCGCTTGACGTTTATGAGTAATGTTGGTTTGAACTATTTGGAGCTAAGTCGGGCGGCTAATACGTTAAGCGGTGGCGAGGCACAGCGAATTAGGCTAGCGACGCAGATTGGGGCTGGGCTGCAGGGCGTGCTTTACGTGCTTGATGAGCCGTCAATTGGCTTGCATCAACGTGATAATGACAAATTGATTGACATGCTAAAACGTCTTCGCGATTTAGGTAATTCTGTGCTGGTAGTTGAGCATGACGAAGACACTATTCGGCAAAGTGATTTTCTGGTTGATATGGGACCGGGTGCTGGCGTGAATGGCGGTCGAGTAGTGGCAACTGGTGCACCTGATGTTGTGGCAAAAAACCAAGATAGCATTACCGGTCGTTATTTATCGGGTGCAGAAAAAATTGCCGTACCAAAAAAGCGGCGTAAGGTTATGAAGGATAGACAATTGGTTGTTCGGGGTGCTCGCGAAAATAATCTGAAAGATATCGATGTGGCGTTTCCACTGGGTCTGATGACTGTGGTGTCCGGAGTTTCGGGTAGCGGTAAATCGACATTGGTTAACGATATCGTAGCTCGTGAGCTCGCGGCGCGACTTAATAGGTCAACTACGGCGCCTGGTCTACATAAAACAATTGATGGCGTTAACCTGCTGGATAAAGCTATCGTCATCGACCAGTCACCAATTGGCCGCACACCGCGCTCTAATCCAGCAACCTACACTGGCATTTTTACGCCAATTCGTGAGCTATTTGCTAGCACGCCTGAGGCTAATGTTCGTGGTTATAAAGCTGGTCGGTTCAGTTTTAACGTCAAGGGCGGTCGCTGCGAAAATTGTCAGGGTGATGGTGTGATAAAAATTGAAATGCACTTTTTACCGGATGTTTATGTTCAGTGTGATGAATGTCATGGTCAGCGTTACAATCGCGAGGCTTTGGAGATTAAATATAAAGATAAGACAATTGCTGACGTATTAGATATGACGATTGACCAGGCTGCGAGCTTTTTTGACAGCGTGCCTAATATTGCTCGGAAATTACAGACGTTAGTGGAAGTTGGTCTGGGCTATATTAAGCTCGGTCAGCCGGCAACTACTTTTTCTGGTGGTGAGGCGCAGCGGATTAAACTAGCGACAGAGTTGTCTAAGCGATCCACTGGAAAAACTATGTATATTCTAGACGAGCCAACAACAGGGCTTCACTCGGCTGACGTTAAGCGATTGCTGGGGATTTTGCAGCAGCTGGTTGACGGCGGTAACAGTATGATTATTATTGAGCATAATCTGGATGTCATCAAGTCGGCTGACTGGGTGATTGATATGGGGCCTGAAGGTGGAATTGGTGGCGGTACGGTGGTGGCTAGCGGCACTCCGGAAGACATCACTAAAATACCAGAGTCCTTTACCGGTAAGTATCTTAAGAAAATGCTTTAGATCTATTTCTTACGTTTAGTTTTTGTGAGTAGTATCAGTAGTTGTTTGCGCAGTAGAGCGCGAGTATTTGGCTGTTTCAGTGCGTGGATAATCATTGGCAGGACTGACAAGAAGATGATGAGTATTGCGGCGACTTCGATGTTAACGCCAGCTTTGGTGAGGAATTCGCCGGCATAAAAACCTAGATAGACAAATAGCGATGACCATAGAAAACCGCCTACAATATTAAAGGATAGGAAAGTTTTATAATGCATTTTACTAGCACCGGCAACAATTGGCGCAAAGGTGCGAACGATTGGCACAAACCTAGCTAGGACGATGGTTACTGAGCCGTGCTTATCGTAGAATTTTTCAGTTTGCTCTAAATATTTTTTCTTGAAAAAGCGAGAGTTTTCTTTCTCGAATAATTTTCTCCCAACCTTATGACCGAAACTATAGCCAACACTGTCTCCTAGTACTGCTGCGATAAAAATTAAAAGTGCAAAAATATGAATATCAATATGTAGAATATTTTGTTGCACCATATATCCAGAAGTGAAAAGTAAACTGTCGCCCGGTAATACAAATCCAATAAGCAGTCCAGACTCTGCGAAAACCACCAACAAAATTGCTATGACACCAAAACTGGTGATTAGATGAATAAAAGATTCCATGAGTCAATTATAGCATAATTATAATGCGATAAATTTGCCTACTCTTCAATGAATCCGCCGGACTGCCGTGCCCACAGTTTTGCATAAACGCCACGTTTTTTGGCAAGCAGCTGCTCGTGTGAACCGTCTTCAACGATGTGACCGTTTTCTAAGACAATTATACGATCCAGCTTGGCGATGGTTGATAGGCGGTGTGCAATGACAATTGAAGTTCGGCCCTTCATCAAAGTTTCCAGCGACTTTTGGATTAGCGCTTCTGATTCTGAGTCCAATGCTGAGGTTGCCTCGTCAAGAATCAAGATTGGCGCATCTTTCAAAATCGCCCTGGCAATGGCGATACGTTGCCTCTGACCACCTGACAGTTTCACACCGCGCTCACCAACCATTGTATCGAAACCGTCTTGCAGCTTGATAATAAAATCATAGGCGCCAGCTTTTTTAGCAGCACGTTCAATTTCAGCATCAGTCGCGTCAGGCCGACCATAAGAGATATTTTCGCGGACTGAACGGTGGAATAGTAGCGGCTCTTGTGGTACGTAGGCAATTTTCTCGCGCAGGCTTGCCTGGGTAACCTCGGCAATATTTTGTGCGTCAATGGCAATCTCCCCCGAGTCGATGTCGGCAAATCGTAACAGCAATTTAGTGAGTGTAGTCTTGCCAGAACCACTTGATCCAACCAGACCAATTTTTTCACCCGGCTGAATATGAAGAGAAAAGTCATGAAATAGAGTATCGCCCTGACCCTCGTCGTGTGTAAAAGTGATATCGTCCATTACAATACCACCGCGCGTAACGGCAAGTTTCGCGTCACTTCGGTCAACCAGTGTTGTTGGTGTTTGAAGAATTTCTACCATTTCGTGGGCGTCGCCAATGATACGGTTATAGCTACGCATAATGCCGTTCATATTCCACAGTTCGTGGGCGACACTACTGGTATAGGTGATGATGAGGTAGACTGCGGCTACTGAAACTAGGTTGTGCTGAGCGGCATATACCGCAAAGGCAATTGCTCCTATTTTAATCAACATATTGATGGTTGAGTAGACAGTGCTGACTTTTAGAAATCCATGCATTGTATCAAGGCTGGCGCTGCGCCATGAGCTAACAGTTTTTTTGAAACGCTGCTGTTCTGTCGCTTCAGCACCAGATGACTTTACGGCCAAAACATTTGAAAGCACATCCGCCAATTGTCCGCTTAACTTATTGCTGACTTTAGCTTCTTTCTTATTCAATTTAGCCATTGGCTTAGATCCGTAATAGACGACAACACTAAAGACAATCGAGAGAATTAGTAGGAATAATGCGTATTGCCAGAGCAGAGTAGATAGGACGATGATTGAGCCAATTAAGGAAATCGCTAGGGGCAAAATTGACCAAATAATGGTGTCCCAAAAACGCTCAGTAGCGCCGCTTAATTTGTTGGTTTGGCTGACTAGTGAACCACTGAACTTGCTTGAGTGAAAAAACATCGTTTGATTAGTTAATTTGCTAAAACATCGTACATATAAATCTCGCTGCATGGCTGTTTCAAATGTCCAGGCAAAGTATAAAACTAAACGCCAGCCGATGACGCTTGACCATAATTGACTGACGCCGTATAGGCCAATTAACATCCATAAATTGTTAGAATCGTGTAGCTGGTTATGTTGGATGATGCTTAATAGCTGGGCAATAATCAACGGACCAACAAAAATAGTAACGGCAAGTGTGACGATTGCAAAAAATATCGTTAAGTTTCGACGGTGTTTATAAGGTGATGATGCTCGCCAAAATAAACTTAATATTTCTTTGTTATTTAATTTATTTTTCAAATTGGCTCCTTTCTATGAAGAGGCGTTTATGAGCTTGGTTATTTATTATCGGATATTTGGTCGCTAACGAATAATTACCCTTAAATAACCATGCCACAGCAGCTCGTTGATTTACTATAAATGAATGAAACTTGATTAGAGGAACTCATTTGAGTTCATAGACTTGGGTTATTATATTGAATTAGTTATCTTAAGTCAATTGTTGTTGCAGAACACTTGTTTATTTATTGTAAATAATTTACAATAGTAACATGACGCAAGTAGTTAGGCGCTTAACAAAATACACGAACGACGTTCTGGTGATATTAAAAAATAAACATCATGCGACAAATTCGGATATTGCTCAGGTGCTGCGAGATACTTACTCTGATGTTAGTGATACGACAGTGCACCGCGTTACTCAACGTCTACATGGAGATGGGTTGATTGGCTTGGCTCCACCGACAAAGCGAGGCTGTTTGCGTTATGATGCTTGCGTAGACCCACATGATCATTTTTTGTGCGATAATTGTGATAATTTGCGAGATATCATAATTGCAGAAGAAGTGAAAAAGCAAATTGCTTGCGAAATGTATGATTGTTATTTTGACGGACCACTAGTGATAGTGGGGACTTGTAAAAAATGCCAGAAAAGGAGGAAGTAATGGCGTTATATGAAATTACAACGAAACAAGAATTTGAAGAAAAGGTGTTAAAAAACAGCAAACCTGTACTGGTTGATTTTTGGGCGCCGTGGTGCCCACCATGCCGAGCGATGGCGCCAATTTTACATCAAATTGCTGAAGAAACTGATTTTGATGTCGTCAAAGTTGATACTGAAGCCAGCCAGGAGAATGCACAGTTGGCTATGGATTATCGTGTGCAGGGTATTCCGAATATGAAGGTTTTTGCTGGCGGTGAAATTGTCGAGGAGATGGTTGGTATGAGACCGAAGCAAACACTGATCGATGCCTTAGAAAAAGCCGCAAAGTATAAATTAAGTTAAAAGGAGGATTTTTATGAAGGGTTTTAATGGAAATATTGAAGAATTGACAGTGCAGAATGATAATTTTCGCCAGGTGCTGTATACGGCGAAGCATTGTCAATTGGTATTGATGAGCCTGCCAGTTGGTGGTGAAATTGGTTCAGAGATTCATGAGGAGAATGATCAATTTTTCCGATTTGAGGCAGGCCAGGGCAAGGTTTTGATTGATGGCAATGAGTATGTTGTGTCTGATGGTAGCGCTATCATCGTGCCAGCAGGTGCTGAGCATAATGTGATAAATACTGGTGAAGAGCCACTTAAGCTCTACACGATTTATAGTCCAGCGCATCACAAAGATGGAATTGTTCGGGCGACACGCGAAGAAGCGGAAGCTAACGAAGAAGATTTTGATGGCGTAACCACAGAATAAGTTATCGTTAAAATAAAAAACTCTACCAAATTGATGGATTTCATGGCTTATAAAGAATCAGTCATTAGTAAGATGTTCAGTGTATTTGGGCGAGCAATTTTTCGTGGAATTGCCTGCGTAATGTCACTGGTGTTTAAGCTTGGACCGAAAAAAGATCGCGTGCGGGTGATTATTTATCGTGATGATGGCGATATTTTACTGGTAAAGAGTCGCTTTAGTCGCCAAGAATGGGCCTTGCCGGGCGGCAGCGTTAATAGTAATGAGAGTTATGAACAGGCTGCAGCCAGAGAGGTCTTAGAAGAGGTTGGACTAAAGATAGATAATCTGCGATACCTTGGAAAAACTAATTCCCATGAATCGTACGCCAAATTTTCAGTTCGAGTTTTTGCAGCACACACGTCTGATGGTGACATAAAATACAACTTTGAAATAATGGAGGCTCGGTGGCTTAATAGAGAGTATATTCCTGGAGAATATCACGCTCTGTGTCAGCGAGCATTAGTAGATGTATCTGTTTTTGTATAATATAAGCATGAATAATCAGAAATTTGCTCAACTTAAAATAATAAAGAATCGGGTGCGTATTTTGTTGGGTGGCAATACTCATGATACCGACGGCTTCATTAATTACTTTTTTTGAAAAGCTGTTGAAACTGAAAGACTTGATGCTAGCGGAGCCGGGACGAATAGAAACAGAGAAGCGTCGGTATATTATGGTTGATTTTTTACGCCACTATTTTCGCGAGAAGAATGCGTCGGAGTGGAGCGAATTTTTGGAAGAATACTTGCATAAATATGATTTTTAGACTGTAATATATCTAGTGAATCAAGCATTGCAAGCCAAACTCAAAACCTTACCACGTACTCCTGGTGTCTATTTTCATAAGTCAGCCAGCGGTGAGATTATTTATGTGGGCAAGGCGGCGGTGCTGAAAAACCGCGTGCGCCAGTATTTTCAGGATTCGCGTGGTCGGGACAACAAAACCATGGCCTTGGTGGCGGAAATCGCTGATACCGATTGGATTGAGACCGAGAGCGAAGTTGATGCCTTGTTCCTGGAAAGCGAGATGGTCAAGCGCTATATGCCGCGCTACAACGTGCTGCTGCGCGATGATAAATCGCAGATGTATGTGCGTATTGATATGAAAAGCGAGTGGCCGACCGTCAGTTTTACGCGTAATCCTGCGGACGACGGCGCGGAATATATTGGCCCGTTTTATAATGGCTTCGCCTTGAAAAAAGCCTTGCGATATTTGCGGCGAGTATTTCCCTATTTGACCAGGCAGCGCCGTTCGGGGCAGTCGAAGTTGGATGAAGATTTGGGCTTGAGCCCGCGGCTGAGTGATGGATCAGCTGCCTACAAAGCTAATTTACGCAAACTCATCAGCTACATCAAGGGTAATCGTAAAGCCATCGCCGCCGAGCTGGAACGCGACATGAAAACGGCGGCTGGACTGCATGATTTTGAGCGGGCGGCCGACCTTCGCAATAAGCTACGCGCCATGCAGGAATTGCAGCGGCGGGTTTGTTTTGGCGACAAAGAGTTTTTGGATATTTCGAAGGACAAGGCGCTGGCTGATTTGGCGAAATTGTTGGGTCTAAAAGATATCCCAGTGCGTATCGAGGGCTATGATATTTCGCATATGAGCGGGCGGCAAGTCGTCTCTAGTATGGTGGTATTTACCAATGGCGTCAGCGACCGGGCAGAGTACCGTAAATTCAAAGTTAGTGAGAAAAATGATGACACGGGTAATATCTATCAGACGATTTTTCGCCGGCTGAGCGAGCGACATCTGAAAAGTTGGGGTCGTCCCGATTTGCTGCTGATTGATGGCGGCAAAGGCCAGCTGGCGGCGGCCATTAAAGCGCGTGACGAGCGTGGCGTCACTGTGCCGATCGTCAGTATTGCTAAGCGTGAGGAAGAACTACTGGTGCATAAGACCGGTTCGCAGATTGATACGGCGTTCATTGAGCAAATGCGGTCGCAGCTACGGATGGACATCATGGTTCACGAAGATGGTGACGTCTATGTGGTGAATTTACATCCAGACCAACGTAATGCTGGTTCGCATTCAAAAAACTTACGAGCTAGCATGGAGAACACTCGGCACGAACGTCCGACGGCGGCCGAGAATACCCTTGCGGCAACTGACATCGTCAAATTATTCCAGCGCATTCGCGACGAGTCGCATCGTTTTGCCGTGAGCTATCACACCGCGCTCAAACGCCAGCAGCAAACGAAAAATCAGCTGGAGGAAATTCCTGGAATCGGGCCAAAAACCCGTGCCAAATTGCTGAAAAAATTTGGTAGTATTAAGAAAATTTTTGAGGCAAGTGACGAAGACCTAGAGGTGAAAATTGGTAGGCAAAAAACGCAGCTTATAAAGCAGGCTTCAGAAAACATTAACATTAATCGACAATAAAGCACAAATTTTATATAATAAGACTAATGAAGAGACAATTTGCAACATTTTTACTGCGCTGGATTCTTAATTCAGTTGGCATTTGGGTGGCTGTGCGACTACTTGGTAATGGTAATTCTGGAGCGACCTCAGTTTGGACTTTTATGATGGCGGGATTGATATTCTCATTGGTTAATAGTACGTTAAAGCCTATTGTTACAATTTTTGCACTACCAGCAATTTTATTGACCCTAGGCTTATTTACTTTGGTGGTTAATGGATTGATGGTTTATGTCTCATTAGCTTTGGTGCCAGGAATTTCTATGACATTTGCACATTCAATTGTTGCCGGAATTATCCTGAGTCTGGTAAACTATATTATAGGTAGTGCGCTGGTTCTGCAGCGAGAAGAAAAGGAGCAATATGTCAATTGATACAATTTTACCGTATGTTACGCTTGGATCGGCTGTGCTGATGATTATTGCAATATTATTGCAGCAACGAGGTGCAAGTTTGGGTGCTGGTTTTGGTTCGTCGGGTGAACTATTTACCACCCGACGCGGTTTTGATAAAAACTTATTTGATGTAACCGTAGTTTTTGCGGTGATTTTTGTTTTGTCAATTTTGGCAAGTATGATTTTGCCGGGATTGCAAAAATAGGAGAATAAAATTGAGCTCAGACAAATCGTCATGGAACCGATTTGCGCGCCTAAAAGTCTCTCGTAAAGGCGTCAATAAACGTCTGCGTAAAATCGAAAAGGGCAGCTTGCGGCATGCGCATAAATTTGTGATGTCTCGTTTAGATCGGCTTGCAAATGTGAGACGCCGTGTGTCTATTTGGGTAGTTTTGATTCTGGTGATGATTGGCGTTAGTGCTGTGCAGTGGCACATTTCGCGCAATTCTTTTACGACTATGACGTACGCTTCTGGCGGTTCGTATTCTGAGGGTGTATTAGGTCCTCTGGAAAATCTAAACCCAATTTTTGCAAAAACTAGCGCCGAAAAATCTGCCGCTAAACTGCTATTTTCCAGCCTGTATAGGTATGACTCGACTGGCAATATAAAAACCGACCTGGCAGACGGAGTAAAGGTTAATGATAAGGAAACGGAATATACAGTTAAGCTAAAGAAAAATCTGAAGTGGTCAGATGGATATGACCTGACGATTAACGACGTAATTTTTACGCTAAAGCTTTTAGCTAATCCAGAAGTGGGAGCTGAGATATCCGGCTGGCGCTCAATTAAATTTGAAAAAGTCTCCGAAGACTCAGTAAAATTTATTTTGCCTGCGTCTTATTCGCCATTTGTTCATGCGTTGACATTTCCAATTGTTCCAGAGCATGCACTAAAAGATGTTAAACCGTCTAACTTACGAGAACATGATTTTAGCAAAGCGCCAATTTCTAGCGGCCCGTTTGCGTTTAGGCTACTACAGAATGTTACGAGTGATGGCAGTAAGAAGGTCCTATATCTACAGTCTAACGGTAATTATTATGGCGGTACGACTAAACTTGATCGCTTCCAACTATATGTTTATCCAACTCAAGATGACATTGTTAAAAGTCTCAGGACCAGAGAGATTACGGGTACGTCAGAATTGATTTATAACGATCAGCCGGCAGAAGTTAAGTCTATGTATGCGACAGAGTCGCACTCCTTGAATAATGGCGTTTATGCGCTATTTAACAACAATAGTCAGTTTTTACAATCGAAGTCCGTTCGTCAAGCCCTAGCTCTTAGTGTCGATACTGGTAAGTTGCGCCAGTCCTTGTCGTTATCAACAGAGGAGTTGTCCGGTCCGATATTAAACAAGTTCCTAGGTAAATCCTCTCAGCCGCTGGGCTATGACACGAAAAAGGCAAAGTCCTTGCTTGATGCTGAGGGTTGGAAGGTTATCGACAATGCTCGTCAGAAAGAAAATGTCAAATTAAAACTGAACATGGTTGTTCTAAAAAATAATAACTACGAGAAGGCCGCTCAATATTTAGCTCAAGCATGGCGTAATGAGATAAATATAGAAGTAGATGTTAAGGTGATCGATCCAAATGACGCTTCTCAGAATATCCTTCAGACAATTTTGCAACCTCGTAATTTTGATGTGCTAATTTATGAGCTGTCACTGGGTGGCGATCCAGATGCTTATGCCTATTGGCATTCTTCTCAGGCCACAAATAACGGATTAAATTTTTCTAATTATAATAATGCCGTGGCGGATGACGCCCTAGAAAGCGGTCGTTCAAAATTGTCCCTAAAGCAGCGGTCTGATCGTTATGAAAAGCTTGCTAATACTTGGAAGACGGACGCTCCAGCGATTGCTCTGTACCAGCCAAAGTTTGACTACATTCATATTCGTTCAGTTAGGGTACTTGATGAAAAAACAGAAGTTGTTAATCCTGTTGACAGGTATGTCGATGTTCAATATTGGGCGGCAGAGAAACAGTCCGTTTACAAAACGCCTTAATTTCGGTTATAATAATGACAGTCGTGCGGGCGTGGCGGAATTGGTAGACGCGCTAGCTTGAGGGGCTAGTGAGCATTGCGCTCGTGGAAGTTCAAGTCTTCTCGCTCGCACCAAGCATACCGAACGGCGCGTTGGCGGAGCGGTTACGCAGAGGTCTGCAAAACCTTTTAGACGAGTTCGACTCTCGTACGTGCCTCCAGAAATCATCGATAGCTCTAATCTTAGGGCTATTTTTGTTCTAATAATTCTTTTAGCTCAGGGAATGTCGGCTGGAAGAAGTGATTGCGGTCTTCAAAAATATGTACCGTAGCGGTCGGTAGATCACGCTGAAATTTGGCAAGCTCAGTAAACGGCACGACCGGGTCATCTTTACTGTGAAATAAATGAACTTCCTTTGCTGATTTTCCTAAACCAGCAGCACTTGTCACTCGAAAACTGCCTAAATCTTCAACTGATTCGTCGTCATAGCATGGTGACACTAATACCAATCGTCGAACTGGCGAGCTAAGCGGTGATTCGTGTAAATATTTCGCCAAAAACATTGCACCAAGGCTATATCCAACCAATTGAACGTCATCGCCAAGCAGGGGCAGTATCTTTTCAAAGTATATCTTCCACTCAGCGTAGCTGGCGTTTTGTTTATTGGGGAAATCCGGCAACAAAACATCAGCGTCGACGATTTCCTGCGCCAGCCAGTCGCGCCATTTTTGTGACCAAAGTAGTCTTTCGTAGTGAAGTTGACTGGACTTTAGCTGATTTAAGTAATTTTCGTAGCTATTAAAGCTTGAACCGCCGTGAATTATTACAATTTGCTTCATAAATATAGTATAATATAGGCAGTGCCGGATGTGTAAATGTCTGGCTTGTATATATATACGCGCGAGTGGCGGAATTGGTAGACGCGAGGGACTTAAAATCCCTTGACCAAAAGTCGTGCGGGTTCGATTCCCGCCTTGCGCACCAAAACTGTAAAGGAAAGTTTAATAGAAAGGGTAATAAGGTAAATGAGTGTATTAGCAATTGTGCTTATAGTTATTGCGGCTTTATTGGGTGTGATAATTATGTTCGTTATCGGTTCATATAATGGTCTGGTAACGCTGCGTAATCGTGTTGAAGAAGCGTGGAGTGATATCACTGTACAGCTGAAACGCCGAACTGACTTAATTCCAAATTTAGTCAATTCCGTCAAGGGTTATGCTACACATGAAAAAGAGGTATTTGAAAAAGTAACGGAAGCTCGTTCAGCAATAATGAATGCTCAAGGCGTGGCAGACACCGCTAAGGCTGAGAACATGATGGAAGGCGCTTTGAAGAGCTTGTTTGCAGTTGCTGAGGCTTATCCTGAGCTGAAAGCTAATCAAAACTTCTTGCAATTGCAACAGGAACTGGTTGACACTGAAGATAAAATTCAAGCCGCTCGTCGATTCTATAACGGCGGAGTACGTGATTTAAACACTAAGATCCAAACCTTTCCAGCAAACATTGTTGCGGGGATGTTCGGATTCCAGACTAAGGAATTTTTCGAAGTTGAAGATCGAGCAAGTGTTGAAAACCCAGTAGAAGTAAAGTTCTAATTTAAGCCAAAAATCAAAACCGCTCGCTGTCGAAAGTGGGCGGTTTTTGTTATAATTAAATTATGTATAACGCAGTTTCTCAAAATAAACGCAACACTGTATTGATTATGTCAGTGTTCGTGATAATTATTGGTATTATTGGAGTTTTTATTGGTATAGTAGCTGATAGCTATTCTTTGTCGCTTATAATTTTTATATGTGCGATGCTGTATGCTTGGCTGCAATATTTTATCGCTGGTAAATTGGCTATGGCAATGACGGGCGCACAGGAGATTGAGAAAAATGATGCGCCTGAACTATGGCGAGTAGTAGAAAATTTGGCGATTACTTCTGGTATGCCGATGCCTAAGGTGTATATTATCAACGATCCAGCGCCAAACGCCTTTGCAACAGGTCGCGATCCAAAACATGCAATTGTTGGTGCGACTACTGGACTGCTAGAAATTATGGATAAGCGCGAACTGGAGGCGGTGATGGCGCACGAGATGAGTCATGTGCGCAACTACGATATTCGTGTCAGTATGATTGCATTTGGGCTGGTTAGCGCGATTGGTTTATTTGCGGACTTGGCGCTAAGGATGATGTTTTATAGCGATGATAGAGACAGGGAGGTTAGTCCAATAGTTTATGCTCTTGGACTAGTGGTGGTTATCCTGGCTCCAATTTTGGCGACGATTACGCAATTAGCAGTTAGCCGGCAGAGAGAATACTTGGCTGACGCTTCTGGTGTATTGTTGACGCGCGATACTGAGGGTTTAGCAAGTGCTCTAGAAAAATTACGTCAATTTGGTCGTCCAATGCAAAAGCAGAGTTCTTCAACCGCCAATCTATTTATGAACAACCCTCTTAAACCTGGCTTTTTCTCGAAATTATTCAGCACCCACCCACCACTAGAAGATCGAATTATTAGATTGAGAAATAACGCAACAAAGATGTAATTATGGCAGTGAAGTCTAATAAAAAACAGGTTGAGAAGAAGTCTAAAAAACCGAGCAACAATCGTAAGTTTACAATTTGGCGCAGCGTTAAGCGTGATTTTAGCAAATTAAGCCAGCAGCGCCGTAGTTTTTTAAATCGTCGACCACACCGAAGTTTTCGATTAACCAGGCGGCGAGATTATCGGCGTAGTCTTAATATTCCTGGATATTGGTCATTGACTAGTGAAGTCCATCGTCTTATCTGGCGCAATAAGAGAGCCTTTTTAGCTCTAATTGCTGTCATGTCTATATTGACTTTCGCTTTATCGAGCGTTATGTCACAGGATACGTATCAGCAGCTTAGAGATGTGATGAACCAAGCTAAAGAAGGTGGAATTGGTGAGGTCTACACGACTATTAGCTTATTTTCTGGTGTGATGGTTAGCTATTTTTCTGGTAGTGGAACGGCTGGTGGAAATATACAACAGATGTCTGGAGTTTTTTTGGGTCTACTAACTTGGCTTTCTTCTGTTTGGCTGACGCGAGCTATTTTAATTGGAAAAAAACCAAAAATGCGTGACGCTCTATATAGCTCAGGCTCGCCTATAATCGCATTAATCATTGTCATTGGAATCTTTTTAATCCAAATGGTTCCAGCAGCGATTGCAGTGATAGTCTATAGTGCGCTTGACGCTTCGGGCGTATTAAATCAGACGCCAATTCTTATGGCGGCCGGCGGCGCGGCTATTCTGATCGTGTCGATGTCTGTTTATTGGGCAACCTCAACAGTTTTTGCGATGATTATAATAACTCTACCTGGCATGTATCCACTTCATGCCTTGCGCTTGTCTGGCGACATTGTAACTGGAAGAAGGGTTCGAATTTTGCTTAGATTTATTTGGGCTGTGGTGATGATTATATTATTGTGGGCGATTATTTTGATACCGACAATTTTATTCGATGGTGTGCTGAAGGGGTGGTTTAATGATATTAATTGGCTGCCAATTGTGCCGACAGTCGGTCTTATTCTAATGTACGCGTCAATTATTCTGATGTCGGTTTACGTCTACATGTTCTATAGGAAGGTTGTTGAAAGTGATAGCAAAAAAAGCAAGAGCCGATGAAATTAAATCGCTATTAAATCGGTATAGCTACGAATATTACACCTTAGATAAGCCGAGTGTAAGTGATGCTGTCTACGATAGTTTGATGGATGAGCTGAAGTCAATCGAAGCCGAATGTCCGGAGCTAATTACAATTGATAGCCCAACGCAACGTGTCGGCAATAAGTTGCTTGAAGGTTTTCAAAAAGTGCGCCACGAGCGTCGGATGGTTAGCCTGAATGACGTGTTTGATAAGAGCGAAATCGAAGCGTGGATTG
>ERZ773263.731-NODE-731-length-21768-cov-11.400820_pt1 | contig 21768 bp, 19 predicted proteins | sample MGYA00511076_ERZ773263 | MGnify/ENA primary metagenome ERZ773263 (study PRJEB29015, sample SAMEA2738155) | human oral metagenome | biome: human oral; feature: human-associated habitat; material: saliva | place: China | collected 2195 ... | reverse complement strand
TATCTAAGAATTCATCACTTGTAAGAACTTTATCACTATCCATTCCTGGAATATTGATTCTACTTACTTTAGATCCACCTGCTAAAATTACGCTATCAGCATCAATAGTAGTTTTATCATCAACAACAACTTTTTTATCTGCTGTTAATTGTCCAACACCGTTGAATACTTTAACACCGTAAGATTTAAGTAATCCTGCTACACCACCTGATAATGTTTTAGCAACTTTATTTTTAACAGCTACAGTTTGTTCCATATCAACTGAAAATGCATCATTTACAAGTTTGATACCACGATCTTTTGCTGAACGAATGTGGTTGATAATTTCTGCATTGTGTAGGAAAGTTTTTGTTGGAATACATCCACGGTTTAGACATGTACCACCTAATTCACGGTTTTCTACTAATGCTACTTTACCACCTAATTGTGCCGCTTTAATAGCTGCTACATAACCAGCTGGTCCACCACCAACTACTACTACATCGTATTCCCCACGACGTTCACGTTTAGGTGCAACTTCTTCTTGTTTAGTTTCAGGAACTTTTACATCCGCTGCTACTTCTTTTACAACCTCTGCTGCAGCTGCTGTAGAACCACTTTCTCCAGGAATTTCTTCACCTGGTTGTCCAATCCATGCAATTGTTTGAACTACAGGTACTGTAGATCCTGCAGGATGAACGATTTTTAATAGTGTTCCGCTTGCTTCAGCTTCGACTTCCATATTTACTTTATCTGTTACGATTTCAAGAAGAACTTCACCTTCTTTTACCTCGTCACCTTCTTGCTTAAACCATTGTACGATTTCGCCTTCTTCCATTTCACTTCCGGCTTTTGGCATAATAACTTCTACTGCCATCTTATAATCACTCCTTAATACACTTTTCTTATGTTTTTCTTAATATATTATATCACTATTATATTAGTAATGACAATGGATTTTCGATAGCTTCTTTCAGAGTCTTCATGAATTTAGCTCCTTCTAATCCATCTACCACACGGTGGTCGGCTGTTAATGTTAATGTCATAATAGGTCTTACAGTCACTTCACCATTGTAAACTACTGGTTTTGGTACAGTAGCACTTACACCTAAAATTGCTGTATTAGGTTGGTTAATGATTGGTACGAAACTTTTAACTCCGTACATACCTAAGTTACTAATTGTAAATGTTGAATCAGCCATTTCATCTGGTTTTAATTTACCATTTAAAGCTTTAGTTGTAATTTCTTTAGATGCTACAACAAGCTCTTTAAGGCTCATTTTGTCTGCACCTTTAATTACAGGTACTACTAAACCACTGTCCATACCTACTGCAATAGATAAGTTAACGTAGTGGTGTAAGTACATTTCTTTTTCATCACTTGATAATGAAGCATTTACATATGGGTGTTTCATTAATGATTTAATTACAGCTAATGAAATAAAGTCAGTAACTGTTGCTTTTTTACCAGTTTCTTCAATAATAGCGTCAACAACTTTTTTACGTAATGCTAGTAATTCAGTCATATCTACTTCTACGTTTACTACGAATGTTGGTGCACTAAAGTATGATTCACTCATACGTTTAGAAATTACTTTACGCATTGGTGACATAGGTACTGTTTCAACAACACCCCATTGATTTTCATTTGGAGCTTTTGGTGCTTTCGCTGCTTTTGGAGCAACTTCAGCTTTTGGAGCTGCTTCAGCTTTTTGTACACCATGAAGAACTGCCATAATATCGGCTTTCATAATCTTACCGTTAGGTCCTGTACCTACAATACTTTCTGTGTTAATTCCTTCGATTTTTGCAATACGTTCTGCAAGTGGAGAAATTTTAACTTTAGAGTTAAGTTTGTAGTCTAATACATCATCTTTATGGATTCTTCCTTTTGGTCCAGAACCTTTTACTTTAGATAAGTCTATTCCTTTTTTACGCGCATAAGCTCTTGCAGCTGGTGTTGCACGTAATCCAGAATAATCTACTTTTTCTACTTCTTTTACTGGAGTATAGTCAACTTTTTTCTCAATTACTGTTTCCGCTGGAGCTACTTCTCCTGATTCACTTGCCCCAGGAATTTTTTCACCAGGTTCTCCAATCCATGCGATTGTTTTAACTACTGGTACTACATCACCTGCTTGAGCAAGAATTTTTAATAAAGTCCCTGTAGCTTCAGCTTCAACTTCCATATTTACTTTGTCTGTTACAATTTCAAGTAAGACTTCACCTTCTTCGACATGGTCTCCTTCATTTTTAAACCATTGTACGATTTCGCCTTCTTCCATCTCACTTCCGGCTTTTGGCATTATTACCTCTACTGCCATTATTTTTCACATCCTTCGCTAATTACATTTTATTTTTTATTTACGGCTTTTTTAATTGTTGCTTTGATGTCTTCTACATCTGGAACAACTAATTTTTCTAAGTCTTTAGCAGATGGAATGTTAGTATCTGCTCCAGCCACACGGTAAATTGGGCTATCTAAGAAATCAAACGCATCACTTTCTGCGATTCTAGCAACGATTTCTCCACCAAATCCACCAGTTTTGAATGAATCATGGCATACTACTAATTTTCCAGTTTTTTGAACTGATTTCACGATTAAATCAGTATCTAATGGTACTAATGTAATTGGGTCTACTACTTCTACTGAGATACCTTCTTCTTTTAATTCTTCAGCAGCTTGTAAACTACGTTCTAACATTCTTCCCCAAGATACTAATGTTACATCATTACCTTCTACTTTAACATCACCTTTACCAATAACACCGATTTTTCCTACTTCTACTTCACCTTTACGTCCGAATAAAGCTTTTGGTTCAATGTAGATAACTGGGTTATTATCTCTGATAGCAGCTCTTAAGATAGAATAAACATCTCCTGCTGTACCTGGAGCAACAACTTTAAGTCCAGGAATGTGGCAGAACCAAGCTTCTAGTGCTTTTGTATGTTGAGCCGCAGCACCTGTTCCAGCACCTGATGCACAACGATAAGTTACTGGTACTTGTACTTCTCCACCTAACATGTAACGCATTGGAGCTGCTTGGTTAACGATTGCATCCATACCAATTGTTACAAAATCCATAAATGTTACGTCAACGATTGGACGCATACCTACTGATGCTGCCCCTGCAGCAGAACCACAAATTGCAGCTTCACTAATAGGTGTATCAATTACACGTTCTGGTCCGAACTCTTCTAACATACCAACTGTAGTACCGAAGTCTCCACCAAATATACCAACATCTTCACCCATTAAAAATACATTTTCATCTTCACGCATTTCGTGTGTCATAGCTTCTTTTATAGCTTCACGAACTGTCATAATTTTTGTTTCTTTAGTCATAACTATTAATCTCCTATTTTTATAAAATATTATTTAAACTTTAAATATTAGTCAGCGTAGTTATCTTGGAATGCAATTGAACCATCAGCAACTTTTGATTCTTTAGCAAATTCTACAGCATCATCGATAGTAGCTTTTGATCTATCTTCAATTTCTTTTAATTCTGCTTCTGTAGCAATTCCATTTTCTAATAAGTAATTTCTATATTTTACATTAGGATCTTTTAATTTCCATTCAGCAACTTCTTCACGGCTACGATATTTACCAGCGTCTGATGCAGAGTGTCCGAACCATCTGTAAGATACAGCTTCTACTAATACAGGACCTTTTCCACTTCTAGCGTGATCGATAGCTTCTTGCATTGCGTCGTAAACCGCTAATACATCATTTCCGTCTTCTACGTGAATTCCTTTTATTCTATAAGAAGCAGCACGTTCAGTAATATCTTTAACACGCATACATCTTTCTTGCGCCATTGAAATACCATATTTATTGTTAATTACATAGAAAATAAGTGGTAAATCCCAGTTAGATGCCATATTTAAACATTCGTGGAAACTTCCTTCGTTTGTAGCACCGTCTCCCATACAACAAATTACAACATTACCAGTTTTTTTCATTTTTTGAGCAAGCGCTGCACCAGTACTTAAACCGTGTCCACCACCAACGATACCATTACATCCCATGTTACCTTGTTCTAGGTCGTAAACGTGCATACTTCCTCCACGTCCTTTACATTGACCTGTTTCTTTACCAAGGATTTCAGCCATCATACGGTCAATTTCAATTCCTTTAGCAATTGTTTGCCCGTGACCACGGTGATTAGAATACATTAAGTCTTCTTTTCTTAATGGATAAATCGCACCTACGTTTGCAGCTTCCTCTCCTACTGAATAGTGAGTCATACCGTGAACTAAACCACGTGAGTATAGTTTACTTAACTCCATATCAAAATCTCTAATAAGTTGCATTAGTTCATACATTTCTAAATGCTCTTGTTTAGTTAAATCTTTTGATGTTTTTACCATAATAACCTCCAAAATTTGTATATATATATTTATTAAAATATGTTAATCATATATTACTTCTATAATATACATCTTTTATTTATAAAAGTCAAATTACTGAACCGAAATAAATAAGAATATTTGTTACAAATAAAAAAGGAAAATTGTTTCAGTTCAATTAACCTTTTGTACTTATACAGTTCCTCATTTGTCACGGAATCTTTTTATAGCATGCTTTTTTCAACACCATTACATTGTATCTCAAAAACCAAAATTATAGATACAGCCTTTAAGAAATTAAAAAAATAATTTTAGTTTATTAGATTATACGTAATATATTTAGTATTTTAATATTTAAAGTATTACGTTTTACTGTAAATTATTAAGCGTTTTCTTGTTTAAAACATAATTATTATATTCTTCTATAAAATCATATTTAGCGATATATTACATTCTCCTATTATATATTATAGTGAATATAAGAATGAAAATAAATTAATTTCAGAAAACTTTTAATAGTGTTTTATTAAAGTATCACCTCTACTTTCAACTACTGTATCTCTAACTAATACTGTCAGCATAAGTACTCTCCCTATCCCCCCTCAAAAACAACTCTTTATAATAAATTTTTTTATATATGAATTATGACTACATCTTTATTATTATAATATTATTTTAATATTCAATTTTAACCATCTATTAGTTGTTTGCATTTTTATTGTCTTTATGGGAATATTTTCACTGTCAGTATATAAATTTTATTTTATATTTTTATTGTTACTATATAACATTAAATATTAAACTACTTAATTTTTTTAATAAATAAAACTTGATAAGTTATAATTTTTGCGTTATACTGTATTAGCATTATTAAAATATTAGGAGGTTTTTTATAATAATGACATTAAACACAGTATGGCAACAACAATATAACCCAATGAATAATATATGGTTATCTGCGCTAATTGCAGTTATTCCTATTGTCATTTTTCTTATTTCACTTGTTTTCTTTAAATTAAAAGGTTATACAGCTGGAGCATTGAGTATAATTTCTTCAGCAATCATATCTATTTTTGTTTACAAAATGCCTGTAGATAAAGTTGCAGGAGCTGCAGAACAAGGTATTGTCTCAGGTTTATGGCCTGTCGCAAGTATAGTATTAGCTGCAATTTTCCTTTATAAACTAACTGTAAAAATTGGATGCTTTGATATTATGAAAGAAAGTATCGCTTCAATTTCTCCAGATAAAAGAATACAAGTACTATTAATCGGATTTTCTTTTAATGCCTTTTTAGAAGGTGCCGCTGGATTTGGAGCACCTGTAGCTATTACCGCTGCAATTCTTGTAGGTTTAGGTTTTAATCCAATTAGTGCTGCAGCTATTTGTTTAGTATCTAACATAGCCGGAGGTGCATATGGAGCAATGGGAATTCCCGTAACTGTTCCAGCTGCACTTACAGAACTTAGCCCTGTAAAAGTTGGTCAAAATACAGCTGTAATACTATGTCTAATAACTATTCTAGTTACATTTTTAATTGTATTTATGGTTGATGGTCTTAAAGGTATAAAAGAAGTGTTTCCAGCAATTCTCGTTTCTGGTGGTTCTTTTGCTACCACACAATTTGTTTTATTAGAATTTATAGGTCCAGAATTAGTTGATATTGCGTCATCTATAGTAAGTTTAATAGCTTTAATAATATTCCTTAGATTCTGGAGTCCAAAAAATATACTTTCTGCAGAAAGCAAAATTACTGATACAAAACATGATTTATCAGGTAAGGTAGTTTTTAAAGCTTGGCTTCCATTTATTTTATTAACAGTATTTGTTACTTTATTAAATACTAGTTTCTTTAAATCATTAGTTCAAGCAGCAAATCCACAAACTGGTCAAAAACGTGGTATTCTTAATTCTTTAGTATTTAAAATACCTTATTACATTGATAGTACAGTGGTAAAAGTATCACCTATAGCTGAAAAGCCAACTCCAATGAAAGCTATATTCAGTTTCGAACCTTTCACTTCAACTACTACTGCAATTGTGTTAGCAGCTATATTAACAATTGTAATCTTTAAAGTAAAAGCTAGAATAGTAAGAATTGTGTTAAAAGAAACTATATTAGAGTTATGGGCTCCTATTTTAACTATTTGTTCTGTACTAGCATTTGCTTACATTTCTACTTATTCAGGAATGTCTTCAACATTAGGATTAGCTCTAGCTAATACAGGAAAAATATTCCCATTAGTTTCACCTATTTTAGGTTGGATTGGAGTATTTTTAACAGGTTCTGTTGTAAATAGTGGATCACTATTTGCTGGATTACAGCATGTAACAGCAACTCAAATCGGTGTAGACCCTTCACTACTTGTTGCATCTAATATTATTGGTGGTGCAATAGCTAAAATGATATCTCCTCAATCTATTGCAGTAGCGGCAGCAGCAGTAGGTTTAGTGAATAAAGATAGCGAGATCTTTTCTAAAACAATTAAATGGAGTGTAATCTTTTTAATACTAGCCGGAATATTAAACTTCTTATTCACAATGTAATATAAAAAGACCTAAAGTCAATTAACTTTAGGTCTTTTTATATTATGCTACTTTGTGATTGCAATGACATTCACCTGTTTTACAGTTTCCGCATACACAATCTTCTTTAGCGTTATGACAGCCACATTCACAACCTTCTTTACAATTGCAAGTACCTTCTTTACAGTTCCCGCACTTACAATTTTCTTCAGCATCATGACAATGACAGTGATGTTCGCATGTACATTTTTCCATTATTTTCACCCCTATATCTTTTATTAGTTAACTTAATTTTATATTTTTTTAAGTGCATAGTCAATAGTTTTTCGTCTTAAGTAACTATTACGATTTACAATACATAAATCGTAATAGCTACTCCTTAATAACTAAACACACCATTACTATTCTGAGCTGTTGTTTTAACTTTGGCGTTTTTAATATTTAAAGTTGCCTTATCAGTAGCTAGTAATCATGCATTCATACCATAAAAGTCTCCATCTTCAGTATTAGATGTTGAACCACCAGTCTTATTAATTTCTACATTGTCTAAACCTATTTAGTATAATAATTTTAATAATTTTCTTTGTATATAGAAAAAAACGCCTTGAAATTATTTCAAGACATTTTGTATATTATACTAATTAGTTTACACGGATATATACCGCTCCACTACCTACATCTGCTGAGTTTACTACAGTTTGGTTTCCTAACCAACCACCGTGAACAGCTTGCCCGTTACCTGCATAAACTGCGATATGCGCTACTCCCGTACCACCATCTGCATAATAAATTAAGTCTCCAGGTTGAGCTTCAGATGCTGATACCGTTGTTCCTAAACTCATATATCCTGCTGGCCAATCATGGTAATTGATTCCTACAGATTTAAGTGCGTTTGTAACAAGCATTGTACAATCTTGTGTTGTACCTACTTGACTTAATGCCGCTTGATAAATTGCTGCGCCTTTACTTGAAGAAGATGCCTGAGTTGTTGTCGTTGTCTGTGTATTAGTCTGCGTTCCAGTGGTAGCTGTCACTCCTGATTGAGTTGTCTGTGTCGATTGTGTTGGTCCATATGTTCCAGAATATTGTGCTGTCACTTGATTAGCGGTCACGTCATAAGCTGAAGCATTTTGTGTTGTAGCTACTGTACCAACTGCTCCCATCGTTAACATTGTTATTAAACTTGTTCCTATAAGTAATTTACTATTTTTCATTCGAATTACCTCCAAAATTTATTTTTTTCTACTTGTGTATACATGTATCGATTTTTTAATTTTCAAGTACTTTAGTTTTGTATTTTTTAATTTTATTCAAACGACATACAAATCTTTAACTAAAGCTTTTATCAAGCACCAATCTCGCGCCTGATAAATAATATTATATACTAATAAATTAAAACCCACTTAAATCAACCTAAAACTATAATTAAAACTCAAATTTAATTATATTTAAAGTATAAAGAGAGTATAAAATTATTATTTACACTCTCTACATCACTTAATATTCATCTTATATTTTCTATATAATAAGTTTAATTATTCTTAAAAAAAAGAACTTAAAGATATTATCTTTAAGTTCTCTTCTATAATTTTAAACTAATTTTTCATAACCTTCTTTTATACTATTTAGTATATTTTCATCAGTTAATTGTGTTACTTCTTTTAATGCTTCTATTACTCCTTTATCAGAAATTAATTTTTCTAATTGGATTGACTGTTCATCCTCTTCTGATCTAAATGTTAGTATATATGAACAAGCCTTTAAAAGAGCATCGTTAGCTAAACCAAATTCTGCTGTTTCTCTAATTGGTTTAATAAATCTCTCATTATAACCTAATTTCCTAATTGGTGTACGACATATTCTAGAAACATTATCAACGATTCGTGGATTTTCAAATCGTTTTATAGTTTTATTTCTATATGCAGTCATATCCTCTTTATCAAATCCCCATTTTTTCACAAGTAATGCACTAGTTTCTTCTAAAACTGCAATAAAGTCTTCACGTACTTTTGAATCTTTAGCACCATCTGAAACATATTCAATACCTAGATAGTTTGCTATATAACTTAATGCAGCATGACCTGTATTTACCGTAAATAATTTTCTTTCAATAAATGGATTTAAATCTTCTACATAATGTACATCTTTAATATTTTTATTGTCTTCAACTTTGATTTTTTCCGCTTCTACAACCCACTCACAGAATTTTTCAACTTCTACTAATAATACATCATCATGTTTTTGCGCTGGTACTATTCTATCAACAGCTGAATTTGGGAATCCAACATATTTATTTACAAAATCTTGCTCTTCTTCAGAAAGATATTTAAAAATTTCTTGTTTTAGAAAATCAGATCCTTCTATCATATTTTCACAAGCAATAATATCTAATAATTTAGTGTTACCAACTGCAACTTTTCTTTTTAATCCTTCAGCAATATCTTTAGCTATAATAGGTAATACATTTGGTCCGATTGATGTTGTAACTAATTCTACTTCACCTATCTTATTGTATATTTCTTCTTTTTCATTAGCAATGTTTAGTGCATCAAAATAAGAAATTTCTACTTCTTCTATTTCTTGATCTAACACTTTTATAGTGTAAGTATCTCTTTTTTTCAAATCATTAACAATTGCTTCATTAATATCAACAAATGTAACATGATATCCTGATTTACTTAACAACTCACCAATAAATCCTCTACCTATATTACCTGCTCCAAAATGTAAATCTTTCATTTTTAATACCTTCTTTTTTATTATTTATTATTCAACTTCTGATAATAGTTCAATTACTTCTTCTTCTGTAGAAGCATTTACTAGTTTAATTACATTTTCTTGTTCTGAACAGAAAATAGCAATTTTTGATAGTAATTCTAAATGCTCACCATCTTTACCTGCGATACCAAATACTACAAATACCATTTTATCTTCAGTATCTTCAGGTTTAGCAAATGATACACCACCTGGAACTTGAATAATAGATATACCTGTATTTTTAATTGATTTTTTAGCATCATCTGTACCATGAGGTATCGCTATAAAATTCCCCATATAAGTAGATACTATTTCTTCACGTTCTAACATAGCTGGGATATAATCTGCATCTACATAACCATTCTCTACTAATACCTCTCCTGCTTTTCTAATTGCTTCTTCTTTGCTTCCAATCTCTTGTCCTAATAGTATATCTTGTTTTTTTAAATTCATCTTATTTCTCCTATTCGTTTTATTTTTTTATTCCGTATCTTATGATTTTATTATATTATGATTTTATTCTTTAAACAATATCAATGTCGGCAAATGTATTTTTGCCAAAATGTAGTTAGCCATAAAAAATAAAAAAGCCTAAACAGAAACTATATGTATTCACCTTAATTTCTATTGGCTTTTTCTCTTATAATTGTAATATATAATTTTTTAGTATTAAATCTATTTTCGTTACAATAAAATCGCTATTTTTTGAATGTAAAGCTGAATTTAATACTTCATCATTTAAAATAGATATGCTGATTTGACCTAATAACTCTGTGTAACTTTGATTATCTGGACTTACCATTGTGAAAAATACAGTAACCTCTTCTTCTTCTCCAATGACATTAACCATTTTAGAAGGATTATTGAGACTACTTATAATAATAAATGGTTGATCTATAGTATCATTTAATGTATGAAACAACGCTAGATTCGTATCCGGTATTACTACTGAGCTTTTTTCGTGACGCTCTATTAAACTTTCAACTATTTCATCTTTATTTTTAATTTCTAAACCAGACTCATCAAATACGTTTTTTAGCGTTAACTTTTCATCATTATTATTGTCAATTTCTATATATCTTATATTAGCAAGAATTTCCTTACTAGCTCTCATTAACTCTTCAACATTTATAGCTTTATCAGAATCTACTGAATTTTTTCTTTTAAAACTTCTACTTTCCAGTATTTTATTTCTAACAATTTCGACATCTTTTTCTTTTAGTATTGTTGGAATTAAAATATAATCAATATCATTATCTAGTTCAATAGTAGAAATTACAACATCATAGTTTTTAACGAAATTACTATTTACTTTACTAGGTATTGTATATTCTAGATTTTTTATCTCTGGAATATTTTTTCTTATCTGACTTCCTAAAATTTTTGAACTTCCAATACCACTAGCACAAATAACCAATGCTCTAACAAAGTTTTTACGATAAATTTGTTCATAACTTGAAGCAAAGTGTATAACTATATAACTAAGTTCAGTTGAATTAAAATTAATTTCATCAAAAACAACTAGTAGTTCAGATTTTATTATTAAGTATAATTCATTATAATTTTTAAGAACAAACTCTTGTAGCTCATCATTTTCTTCAGTTAGTTTCATTTGATATCTTTTTATTGCAGACTCAACGTGCGCTATAAGGCCACCTGATAGATTAGTGTCTTGAGTAAAATCTACATTCATTTTTTCTGATACATATTTTATTAATAAGTTAATTTTATAAACTAGCGTATATGAATACTTATCATTAAAATATGATAACTGTTCAATAAGCCTACACGTTTTTAATATTTTTATAAGAAAATTAATTATACTATCTGTAATATCAAACTCTACACTATTTTCTGTAGCTTCTAATAAGTCTATAATATATCTATACTCATCTTGAGTATATTTTTCTTTAGATTCTGTCTCATATGATAATCTTAAAAATACTATGTTTAAACTAATTAGAATTTTCTTTATACTTGAATCTGTATAAACATTGAATATCTCAAGATTTTTATTGTTATAAAATATTTGAGTTAAAAGATCAAAGTTTAGAAACTTCATAAAAGGATTACTTGATAAACTTTCTCGACCATTTAATCTTGTGAAAAATTCCTCATCACTTATTTCATTACACAATAATGAAATTAATAAAATTCTTCTATCTATTTCTTTTCCGACAATCTCAATACCTTGTCCTTTTTTCCTTACTAAAGATAATTTATAATCTTCAAGTATTTTTTCAATCGTAGGTACAATTGAAGCAACGGTATTATAACTAAGCATTAATTTTTCAGAGATATCTTTAATAGACGTATCCTCATTTAAAATTATAAAGCATAAAATCAAATTTAGCCTAGTTTCCGCAGAGTATGCATAATCTTCAAAACTAGTTTCAAACTGTGTGGAATCTAATGACTCAATATTTCCACTTAAGTAGTATTTTGATTTTTCTTTTATTAAGTCTATATCTAACGCCTGCAATGAACTTTCTAGATTTTTAATTTCTCTATAGAGTGTTCTTTCTTTTATTTTTGTAGCTTTCGCTATTTCCTTAATACTTAATTGTTCATTATTTTTTAATAAAACTTGTAATATAAGTTTTTCTCTTTCGTTAAACATATTCCCTCCATATTTAGAGTTTTAAATACAAAATATGACTTCATCTTAGTAATGCATATCGCCTTATTAAGATGAAGTCATAAACACTACTGTTTCCTTTTAAAAAACATTATATAGCTTTTTGACTATTTTTGCAAATTTTCAACAATTTCGTCATATTTAGGACTGTTTAAGAAGTTGTCTACTGAAACATGTAGAGCTTTTCCGTTCATTTGTTTTGCACGTGGAGTCAGTTCGTTTTGAGTAACGATTAATAATCCACTTTCTTCTGTTAAGTTTCTAATAGCTACATTAGTTACTTCAAAGTCTAATCCAGCTTTTTTAACTTTATTACGTAGAATTGATGCACCCATAGCTGAGCTTCCCATTCCTGCGTCACAAGCAAAGATAATTTTCTTAACATCAGCATATGAAGTTTCACTTGCAGCTTCTGTTGCTGCTTCTTGACCTTTAGACTCAGCTTTCATGCTGCTTACTTTACTTTGTGCAGCTTCTAAGTCAGCTTCGCCTTTATCACGACGTAAAATTATACTTGCTATAACAAATGTTACTGCTGTTGATACTACAACCCCAGCGATTACTGCAAAGTAACTTCCTTGAGCAGTTTGTGCTAATACTGCAATAATACTACCTGGAGATGCTGGCGCACGTAGACCTGCACCTAATAATTGGAATGTAGCTGTACCACTAACTCCTCCAGCCATAGCTGCAATGATTAAAGCTGGTTTCATTAAGATATATGGGAAGTAAATTTCGTGAATACCTCCGATGAAGTGGATAAGAACAGCACCTGGTGCTGATGCTTTTGCCGAACCTTTTCCAAAGAACGTGTATGCTAATAAGATACCAAGCCCAACTCCAGGGTTAGCTTCTAGTAAGTATAACACAGATTTACCTGTATTTAATGCTTGTTCTGTTGCTATCGGAGTTAAAATACCATGGTTAATAGCATTGTTTAAGAATAAAATCTTAGCTGGTTCAATAAAGATGTTAGCTAATGGTAATAAGTGAGCATTAACGATAACATCAACTCCTGCACTTAAAACATTAGTAATAACTTTAACTACTGGTCCAATACCGTAGTATCCAATAACTGAAAGAATAAATCCTAAAATACCAAGTGAAAAGTTATTAACTAACATTTCTAAACCAGTTTTAATTTTTGGCTGAACTGCTTTATCAAATTTTTTCATTAAGTATGCTGCAATTGGTCCCATAACCATTGCACCTAGGAACATAGGTGTTCCACCTATACCTTTTTCTGTAAATGTAGTTGTACCTACAATTACACCCATAGTAGCTATTGCTGCTACTACTCCACCACGTTCTTCGTGAATATTTTTACCTGCTGAATAAGCAATTAATAATGGTAGTAGGAAGAATATCATTGGTCCAACTAATGTTGCAAGTTGTGCATTCGGTGTAAATCCTTTCTCAATAAAGAATGCAGTAATAATCCCCCAAGCGATAAATGCACCGATATTTGGCATTACCATACCTGATAGTGCAGTACCTACTTTTTGAACTAAAACTTTTAATCCGCTTTTATTTTCGCTCATAAGTATAAATCTCCTTTAAATTATTTTTCTTTTTTACTTATGAGTTAATTATATCGCTTTCTTTTTGACTAGACAATATCAAAAAAGGCGAAATAGTTTTTGCCAAAATGGGGTTACCTATTTTTTGTCAAAATAAGTTAATAAAAATAATACATGATATGTTATAATATAAAGTATAGTTTTTATTTATCGAAAGGAGTTATTAAATTATGAAAAACACGTCTTTTTTAGCTATCTTTGATACATTATTTATTTTATCTTTACTTGGATTTCTATTAACAAAGAATTCTGCAATTTTCTTTGTTTCACTTCCCTTTTATGTTGGAACATCTTTTTCTCAGTATTTTAAACAAAAAGAAAAATTGGATGTTTTTGATAATAAATTGTTGCGTCTATTAAAATTAGATACTACTATTTACGCAATTGGATTTATGACTTTATATGTTACAACATATTTTACAGTTAACAATATTGAATTACCTTTTAATGTTAAATACTTTTTTGGTATAGCTATATTCCTATTTTTTATCGCCTTTTTTATTAGCATTAAACGTAAAAAATTGGCGCAAGATTTATTAATTGAAAAATACAGAAAAAAATAAAAAAGAAATCAGCTCATTAACGAGCTGGTTTCTTTTTAACTGTTGGTCTCTTTTTAACGGGTGTTCTAAAGTATTTTTCAAATGCTTGTTCTATATCTTTAACACCTACTACTGATACTAATGATACTATTAAAATAAATATTATTAAAATAATAAATGATCGAGTTTCTATGTAATTTAAAAATGTAATTAATGGTAAGCTTGAGTAGAATCCAATTGTCAAGCTCTTAATAATTACCGCAATAACTACTGTACAAAGTATTAAGACTAAAAATAAATGAAGTGATAATGCAGCCATAGTTCCAAAAAATGTTGCTACACCTTTTCCACCTTTAAAATTAAATAATAATGGCTTGATATGTCCTAAAATCACAAATAGTATACAAACATATATAGTAATTGCATCTACATTTAATATTTTCAATAAAATAACAATTAAAAATCCTTTGAAAAAGTCTACTGCCAGAACAAAAATAAATGATCTTGTTCCTAAGACACGACCTGCATTCCTGGCTCCTACATTTCCTGAACCGGCTTTAGACAAATCTTCTTTATAAATTTTCTCTAATAACTTACCCCCCATTATATTACCTAGGAAGTAGGCTATAATAGCATATATAATACTAGTTATCATAGTTTTTCTCCTCTCTTTTAATAAATTTATCTTTTACAGCGTTTATTCCTTCACTTAAAAACATTAAGCAACCTATAGTAAACGGAACAAGATAATATGAAATTCTATAGATTATTATCGTAGCTCCTATTACTTCTTTATCGATACCAAGATTCATTAAACCTATTAATACTAAAGCATCAAAAGTCCCCATACCTCCAGGAATCATAGATAGTAACCCCACTATTGACGCTACTATAATTACACCCATTATTTGAAGTTCCTTATTTGCAACTATACTTCCTGTATAAAAATAAAGAATAATCAGTATAATTAAAGCTGCGAATACCCATTCTAAGAAAGAAATAACAGTAAGTTTTATACTTAAATATCTATCACTACGTATACTTGGTTTTTTTAAATTAAAAAATAAATATAAAGGTAAAAACAATGACATTAGTAATAAGCAATAATAAAACACTTTATTATGTGCATACAAAGCTTGTCCTGGAAAAATATTTAAAACTACGCAAATAGATAGTAGGCTGATTCCTGACAGCATTGAAACGAGTATCATTCCTATAGCGGTAGCTAAACTTTTACCATTTTTTGTGTAAGGTTTATACATATAATATCTTAGCCCCGCACCAATAAATCCACCAAAACCTAATACCATATTTAGTGTATTAGTCATAAAACTAATTTTAAAAATACGGAATGAAGACATACTCTTAGTTAAATTAATTGCTTTTAAAACAAAATAATCATATAAACACAATATTGTTATACCCAGTAAACCACAAAATATAACAAAGAAAAATTTAACATTACCTAATTGTAATGTTAAGAGATATATTTTTTTAAAATCTAAGCTAGTAATTTCTTTTTTAAAATAGGAAAAAATCAAATAAAATATTAGTAATCCAACAACTGTTTGAGTTATATTTTTCAAATAGTTAAAAGATCGTTTACTATTGAAATTTTTCATTTTTATTTTCCTTATATATTTTTTTCTACTTTATCATAACATTTTATACTAATTTTTTCAATAATAATTATTCTAAATAAATTTTTACAGTTTCTTCAAATGGTAAAATTACTTATATCAAGTAATAATTCAACGCTTTCAAAATATTGCAGATACTTTCTCCATTACCAAAATTTATTTTTATTTTTATCATCTCTCAAAAAATTAACAGCAAAGAAAAGCCTTCACTTCCCTTTGCTGTTCCATAATTATTAAAGTTTCTTAATTAACTCTGTTGTTAATATAGATGAATTTACTGCTGCTATTTTTAGAAATTCATCAAATGTAACACGAGTACCTTCTTCTGCTTTATCACTCACACTTCGACAAACTATAAATTTAGTCCCAAATTGATAGCAAGTTTGAGCAATTGCAGCTGCTTCCATTTCTACTACTTGCATAGTAGGAAAATTAGCCAAAATATTATTTTTAAGTTCTTTATTAGAAATAAATGAATCTGATGTTCCAACTAAACCAAAATGAATATTATGATTTGGTAAGTCAATTTCAGCAGCTAATTTTTGTAATTTTTCATCGCTTTTATATGCAGCTGGCATTTGAGGAACTTGACCTAATTCATAACCAAATTCTGTTGCATCAACATCAAAGTGACGAACTTCTGTAGCCACAATCATATCTCCTATTTCCATACTTCCTTGTAATGCACCACAGGTACCTATATTAATAACGTACTCTGGTTTATAGTGATCTAGTAAAAGTGTTGTTGCTATTGCCGCATTAACTTTCCCAGGAAGACTTAGCATTAATACTATATTATGCTGTTCGTATATTCCTTCATAAAAAGTTACATGAGCTATTTTTCTTTCTTTAAGATTTTCAATCTTTTCTTTTATAATAGCAACTTCTTCCGGCATTGCACCTATTAAAGCTATCATAATATTATTCAACCTCTAGAATTTTAATTTCCATTGAATCTTCAGGACCAGTTGGAAGAGATACTTTTGCTACATCTCCAACTTCTTTCCCAAGTAATGCTTGAGCAACTGGACTCTCATTTGAAATTTTGTATTCAAATGGATTAGCTTCCGCACTACCTACAATTTTATAAGTTTCTGTAGCTCCATTAGGTAATTCTTGATAAGTTACAGTGTTACCAAGGCGGATTGCACTTGATTTTTCATCTAATTCGATAATTACTGCATATCGAATCATTTGTTCCATTTCTAAGATTCTTTGTTCAATAAACCCTTGTTCATCTTTTGCTGCATCGTACTCTGAGTTCTCAGATAAGTCCCCAAAACTACGTGCTACTTTAATTTTTTCAATTACTTCTGGACGTTTAACTTTTTTATAATGTTCTAGTTCTTCTACAAGTTGATCATAACCTTCTTGGGTCATTTGATATTCTAATTTTTCTTCTAATGCCATAGTAATACTCCTTTTTTTTGTCTACTCTCTATTATATCGTTTTTTTTACTATTTTGCTAGTAGTGATTTAATTTTTGTTATTAAAATATCTACTGCAATATCATTGTAGCCACCATCTGGAACAATTATGTCTGCATATTGTTTAGTTGGTTTAATATACTTCTCATGCATTGGTCTAACTGACACTAAATATTGATTAATAACTGACTCTACCGTTCTTCCGCGTTCATTAATGTCACGTAATAAACGTCTTAAAATACGTAAATCACTCGGTGTATCAACGAAAATTTTTATATCCATTAATTCACGTAGTTTTTCTGAATGCAAACCAAACATACCTTCGATAATAATTACATCTTTAGGTTCTTGATGTTTTTTTTCAGCACTACGTGTATGATTTACATAGTCATACACAGGTAATTCTACCGCATTTCCTTCCATAAGCTCTGTTAAATGAGTGTATAAAAGTTCATTATCAAATGCACTTGGATGGTCATAGTTTGTTTTTACTCTTTCATCCATAGTCATATGACTTTGATCTTTATAATAATAATCTTGCTCGATTAACGCTACTTTATCTATTGTTAATTCATCAATAATTCTTTTAGTGACAGTAGTTTTTCCACTACCACTACCCCCAACAATACCAATAATTTTAGGCTTTTTAGTTGTCATTAGCGTCCCATTTCCTTTCTCATCATGTTACTCTTAAATACTCTAGAGTCTAACTTAGTTCTTATAATTTGAAGTGGATGTCTTGCTGCATCAAGTAATTCCCCATCTTCATCATAAATTTCTCCAATAACTTGTCTAAATGTATCAATTTCTGGTCCAAAGAATTCAACCTCTTGTCCCGTTTTAAAGAAATTACGTTGCTGTATTGTCGCAATACCTGTTTCTTCATCATAGTGTAGAACTTGACCAACAAAATCATAATTAGTTTTTTTACTTCCCTCATTACCAAACATTTGTTCAGTATATTGTGGAATTTCATAGAAGAATGACATTGCTGTATCACGATTCGCACATTTATAAAGTTCTAACTTGTATTCAGGTGTCATTTCAAAATTATCAGGATCTGCACAGTAATCATCAATTAATTTTCTATATACACTAGCTACTGTGGCAACATAGTGAATAGATTTCATACGACCTTCAACTTTTAGTGAGTCAATACCTAATTCTATAATTTCAGGTACAGCTTCTATTAAAGTTAAATCTTTAGGACTCATTGCATAAGGATTCGCACCTTCATCAAATAGTTTTGTATCTTCTTCTTGTCCTTCTTCATAAAGGTCATAGTTCCAACGACATGATTGACAGCATCCACCACGGTTACTATCTCTTGCAGTCATATAATTACTTAGTGTACAACGTCCTGAGTACGCTATACACATAGCTCCGTGAACAAACATTTCTATTTCGACATCTGTTTTTTCACGTATTTCTTTTATTTCTTCATAACCTGTTTCTCGTGCAAGAACAACACGATGCACTCCTTCACTTTCCCAGTATTGTACTTCTTTGTAGTTCGAAATAGATTGTTGCGTACTAATATGTACTTCTACATTTGGAGCAACAGCTTTACATCTTTCAATAATGAATGGATCCGCTACTATTATACCTCGAACTCCAGCTTCTTGGAGAGCAATTAAAAATTCATCTAATCCTTCAAAATTTTCATCATGAGCAATTATATTTGCTGTTACATATATATCCGCTCCATATTTTTTAGCGAAGTCACATCCTTCTTTGATTTCCTCTATAGTGAAGTTATCTGCATTACTACGAAGCCCAAATTCTTGTCCCCCAAGGAATACTGCATCTGCTCCATAATGAATTGCTATTTTTAATTTTTCTAAGTTTCCTGCAGGAAGTAAAAGTTCTGGTTTCTTTACAATAACTCTCTTCCCATCTCTAATTTCTGATATATTTGGTATCGCCATAAGTTTAAGTCACATTCAAGTATGACCTATCCTCCTTGTCATATAAATTTAGGTTTATTATAGGTAACCTACCCTTTTTAATACATAGTTTTTTTATAGAAGAACCCTAAATCTACCTCACGATATTTAGGTTTAATTCTTTCTATATCATTATAAAAATCTTGCTTTTCATCTTCATATGCTTCTTTATCTTCATAATACAGATCAATGGCATCACGATAAATTGTTGTTACTTCTGTAATATACTCTTCATCTTTTAAAACACCTTCGATTTTAAATGCAGTTACTCCTGCCTCTATAAGACGATCTAACTCTTCTATCGCACAAATATCATTTGCACTCATAATATGTGTCCCATTTGAGTCTTCAAAAATTGGATAACGTTCATTTCTATCTTGGCTATATAAGAATAATTTTTTCGAATTACTATATTCTTCTATATAATTTTCTTTGTTACTGTACATGAAATAATTATCCACTAATTTTCTCACAGATTGGAACATACACAACATTCCTTGAACTTGAACCTCGATTTCATAATTACTCTTACCAGTAATTTCTAAAATTTCATCAATTGTAAGTTCTTTTGAAAGACATGTTCTATATGCGCCACGCTCTCCCCAATAGTTGCATGAAAATGAATTTGTTGCAAGAGTGTGTGGATCCCATTGAAGTTTGAAATCTAATCCTTCTTCTCTTAATATAGTAATAATAGTTGGTTCTCCAAAAATTAAAGCATCAACATCAAGTGTTGCTAAGTAATGAAGATAATCTACTAAATCATCAAGGTGTTCATTATGGAAAATCGCATTTACACTAACATATGCTTTTTTCCCAGCTTGATGAATAACCTCTATTGCTTTTTTTAATTCTTCTCTTTTAAATTCTCCAGCAAGTCGTAAACCATATTTTTCTTCACCTATTACAAAGCTATCTGCTCCAACATTAATAAGTTCATAAATATGCTCTATACTTTTTGGAGTTACTACTAACTCTACTGTCATTTTAAATCCTCTTTTAAATTAAATTTTACGAGAATAACTCTCTTTCTTTTTCAGTAAAAACATATTATGCTTTTCATAATAGAATTCCCATTCTACTGCTAAAACACCTCGGTTTATTACTATATATTCTTTCTCCCCTCTTATTTCAGATGATGTTGAACCACAAGCTATTGCTACAATAAGAAGTATAAATAAAGTAGCAAAAAAACTAAACACAAGAGTAACCCCCTTAAACAGACCCATAGCTATAGAATCTTGTTCTTCACCTCTAATCATCCATTTAAACAATAGTTCCCAAAGTTTTACTAATACTAATCCTACTGTTAGATAATAAAAGTAGGGATAATAAAATATTATTAAACTATATTCTGTCATAGTTTCTATTATTGCGTTTGTAATCAATAATAGAAAAAACATTATAAAATATATAATTAGAAGAATATTGAATTTTTTCATAAGTTAGTACCCCTTTACTTCCTCGTTGTTATCGCTATTCCATCACCAAAAGGTAAAATTACACTTTCATAATTTTCATGACTTAATAACCATGTATTGTAATTATTTATTTTTCTTGAAAGTTGTTTTAAATCTCTACTGTGCCTAATAATACTAGGATCTGCCACCATTCCTTTAAAAAGAACATTATCAGTAATTACTACAACATCATCAGCAAAATATGGTTCATATAATTCAAAAAACTTCCTACTTTGGCTCTTCGCTCCATCAATAAAAACTATATCGTATGGGGCGTTTTTTATTACCTCATCTTGAAGTTCCAGTGCATCAGCGTGAAGTAATGTTATTTTATCATTTAGACTTCTTTTTTCTATATTTTTTTTTGCTTCATTATACATCTTATCATCACGTTCTATAGTTGTAACATTACACCCAATTTTTTCTGCAAGTTTTATTGATGTATAGCCAATAGCAGTTCCAATTTCTAATAAATTTTTTGCTTTTTTGATTTTTAGCATTTGAATTAAAAACCTAATTCCAATTTTGTCAATTATCGGTACCCTATTTTCTTCAGCAAAACGCTCTAGTTCTAAATAAAATTCATCAAAGTCTTCTAATAAACCTATTACATATAAATCGTCTTTTGATTCTATCGCAACCATGTTTACCTCCATATTTATACATCATTATATGATACCATACAATAACTTGAAAATGCAATTATAAAGACTAAAAACAATGTTTACATAATATAAGAATAACATTATTTTATACTAGTATCTAAAATAGTAAAAAATCATCAAGACTTCATTACGAAGCCTTGATGACTTTTTACTAAATATCTTATATTTTATTCAGATAATGATTGAGTAGCTGTAATTAATGCAAGTTTATAAACATCTTCTGCGTTACATCCACGAGATAAATCGTTAACTGGTG
>ERZ773263.729-NODE-729-length-21787-cov-78.738910_pt1 | contig 21787 bp, 16 predicted proteins | sample MGYA00511076_ERZ773263 | MGnify/ENA primary metagenome ERZ773263 (study PRJEB29015, sample SAMEA2738155) | human oral metagenome | biome: human oral; feature: human-associated habitat; material: saliva | place: China | collected 2195 ... | reverse complement strand
AGCGCGCGGTTAACGCGCACAAGAAGCGCCGTACTATTCTCGATCGTGCATCCGGCTACCGCGGTCAGCGTTCTCGCCTGTACCGTAAGGCTAAGGAGCAGGTCACTCACTCGCTGGTTTACAGCTACGACCACCGTCGTAAGAAGAAGGGTGACTTCCGTCGCCTGTGGATTCAGCGTATCAATGCTGCTTCCCGCGCACAGGGCCTGACCTACAACCGCTTCATCCAGGGCCTGAAGGCTGCTGGTGTTGAGGTTGACCGCCGTATGCTGGCTGAGCTGGCCGTGAACGAGCCCGCTGCCTTCAACGCACTGGTTGAGATTGCTAAGAACAACCTGCCCGAGGACACCTCGGCTCCCAAGGCTTAATTAGCCTAGGTTGTGCGTTCCGTTCCTCGGGAATCTAGGCCCGGGATCGGTACTCAAGCATCATGAGCGGCCGTCCGCACCGTTGGGTGTGGACGGCCGCTTTTGCTATGCCCCGTTGCGGTGCCCCGGTGGGGAAGACGATGATTACCGCTCGGGATGTTCCACCGGTTGCCTCCGTCCATATGCTCCTATCTCGACCTGTTATCATTCTCGCATTCTCGAGTGGAGCTTTGAGGGCTTCGGCGTATTATGTGGCTCCACCTTTGCCGTACCCTTAAAGGGTGAATTTTTTTGAACGTATTAGTACCCCCGTTGTGATGTCCAACCCGCAGGCTGACCGCGTGCGCGATATTGCGAAGCTTCGCACTCGCTCGGCCCGCACGAAGAAGGGCCAGTTCCTGGTGGAGGGCCCGCAGGCTGTGCGCGAGGCCCTGAAAGCGCACCTGAAGAGCCCCATCCTGGACGCCGTGTACGTTACGGAGGCCGCGTTCGACCGCCATGAGGATATTGCCGAGCTACTGGAGCAGGTGTACGGCACCCCCACCCCCGAGGAGGGTCGCCGCGTTTTCATGCGAGTGGTGACCGAAGAGGTGTTGGCGGCCATGGCTGATTCTGTGTCGCCGCAGGGTATTATTGCGGTTTCTTTCATGGTGGATGCTTCCTTCTCGCTGCTCTGGGGTGAGGGTGCGTTGAACCCCAAGCTGATTGCTGTGCTCTCTCGTGTTCAGGATCCGGGTAACGCGGGCACGATCCTGCGTGTGGCGGATGCCGCCGGCGCCGATCTTGTGATTACCACCAAGGGCTCGGTGGATTTGTACAACCCGAAGACGGTGCGTTCCACCGCGGGTTCGCTGTTCCACGTGCCGGTTATTCAGGGTGTGGAACTCGAGGACTTCGCGGAGGACGTGAAGTCTCAGGGGACCGCGGTGCTGGCTGCTGACGGCTACGGCGTGGTGAACCTGCAGGAGCTGACGGAGTACACCGCGGCCCGTCGCGCGGGTGTGGAGGCGAGCGCCCCGTCCGGCGTAAAGGGTAATTTTGATCTTTCGAAGCCGACGATGTGGCTTTTCGGGAATGAAGCGCAGGGGCTGAACGCTGAGGAGAAGGCGGCCGCTACGATGCGAGTGGCTGTTCCTGTCTATGGTTCGGCTGAGTCTTTGAATGTGGGTACCGCCGCGGCGGTCTGCCTGTATGCTTCGGCGATGGCGCAGCGCTCGAACTCTCTGGGCTAATATCGTAAGCCCATCATCCCGTGGTGTACTCTCCCGGCGAGCTGTGTTCGTCGTGGCTGTATCGGGCCGAGGTTTGGCCGTGCCCGCCGCGGGCCTTTTACAGACTTTTGAATAGTGTCGCCCCCCGATGGTTCCGTGCTTTTCGGGTTAGCGCGGCCTGCAGAAAGGTAAATATGTCTCAATCCAGTCATTCCGGCCACTCGGGAGCCGGGGCGATTATTGCCGCCCTGGGGGCGAACCTCGGTATCGCCGTCCTGAAGTTCTTGGCTTTTGCCCTGACCCGTTCCTCCTCGATGTTGGCCGAGGGCATCCACTCGGTGGCTGACTCCGGTAACCAGGTTCTGCTTCTTTTGGGTGGCCGCGCCTCCCGCAAGCAGGCAGACGAGGAGCACCCGTTCGGTTACGGCCGTAACCGTTACATTTACGCGTTCATCGTCTCGATTATCATCTTTGCACTGGGCGGTCTGTTCGCCCTGTATGAGGGTTTCGAGAAGCTTCACGACCCGCACGGTATTACCGAGTGGCAGTGGGTTCCGGTGGCCGTGTTGGTGGGCTCGATTCTGCTGGAGGGTAATTCCTTCCGCGTGGCTGTCAAGGAATCCAGCGGCCTGAAGGGTAAGCAGGGCTGGCTGCGTTTCCTGCGCACCTCGAAGAACCCGGAGCTTCCGGTGCTTCTGCTTGAGGATGCGGGCGCACTGGTCGGTCTACTGCTGGCCCTGATTGGTGTGGGAATGACCCTACTGACCGGTAATGGCCTGTGGGATGCTTTCGGCACTCTGGCTATCGGTATTCTGCTGGTCTTCATCGCGGCGTTCCTGGCCGTGGAGATAAAGTCGCTGATTCTGGGTGAGGCTGCTTCGCCGGAGGATTTGGCGAAGATTCGCGCGGCGATTGAGGATGGCGATAGCGAGCGCATTATCCACATTAAGACCGTGCACCTGGGTCCCGAGGAGATTCTGGTGGCGGCGAAGATTCGTATTCACGATGCCGACACCGGCCGCGCTGTGGCTGATGAGATTGATGCGGCTGAGGTACGTATTCGTGAGGCTGTTCCTGCGGCACGCATCATTTATTTGGAGCCGGATATTTTCCGGGCTTAGTTCTAGGAGATTTTTGTTATGACTGTTGAGATGATTGTTTATGGTTTGCTAAAGATTTTCATTGGCCTGAGCATTCTTTTGGTGTACCTGCGTCTGACTCACGGTTCTCAGGCGGGGCCCCAGACCCCGATTGATACCATCGGTAACTTTGTCATCGGTGGTGTGCTCGGTGGCGTGTTGTACAGCACGCAGATTAGCCTGTTCTACTTTGTCATCTACATGGTGTTTACGCTGTGCATGATTCAGCTGCTGAACGTGGCGACCACGAAGATTCGTTTTCTGCATATGGCGGTGCGTGAGCAGCGCGTGCCGGTCATTACGGATGGCGATATCGATATTAAGAGCTTCCAGCAGACAGATGTGGCTCTTGACCTGAAGCGCCTGATTGCTGACCTGCGTGCGCAGGGTATTTACGACCTGGAAGAGGTTGAGTTCGCGCAGATTGAGCCGAGCGGTGCGCTGAGCGTGATCCGTAAGGGCGACGGTGTGCCGAACTTTGCTCTGATTGTGAAGGGCAAATTAGACGCTCGCGATATCGCGGATGCGCACAAGACCGAGGATTGGGTGTATCTGCAGTTGCGTGCGGCTGAGGTTGAACTTGAGGATGTTTTCTTCATGGAGTTCAAGAACGGTAACCGCCTTCTGATTCTGCTCAATGACGGCACTAGTATTCGCCGTGAGGTGGCAGAGACCTCGAACATGAATAATACGGAAGAAGAGTGGAAGGAAGGCGTGGAGGAAGCGCCCGAGCCTGAGGATACTGCGGATGCCGAGAAGGAAGTAGCGGAGCACGCTGCTGAAAATGCGCATCCGACGAAGGATTCTAAAGCGTAGAAGAAGGTAGAGAAAGATGAGTGAAGTGTCGCCCTCGTTTGAGGTTCAGGTTGTCGGTGCCGCCGTGGTTGATTCTTTGGAGGCTCCGACCCGTATGCTGGTGGCTCAGCGGTCTGAGCCGCAGGCTGTTGCCGGCATGTGGGAGTTCCCGGGCGGTAAGGTCGAGCCGGGGGAGAGCTGCGAGCAGGCGCTGGTGCGTGAGCTGAAGGAGGAGCTGGGCGTGCAGGCGCGTTTGGGCGCTGAGGTGCCCGGCGCGTACCCGCAGGGCTGGCGTCTGAGCGAGCGTTTGGCGATGCGCGTGTTCTTTGCCGAGATTATTTCGGGTACTCCGGATACTTTGGAAGATCACAGCGCTCTGCGGTGGATGCCGCTTCCCCCGGCGGGGGAGGGAATCCTCGAGGCCGTGGAGGCTGCCGAGATTCTGGCGCTGCCGTGGATTCCCGCGGACTTCCCAATCGTGAAGGCACTTCTACGTCAGCTGGGCCGTTTTGGGACGGGTCGGTCTGGGTCGGGCAACGAAAGCTAGGGGCATGCACTTCGCGTGCCGGGGATGCTCCGGTAGCCGCTGCGGTAGCCGCTGCGGCGCCTTGGCGGAACGTAGCTGCGTTCATGCGGCGTAATATTTTCGTTCGAATAGTATTTTTCTCAGCTTTTTTTAAAAGTCCACGCGGGGTGGGGGTCCGATACGGACCCCCACCCCGCGTGTATTTTTATGCGTGAAACATAACCTGTAACTAAGTCCAACCTGCCTTTTTTATTAGCCAGGTATTCAAATGTCGTAAAGATATGCTGACAATCTGTGTCTATCAGGGAGATTCTGAGCGAATAAAGGCTCGATAGGCCTTCGAGCCGCACAGACAGAACGCGCGGTAGTGTCGTCAAGCGCGTCGGATCCCCCGTAGTCTTAAGGGGTCAATTAGGATAAAAAAATATGTTGATTTGGTGATACTGACATGAATTTTTGGGGAGCCTTCCTCGGAAACTTTCTGATAGGCCTACGCGAGGGCCTCGAAGCGGCCCTGGTGGTCGGAATCCTCCTGGCCTACATCCGCAAGACAAAGCGAACCCACCTGCTGGCACCCATGTGGGCCGGCGTGGCGGTCGCGGTTATCGTCTCCCTCGGCTTCGGCGCGCTACTCACCTTCGGCCCCGAAACCCTCACCTTCGAGGCGCAGGAAGCCATCGGCGGCTCCCTGTCCATCATCTCGGTCGGTTTCGTCACCTGGATGATTTTCTGGATGGCAGAAAACGCCCGTATGCTCTCTGCCGAACTCAAAGACAAGCTAGACGCAGCACAGACCAGCGCCTGGGCGGTCGTCCTGCTCGCCGCGCTCTCCGTGGGCCGTGAGGGTCTCGAAACCACCCTGTTCATTTGGTCGGCCACCCGCACCGCCGGTCAGGAGGCGAACGCGACCCCCATGCTGGGCGCACTCGTCGGCATCCTGGTCGCCATCCTCATGGCGTGGGCCATGATGCGCGGCATGATGCGCATTAACCTCTCCCGCTTCTTCACGATTACCGGCGCATTTCTGGTCATCGTGGCGGCGGGCGTGCTCTCGTACGGTATTCACGACCTGCAAGAGGCCGGTATCCTGCCGGGCCTGAACAGCACCGCGTTCGAGTCCTACCGTTACATCGACCCGAGCGGTTTCGCGGGCACCCTGCTCAAGGCTGTGTTCAACCTGTCCTCGACCACCACCTGGCTTGAGGCCGGCGCATGGGTCCTGTACGTGGGCATCGTGATGCCGCTGTTCATTCGCGCGCAGCGCCCGGGGCTGAAGGCATCGGCTAAGAAGCCGGCGGCGAAAACCGAAGCCGAAAAGACGGCGGCATAGGGCTCTCGGAGCCGACCGGCTCCGGACCTACCCGAATAACCCACCGGATGATTCTTCCGGACACCCCTCAACGTGCGACAAAGAACCGTTACGAACACATACAACATAAGGAGAAACCATGCGTAAGACTCTCGCCTCCGCAGGTGCACTGCTCTCGGTCGGTGCGCTCGCCCTGACCGGCTGCACCCCCAACAACCAGAACGTGGCGTCCTCCGCCTCGGGCGCCGCATCTTCTGACGGCACCATTAACGTCACCGCAAGCGACGACGCCTGCAAGCTCTCGGCCACCACCGCCAAGGCCGGAACCGTAACCTTCAAGGTCAAGAACGAGGGCACCAAGGTCAACGAGTTCTACGTGCTCGGTTCCGACGGCCTGCGCATCGTCTCCGAGGTGGAGAACATCGGCCCGAACCTCAGCCGCGACCTGACCGTGGAATTGCCCGAGGGTAGCTACAAGACCGCCTGCAAACCCGGTATGGTGGGCGATGGCATCCGCGGCGACTTCACCGTGACCAAGAACGAGAACGCAACCCCGATTTCCGCCGACGAGCAGGCCCTGCGCGACACCGCGGTCACCCAGTACACCGCCTACGTCAAGGACCAGGTGGAGTCGCTGAAGACCAAGACGGAGCAGTTCGCCGAGCTGTACACCGCCGGTAAGGATGACGAGGCGAAGGCCCTGTACTCCTCGGCTCGCCTGCACTACGAACGCATCGAGCCCGTGGCAGAGTCCTTTGGTGATTTGGACCCCGCCCTGGACGCCCGCGAGGCAGACGTTGAAGAAGGTAAGGAATGGACCGGCTGGCACAAGATTGAGAAGGATCTGTGGCAGCCGACCGCCGAGAACAACGGCGGTAAGGCATACACTCCGCTGACCAAGGAGCAGCGCGCGGAGGTCGCCAAGAAACTGGTGGAAGACACCCAGAAGCTCTACGACGAGGTGCACTCTCCCAACTTCAAGCTGGAGGCATTCCAGATTTCTAACGGCGCGAAGGAACTGCTGGACGAAATCTTCAACACCAAGATCAGCGGTGAGGAAGAGACCTGGTCGCACACCGACCTCTCCGATTTCCAGGGCAATGTTGACGGCGCCCGCGTGGCCTACGAGGGTGTTCTGCCGATTCTGAAGCAGAAGGACCCCAAGCTCGCCCAGGACATCGAGAAGAAGTTCGATACCCTGCAGAACCTGCTCAACAAGTACAAGAAGGGTGACGGCTACGCCCTCTACACCGAGCTGACCAAGGACCAGGTCCGAGAGCTTTCCGATGCCGTAGAGGCCCTGTCCGAGCCGGTTTCGAAGATGACCGAGGTCGTCACCGGCTCCGCCGCGAAGTAACGCATCATACGGTAGCCACCGCTCGGGCGGATGCGCTACCGGCAGCCGGGCGGAGGAGCGTTGAGCCCCCGCCCGGCGGGGGCCTTCCCGGGCCCCGAGCCCTCTGTAGGCTCATCACACCATATTCAGCACAGAAGAAATATTCAGCTCAGAAGAAAGGCTTCCCATGCCTACCGACCACAATTCTTCGGCCGCCGAGACCACCCCGGAGACTCACCGCGAGGCTACCCGCGCCGCCGGTACCACCCGCCGCGGTGCGCTGGGCGCGGCGCTCGCCGGTGCAGGAGCCCTGGGCGCGTTGGGTGCGCTCGCCGGATGCTCGTCAAACTCCAGCAGCCAGGCTTCGGCATCGAGCTCTGCCTCGGGTACCTCGAACGACTCTCACCCCTTCTACGGTGAGCACCAGAGCGGCATCTCCACCGAGGTGCAGGACCGCATGTACTTCGTGGCGCTGAACCTGAAGACCACCGACCGCGAAGAGATTCGTTCCCTCTTCCAGGAGTGGACGAAGGCCTCCGCAAGGATGCAGGCCGGCGAGCTCGTGGGGGAGGACCGCTCCTACGAGGCACCGCCCAAGGACACCGGCGAGGCCATGGACCTCTCCGCCGCGCACCTGACCATTACTTTCGGCCTGGGACGTAGCTTCTTTGTCGACGAGAACGGCAAGGACCGCTTCGGTTTCGCCAGCAAGCTGCCCGAGGCGCTCGTGCGCATCCCGCACATGACCGGAGACGCGCTGGAGGCGAAGCGCAGCGACGGCGACCTGTGCATCCAGGCCTGCGCCGACGACCCGCAGGTGGCCTTCCACGCGATTCGTAACCTGATTCGTATCGCCGGTGGCCGCGCCGTGGTGGCCTGGCAGCAGCTGGGCTTCGGGCGTACCGCCTCCACGACCACCACGCAGGTGACGGCTCGTAACCTCTTTGGCTTCAAGGACGGCACGAACAACCTGAAGGTTGAGGACCCTGACCTGCTGAAGAAGCACGTGTGGACCTCCTCGCAGAATTCGGCGAACAGCCCTGCATGGATGGAGGGAGGCAGCTACCTGGCCACCCGCCGCATCCGCATGAACATTGAGACGTGGGACCGCACCCGCCTGCGCGAGCAGGAGGAGATCGTGGGTCGTACGAAGACGACCGGTGCCCCGCTCTCCGGCGGTGAGGAATTCACGAAGCCCGACTTTTCGGCGATGGGTCGCTCCGGCCCCCTGATCCCGGCGGATTCTCATATGCGTCTGATGCACCCGGATCAGAACCAGGGAGTGCAGATTCTGCGCCGCGGCTTCAACTACACCGATGGTGCCGACGAGCTGGGCCGCCTGGACGCGGGCCTGTTCTTCATCGCCTACGTGTGCGATCCGCGCACGCACTTCATCCCGATGCTGAGCACGATGACCGCCTCTGACGCGATGAGCGAGTACCTGCGCCATACCGGTAACGCTCTCTTCGCGGTGCCGCCCGGGGTGAAGGACGAGAACGACTACATCTGCTCGGGCCTCTTTAACTAGGCGCGCTCGATGTAGCTGGGCATCTGCCCGATGCTCCAATACCGCCCGATGTGCCGGTGAACGCCCCGATGGGAGGTTCACCGGCACATCGTCATATATGAGTTCGACACGAGCATTTTCTTTGGAAACTTCTTACCGACCGGGTAGTATTGAGGGAGAAATCACATACAAATTGGGAGACAATGATGACTGCTCAACCTCCGTACGACCCGAATGCGTACCGCTCCGACGCGGTACCTTCAGACACCCAGGCCATCTACATTCAGGAAGGTGGCTCCAAGCCGGGTGGAATCCTGTTCCACTCGCCGACCAAGCACCCTAAGATTCTGCGCCTGCAGGAGATTATGATTGTCTCCGCGTTGCTCTGCTTTGTCCACGGCATCATTTCTTCGTTCGCACCGGATAACCTGTCCCCGCTGAAGGGCCTGCCGGAGTTTGGCGTTGCGGGCGGCCTGGGATTGCTCATCGGCTCGGCCATCGTGTACTCGTGGGTGTACTTCACGATTCAGAAGGGTAAGCGCCAGGGCCTGACCGTCGGCCTCATCTTCGCGATTCTCGGCGCCTTCGTCGCGGTCCTCTCGCTGATTGGCAACGTGATTGACGCTCAGCGCTACGGCTTCGTGCCGCTGTACGCCGCGTGGTTTATCGCCAACGTGCTGTGGATTCGCTCCTCCTTCGACCCCGAGGTCAAGGAAGCGCTGGCCTAATCCTCGCCCCCGCGGGGACCCGTTCGGCAAATATGCCGCCGCGGGGCGCGCGCACCTGACGACTCCACACCTAATCAAAGCATCAGAGCGCCCGGATGGACTATCCGGGCGCTCTGATGCTTTCGCGTGGTTCTCTGGTCTAAAATAGGTAGGATATGCGCCCGCAGACCCTGCCGGGATGCTCCGCCCCTCACACGCTCGGCGCCCGCCGTGCCCGGGGCAATTGGTGAGCTCTCGCGGTCCCCGCGGTGCCGCCCCATAGTGACAAACCAGCCGACCGGCCCCAACGTGCCGGTGGTACGCAGAGAAGAGTGACAATGACCGATTCCGTGCAGGAACACGAGGGCCCGAAGGGCCCGGCTCAGGTCCTCGCCAACATCGCGCAGGTCCTGGAGAACAACCCCGAAAAGGGTCTGGACGCCGTTCGTGAGGCATTTGAGGCCGAGCGAGAGCGCGCCCAGCAGGAGATTCGCGAGAAGGCAAAAGACTTTGACAGCCTCAAGGAGGTGCGCCTGAGCTTCTTCGGTGAGAAGGGCATCATGAGCATCGCCAACCGCCAGATGCGCGACCTTCAGAACCAGCACAAGGGCCCCGTGGGCAAGCTGCTGGGCCAGGCCCGTGCCGCACTGACCGAGGTTATTGAGGCTCGCACTAAGGAGCTGGAGACCGAGCGTGAGGCCCGCATCCTGGCCGAGGAGGCCGTGGACATGTCGGCCGCATCCGCTCGCCGCTCCCTGGGCGGTCGCCACCCCATCGCCCTGATGCAGGAGCGTCTGACCGACATCTTCGTCGGCATGGGCTGGGAGGTTGCCGACGGCCCCGAGCTGGAGTCCGAGTGGTACAACTTCGACGCCCTGAACATTAAGCCGGACCACCCGGCGCGCGAAATGCAGGACACCTTCTACGTTGAGCCGAAGAACGCTCACCTGCTGCTGCGCACCCACACCTCCCCGGTGCAGATGCGCTCGATGCTCTCGCGTGAGCTGCCCCTGTACATTGTGTGCCCCGGCCAGGTGTACCGCACCGATGAGCTGGACGCGACCCACACCCCGGTCTTCCACCAGATTGAGGGCCTGGCCGTGGATAAGGGCCTGACCATGGCCGATCTGAAGGGCACCCTGGAGTACATGGCCCGCGCCATGTTCGGCGAAGAGGCTAAGATTCGCCTGCGCCCGAACTTCTTCCCCTTCACCGAGCCCTCCGCCGAGCTGGACCTGTGGCACCCCAACGCCAAGGGCGGCCCCCAGTGGATCGAGTGGGGTGGCTGCGGCATGGTGAACCCGAACGTGCTGCGTGCCGCCGGCATCGATCCCGAGGAGTACTCGGGCTTCGCGTTCGGTATGGGTATTGAACGTACCCTCATGTTCCGTAACAACGTCGCCGACATGCACGACATGGTCGAGGGCGACATCCGTTTCTCTGAGCAGTTCGGGATGGAGATCTAAATTATGCGTATTCCCCTGTCATGGCTGCGCGAGTTCGTGCCGGTCGCCGAGGACGCTTCGGCTGAAGATTTGATGGCAACCCTGGTGAAGGTTGGTCTGGAAGAAGAAGACGTTCACCGCCCCACCGACGAGATGTCGGGCCCGATTGTGGTGGGCCAGGTTCTCTCGATGGAACCCGAGACCCACTCCAACGGCAAGACCGTGAACTGGTGCCAGGTGCGCGTGGTTCCGGAGGGGCAGGAGCAGACTCTGACCGGTAAGGGCATCGAGCCTTCCGGTGTTCAGGGCATTATTTGTGGTGCCCACAATTTCGTACCCGGTGACAAGGTCGTCGTGACCCTGCCCGGTGCTGTTCTGCCCGGTGGTTTCGCGATTACCGCCCGCAAGACCTACGGCCACAAGTCGGCCGGCATGATTGCTTCGACCCGTGAGCTGGGTATCGGTGATGATCACGGCGGTATTCTGGTGCTTTCGACCCTGGGCCTGGACCCCGAGGTAGGCACCGACGCGATGGAGCTGCTGGGCCTGTACGATCAGGCGGCTGAGGTGAACGTGACCCCGGACCGCGGCTACGCATTCTCCCTGCGCGGTATCGCTCGCGAGTGGTGCCACGCTACCGGTTCTGCCTTTGAGGATTTTGTGCTGGCGTACGGCGAGCGCGCCCCCGAGGCGAACTCCTCCGGTCACCCGGTGGCCCTGCGCGACGATGCCCCGATTCACGGTAACCCGGGGTGCGTGCGCTTCGTGATGCGCGAGGTATCCGGCGTGAAGGCCGAGACCCCGGTTCCGACCTGGATGTCCTCGCGTCTGCGTCTGGCCGGTGTGCGCTCGCTGTCGCTGCCCGTCGATATCTCCAACTACGTGATGCTGGAGACCGGTCAGCCCCTGCACTTCTACGATGCCGATAAGGTTCAGGGCGAAATCGTGGTGCGCCGCGCGGTGGCCGGTGAGAAGCTGGTGACCCTGGACGGCGTGGAGCGTACCCTGCACCCCGAGGATATCGTGATTGCCGATGATTCGGGCGTGATCGGCCTGGCCGGTGTGATGGGCGGCGCCTCGACCGAGGTGACCGACTCGACCACCCGCATCCTGATTGAGGCCGCACGCTTTGACGAGGTGTCGGTGGCTCGCACCGCCCGCCGCCATAAGCTGATTTCCGAGGCCTCCAAGCGTTTCGAGCGCGGCGTGGACCCGCAGATTCAGGCAGCTGCCGCCCAGCGTGCCGTGGAGCTGCTGGTCGAGCTGGCCGGTGCCCAGGCTGAGCCGGGCGTTACCGACGTGTCCCTCGGTTACGAGCCGGTCGTCATCGAGCTGCCCGCCGAGTACACCGCCGGCCGCATCGGCGTGGACTACTCCCCGGAGCAGATTGAGTCGAGCCTGCGCGAGATTGGTTGCTCGGTGGAGCGCACCGAGTCCGGTTACCTGGTGACCGTTCCCTCCTGGCGCCCCGACCTGCGTGCGAAGGAAGACCTGACCGAGGAAATCGCCCGTATCGACGGTTACGAGAACATCCCCTCGACCCTGCCGGTGGCTCCCGCGGGTCGCGGCTACACCCCGGAGCAGGCTGGAAAGCGCCGCGCCCTGAACGCGCTGGCTGCAGCCGGTCTGACCGAGGTCTTCGCCTACCCCTTCGTGTCGGCTGAGGCGAACAACCTGTGGTCGGCTCCGTGGGTCAGCACCCCCGAGAACCCCGTGACCGAGGTGCCTTCGATTCGCCTGGAGAACCCGATTTCTTCGGCTGAGGGCTGGATGCGTCGCTCGCTGCTGCCGGGCCTGGTTGAGGTGCTCAAGCGCAACCTTTCCCGCGGCTTCAAGAACCTGGCCATCTTCGAATCCGGCCACGTGTTCATCCCGGGTGAGCAGCTGGGTTCGGAGTCCATTCCGCCGCTGGGTGCTCGTCCTTCGGATGAGGTTCTGGCGGACCTGAACGCCGGCATCCCGAAGCAGCCCTCGTTCATTGCCGGCCTGTTCGCCGGTACCGAGCACGAGGTGATGCCCGGTGCGGCTCCGCGCGCTTACGACTGGCGCGACGCCTTGGACGCCGTGCGTCTGATTGCGGATGCCGTATCCGCGCCGATTACCGTGCGTAACGGCGTTCATACCGCGTTCCACCCGGGGCGCGTGGCCGAGGTCCTGGATGCGAACGGCGAGCGCATCGGTTTTGCCGGTGAGTTGCACCCGAAGCTGTTGCAGGAGCTGAACCTGCCGGAGCGCACCTGCGCCTTTGAGCTGGACTTCTCCGCCCTGTTCGCGCACCGCGTCGAGGTACACCAGGCCGTTCCGGTGCTGACCTACCCGGCGGCAACCCAGGACGTGGCCCTGCTGGTGGACCGCGATCTGCCCGCTTCTGAGGTGGAGCGCGTGCTGCGTGAGGGCGCCGGCGAGCTGCTGGAGGATATCCGCGTGTTCGACGATTACCGCGGTACCGGCATCGATGAGTCGAAGAAGTCCTTGGCGTTCGCACTGCGTTTCCGCGCGCCGGATCGCACTCTGACCGCGGACGAGGCTTCCGCCGCTCGAGAGGCAGCCGTGGCGGCCGCCGTCGAGCAGCTGGGCGCGGAGGCTCGCGTCTAGTCGAGACCAAGTGACGCTGACGGGGTGGGGGCTTCGGCTCCCACCCCGTTTGCGTGAACACCTGCGCGTTCGACGGCGCATCCGCCGAATTTGTATCTGAATATGCGCGTTTGGCCTCGTCAGATAAAGAATAAAGCGCAAGTTTGTTCTTTTATTGGTGATGCTCCGCGGTAATGGGTACCCTAGAAGGTAGACGATTTGAGGGAGAGATAATGGCTAACCGAGAAAGCTCGCACGATCGCCGTCCGCAGAACGAGGATTCTGCGACTAGTCATTCTGAGGATTTCCGCTACGAGGAGCCCGAAGAACTAGAGTATGAAGAGTACGACGACTACGAAGAGTACGATGACGACGAGGATGACGAGGAAAACGCCTCCCTTTTTGCGATGAGCGAGGATGAGCTGGAGGAGCGCCCCGGCGTGAACTGGCTGTCGGTGCTCTCGGCCGTCGTCGCGGTGGTCGTGGCCATTATTCTGGCGGTCGTGGGCGTGCGTTCCTTCGCCTGGGTGAACGCGAATGCCGACTACGCCGGCCACAGCTGGGTTGTGCAGGGCACCTACCAGGATTTGACTCCCGACCTGGTTACCAAGGAGAACGTGGCGCGCTATAAGGGCAACCTCCCCGCCGATGATGCGCTCAACGGCAAGACGTACGTGTCGAATCTGAAGGATAAGTACAAGGTCAATTCCAGCGCTACGGTGGAGTTCCGCGGTTCGCAGACCGGTGACGTTCCGGCCGATTTCCCGCGTGAGGTGGATGGCCTGCTGGTTGAAAACAACGGTCAGCTGGAGGTTGTTTACACCGCAGAGAAGGGCACCCTGAAGCCCGTAACCGAGGGGCAGGTGACCGGTCATCGCGTGGCCGGCATCGCAAGCATTATCGGCGCGATCCTGGTGTTGCTGGGCGGTATAGTGTTCGCCGTGTGGCTGAACCGCCGTTCCCGTAATGTGGAATACGAGGACCTGGACGGTCTGGTGGATAACGAGGACTAACCAATCAGTCCTTCCATAACGATTTTGTGGGGGCCCGCCTCCCGCGCGGCGCGTGATGAGCGTAGTCGGTGCGGTAGGCGGGCTTTCGCTGTGCTCCCGGAAGATGCTCCCCAAAGAGGGGGCGGCGCCTATGCATAGCACGCGAGGTTATACGTCCGGGTGCGTATTTGCACGCGGAGATACGGCGGCCGGAACGTACATATCGTGAGATTCCGGGGCGGATTTCCCTATAAATATGAGAATAATCCATATTTATGACGCATATTTATGTGCATATGTATTATCTTGGGTAGAGAGGACGCTACCCGTTCCACCGACGGACGGGAAGGTCCACACTCGTGATTGGCACCGTAGGAAGAAGAGATAACATGCCTTTCCCCTCGACCAAGATCGCGCGTCAGGCCCGCATCGTTGAGCTGCTGCAGACCCGACGTGTACGTTCCCAGGCTGAACTGGCGCAGTACCTGACCGACGACGGTATGAAGGTTACTCAGGCCACCCTTTCCCGCGATCTCGTTGAAATTGGAGCCGAGCGCATCCGCGATGAGGGCGCCGGCCTGATTTACGCTGTTCCGAACTATCCGGCTCGCCGCGGTGGCGGTACCGCGCCGGACGCCCGCATGATTTCCCTGTTCAAGGAGCTGCTGATTACCGCCGAGGGTTCGGCGAATATCACGGTGCTGCGTACCCCGCCGGGTGCGGCTCAGTTCCTGGCTTCCTCGATTGACCAGAGTGGCATGGACGCCATCCTGGGTACGATTGCCGGAGACGACACCGTGATGGTGGTTACCCGCGACCCCAATGGCGGGGCTGCGCTGGCTGAAAGCTTCCTGGACTGGTCGGCAGCCCAGTAGCGTGCGAGGGGTGTGTCCCGGATCGTCCGATGAAGAATCGGCGGTCCCGGACGCACCCCTGTTGTGTGCCCACGCCGCGGCAAGCGACTCCGGGCAGCGGGAGCCGCCCGCACGAGGGCCTCTCGCCTACAGACGAAGACGATACGAACAACACAGAACAACACCGCAGGAGAACTCAACGATGACTTCTACAACCGCTTCGACTCCCAGCGAGCCCTCGCAGGCAGAGCCCTCGGCCCGGAATAACACCGCCTCAATTCTGGCGGAGGCGGCCGCAGCCTCCCCGCGCAAGGCCGCGCTCGCACTGCCCGCCGCGGGTGACGCCTCCGAGTCCTCCTCGCTGCTGAATATTAGCTACGGCGAACTGGCCTCGGCAGCGGCAGAAGTGCAGCGATACCTGGGGACCCTGGGCGTGGAGGCGGGCGACCGAGTGGCCCTGTCCATGCCGAACGTGCCGCTGATGCCCGCCCTCTACTACGGTATTGCCGCGCGCGGTGCGATTTGCGTGCCGCTCAACCCCCTGCTGTCGGGAGCGGAGCTGGAGTACCACCTTGAAGATAGCGGCGCAAAGGTTCTCTTCGCCTTTGCCGGCACTCGCCTGGCGCAGGAGGCCGCCTCGACGGTGCCGGTGAAGAACGGTTCTGTGCGGTGCGAAATTTTTGAGCCCTCCGCCTCGCCTCTGGCCCCCTTTGACGGTGTGGACGTTCCGCTGGCACCCGCCGTGGTGAAAGAGCAGGATCCCGCGGTTATCCTGTACACCTCGGGCACGACCGGCCGCCCGAAGGGGGCCACCCTCAGCCACGCGAATATCCTCTCGAACGCCCGCAGCTGCGTGAAGGTTTTTGGCTTCACCGCCGAGGACGTCATCTTTGGCGGCCTCCCTCTCTTCCATGCCTTTGGCCAGACGGTGTCGATGAACGCGGCTTTTGCGGCCTGCGCGACGGTGGCGTTGCTTCCGCGCTTTACGCCCGATCACGCGCTGAGCCTGATTGAGGCGGCCCGGGTGTCGGTGCTGGCGGCCGTGCCGAGCATGTACATCTCTCTTGCGGCCCTCATGGCTGAGCAGCCGGAGCGTTGCGCCCGCCTGCGCGGTACGGTGCGCTTCGGCATTTCGGGTGGTTCGGCTCTGCCCGCTCCGGTGCACGAGGCTTGGAAGGAACTGGCCGATTGTACCGTGTACGAGGGTTACGGTCTGAGCGAGACCTCGCCCGTGGTTTCCTTTAACCAGGCGGCCTTCGGCATGGTGCTGGGCTCGGTGGGTCGCGTCCTGCCCGGTGTGCAGGTTCAGGTGCGCGACTCCGCGGGCGTCGAGTGCCCGACGGGGGAGAGCGGCCAGCTGTGGGTGCGCGGCGAGAACGTGATGCTCGGTTACTGGAATAACCCCGAGGCAACCGCCGGAGTGTTTGACGGTGAGTGGTTTGCGACCGGGGACGTGGCTCGTGTGGATGCCGACGGCAATATCTTTATCGTGGACCGCATCAAGGACATGGTGTTGCGCAACGGCTACTCGGTGTACCCGCGCGAGATTGAGGACGTGCTGTACACCCATGATTTGGTGCAGTCCGTGGCGGTGCTGGGTGTGCCGGATGAGCGAGTGGGCGAAGAGGTCGTCGCCGTCGTGGTGCCGCGGGCCGGAGCCGACTGGGGCGTGGTGCAGGCGGAGCTCAACGCCCTGGCCCGAACCCGCCTTGCGGCCTACAAGTACCCGCGCCGCTACGTTGCGGTGGACGCGATGCCGCTGGGTCCCACCGGAAAGATTCTGAAGCGAGATCTGCGTTCGAAGCTGGCGGAGTCCTAAGAACATAGTGAGAGCGTAGAGTCCTAGAACGCGGGGCCCTAACCCCCGATGCTTCCCGCGCGTCAAAGCACCGGCCCCCTCACATGAGGAAGCGGTCGGGGCTTTGCGCGTGAACCTCGCGTCAATCTCGCGTTGATGCGGGCTAATGCGGGTGACCTGCGGGTGTACAGAGGAAAAAAGCGCTGGAACAGAGTAGAATTCTCTAGGCGGCCTGTGCCGCCGCAGACGATTCCGGGCCGTTCGGGCCTGACGCCACCCCACGAAAGAGAGAGCATGAGCGTTCCCGCTTCTGAGGCTACCCCCATCGAACAGCGCATCCCCGCGGCCTGCGCCACGATTCAGGATTACCCGCACGAGGGCATCCTCTTCTACGATGTGACGACTCTCTTCGCCAATCCCGAGGTGTTTAAGGCCTGCATCGATGAGCTGGCCCACCGCTTCGAGGGCGAGTTTGACGTGGTCGCCGGTGTGGAGGCCCGCGGCTTTCTGCTGGCATCGGCCCTGGCTTACGCTACGGGCAAAGGCATCATGACGATTCGCAAGGCCGGCAAGCTGCCCCGCGAAACCTACCGCGAGGAGTATGCACTTGAGTACGGTACCGCGGCCATCGAGATTCACTGCAGCGACTTCGCACCGGGTACCCGCGTGCTGATTCTGGACGATATCCTGGCAACCGGCGGTACCTTGGAGGCCGCGGTGAAGCTCGTGGAGCGCGCCAACCTTAAGGTTGCCGGCGTGGCGGCCCTGCTGGAGCTGGACGGCCTGGGCGGCCGCGATGCGCTGGCCGGTTACCGCGTTGAGACCCTGAGCCTGGTCTCCGAGTAGCGGCCCGATAGCGGATTCCGCATTATTTCTTCCTGCCGTAGGGCAGAACCAAAGGTGCCCCTTTCGATGCTTTCGGGAGGGGCACCTCGCCGTCTGACCGGCGCTGCCGGAAGCCGTCATATTTCTGGGCTCGAGAGCCCATCCTGTAGAATAGTGACCCGTATTTTTAGGTGCCGCTCGCGGTGCCGCACTGAGACGCACTATGTTTAAGGAGCTTGCGTGTCATCTGAATCCCTGTCCCACCGACCCGAGGAATCGTCGAAGGCTGAGCAGCTATTTGCCGAGCAGATGGCTGTTGAGCGCGAGTACGTATCCCGCGTGTACGCTCGCCTGGACGAGCTGCGCGAAGAGACTGCTCAGAAGCTGGCGGATGTGCGCAAGAACCAGGCGGTGGGCGGGCACCAGAACCGTTCGGAGCGTGACTCCTTCGCAACCTATTACGAGGATCGCCTGGCTCAGCTGAACGCCGTGGATTCTCGCTTGACCTTCGGCCGCCTGGACATGGACCGCGAGGGTGCGGACGCGGTGCGCTACATCGGCCGCATCGGCATTACCGACGATAACCAGCGTCGCCTTCTCATGGACTGGCGCGCCCCCGAGGCGGGTACCTTCTACCAGGCCACTGCGTTTCAGCCGATGGGCGTGCGCCGCCGTCGTCACCTGATGCTGGAGGGCCGCACCGTTGTGAACATTGAGGACGAGGTCTTCGACGAGGCCATGCTGGAGGACTCGGATGCCCTGCACGGCGAGGGCGCGCTGCTGGCTACGCTGAATAAGAAGCGTACCGGCCGCATGGGTGATATTGTGGCGACCATTCAGGCCGAGCAGGATGCAATCATCCGCTCGGAGTTGCCGGGCGTGCGCGTGGTCCAGGGTGGTCCCGGTACCGGTAAGACCGCGGTGGCTCTGCACCGCGCGGCCTATCTGCTGTACACAAATCGTGAGCGCCTGTCGAAGGCGGGTGTGCTCGTGGTGGGCCCCTCGAATTCTTTCATGTGGTACATCGAGCGTGTGTTGCCTTCGCTGGGCGAAACCGGCGTGGTGATGGCTTCGCTGGCGACCCTGTACCCGGGCCTGCGCGCTGTGCCCGAGGAAGACCGCGCGGTGGCCGCCCTTAAGGGCGATTTGCGTATGGTCAAGGTCATCAAGCGCGCTGTGGCGGACCGTCAGAAGGTTCCCGCACGGGCGCAGCTTCTGAACGTTGAGGGAACGGACGTCGAGCTGACCCCCGAGATGGTGCGTTCGGCTCGTTCCCGCGCCCGCTCGACCGGTAAGCCGCACAACGAGGCCCGTGAGACCTTCGTGAAGATTCTGCTGAAGGAGCTGACCGCCAAGCTTGATGAGCAGCTGAACCGCGCGGCGGGCCGCGTGGTGGAGCGCCCTTACCTGCAGGATGACGTGCGCGCCTCCATGGACGTGCGTCGCGCCCTGAACCTGGCGTGGATGCCGCTCTCGCCCGAGACCCTGTTGCGCTCGCTGTATTCGAAGCCGCACTACCTGGAGTCGGCTACCCGTAGCCTGTCGAAGGCGGAGCGAGAGCTTCTGGCCCGTCCTGCGGATGCTCCCTTTACCGAGGCCGATGTCCCCCTGCTGGATGAGGCCGCGGAGCTGCTGGGCGATTTCTCGAAGGTGACGGGTGCCGCTGCGGCGGCGCGCGCGGCGGCCGAGCATCGCGCGAACCTTGAGAACGCGACGAAGGCTTTGGAGAACGTACATCAGTCCCTGGAGGATATTGGCGCCGATGGCGTGATTACCGCCGAGCAGATTGCGATGATGAACGAGGTGCGTGGCGAGCGGATGACCGCGGCGGCCGCGGCGTCGGCTGATCGCACCTGGGCATACGGTCACGTGGTGGTGGATGAGGCTCAGGAGCTCTCGCCGATGCAGTGGCGTCTGCTGATGCGACGCTGCCCCATGAAGTCCTTCACGATTGTGGGCGATATTGCGCAGGCTTCGTCGCCGGCGGCGGCTTCGTCGTGGGCGCAGGCCCTGGAACCGTTCGTGGGGGAGCGCTTCACCCTGGACGAGCTGACGATTAACTACCGCACTCCGGCGCAGATTGCGCAGGCGGCGGCTTCGGTGGCTCGGGCTGCCGGCTACGAGGTGTCGGCTCCTCGCGCGGTTCGTGAGGGTCAGTGGCCTCCGCTGATTCGCGAGGTTGCCCCCGATGCCGTGGTGGAGCAGACCGTGTCCGTGGTGAGCGATGAGGTTGCCCAGTCCGGCGGCGCGCTGATTGGCGTGATTTGCCCGTCGAGCCTGTACCTTGAGACGGCTCGGGCGGTGGCTCGTGCGCACGCCGACCGCACGGGTACCGCGCAGACGGCCCTGGAAAACCAGGTGCTGGTGCTGACCCCGTGGGAGGCGAAGGGCCTGGAGTTCGACGTTGTGGTGATTGTTGAACCGCAACAGCTGATTGATGATGCGGACGGCGCGGTGGGTGACGTGTACGTGTCGATGACCCGTCCCACCCAGCGCCTGTATCTGGTGGGTTCGCGCATGCCCGCGGGCCTGTAGTCGCATCCTTGCACCCGCCGCCGGGCGCTTGTTCTGAGCGTTTGTGCCGGTGCGGTGTTAGGCTTAGTACATATTTTGTTCGGACGCCTCGTGCGTCGTTACCTTGTGAATGGGAGAAGCATGTCTGCCGAGATCCTCAACGCGCAGCATAATGACGATACCTTCGAGAATATTTGGCAGGAGCTGAAGTGGCGCGGTCTGGTGCACGTGAGCACCGATGAGGCCGCCCTGGAGAAGGCGCTGAGTGAGGAGACCCTGACTTTCTACACGGGTTATGATCCGACCGCGGCTTCGCTGCACCTGGGCCACCTGGTGCAGCTGCTGGTGATGCGTCGTCTGCAGCTGGCAGGTCACAAGCCGCTGGGCCTGGTGGGTGGTTTCACCGGTCTGATTGGTGATCCGCGTCAGACGTCTGAGCGTGTGCTGAACTCTCCCGAGGTTGTGGCCGAGTGGGTGAAGTCCCTGCGCGCACAGATTGAGCGTTTCCTGTCTTTCGAGGGTGAGAACGCTGCTCGCATGGTGAATAACCTGGATTGGAGCGGTCAGATGTCTGCTCTGCAGCTGCTGCGCGATGTTGGTAAGCACTTCCGCGTGGGCACCATGGTGAAGAAGGAGATTGTGGCGAAGCGCCTGAACTCCGACGAGGGCATTTCGTACACCGAGTTCTCGTACCAGATTCTGCAGGGCCTGGACTTCTTGGAGCTGAACCGTCGTTTCGGCTGCACTCTGCAGACCGGTGGTTCTGATCAGTGGGGCAACCTGACCAGCGGTACCGAGCTGATCCGTAAGGTCGAGGGTAAGAGCGTTCACGCTATTGGTACCCCGCTGATTACTAACTCTGACGGCACCAAGTTCGGTAAGAGCGAGGGTAACGCTATCTGGCTGAACCCGCAGATGTGCTCGCCGTACGCTTTCTACCAGTTCTGGCTGAACACCGCGGATGCGGATGTTGTGGATCGTCTGAAGGTGTTCACCTTCCTGACTCGCGCTGAGATTGCCGAGTTCGCCGAGAAGGTTGAGAAGGAGCCGTTTAAGCGTGAGGCTCAGAAGACTCTGGCGTACCTGGTGACTTCGCTGGTGCACGGCACCGAGGCTACCGATCAGGCCGTGGCTGCTTCGGAGGCTCTGTTCGGCAAGGGTGATTTCGCTGCTCTGGACGAGGTAACCCTGGAATCTGTAGTTGCGGAGCTTCCTTCGGCGAAGCTGACCGAGGACCGACTGGACCTGATTTCGGTGCTGACCGAGCTGGGCTTTGCGAAGTCTAACTCTGAGGCTCGTCGCATTCTGAAGGAGGGCGGCGCTTCGGTGAACGGCGTGAAGGTTCAGGGTGAGGATGCAGCTATTTCTAAGGATGATCTGCTGCACGGTCGTTTTGCGATGGTTCGCCGTGGCAAGAAGAACCAGGGCGCTGTAGAGCTGGTCTAGTCTCTTCTGATTTTCTCTATACATAGAGGGGGAGGGGTTCTTCTCTACTGAAGTATTTATTACTGAATGTTCGGTACTGAATGTTCGGTGGGGGAGTGCCCCTCCTTTTCTGTTCCCTATATATGTTCCCTTTATATACAGAGCCCCTCCGTCAGGAGGGGCTCTTCTTGTATCGTTCTGCTGCCCTCTTCTGGCTCTGGGTTTTCTTGGTTTGTCTTTGTCCGCGAGGGCTTTGGGCACCTTTCGACCCTGTTTTGGGGCTCCAGAGAGGGGAATTCGCAGATTTTTAAGGTTTTTCGAAAATTTTTTGAAGATTTTTAGCACCCATAAAACGCACTGACTAGGTAGTTTGTTGTTTGTGAGGGTGTTTGGGACCCTTTCAAGGCCCTTATTTGTGTTCTACTTCACCCGTATTCGGGTTGCGGGCCCGTATTCGGGTCT
>ERZ773263.726-NODE-726-length-21841-cov-35.861700_pt1 | contig 21841 bp, 16 predicted proteins | sample MGYA00511076_ERZ773263 | MGnify/ENA primary metagenome ERZ773263 (study PRJEB29015, sample SAMEA2738155) | human oral metagenome | biome: human oral; feature: human-associated habitat; material: saliva | place: China | collected 2195 ... | reverse complement strand
GCGCTTAAAATGTTTTTTGCCTGCTCTTTCGAGCCGGCACAAAACATACCCTTTAGGTACTCATTAGGAGTGATATACCTGCCTCTGAGTATATCACAACTTAGTGGTTGTTGTTGTTACCCGGATTGCCAGGGTAAGGAATTAGCGTCTCATTGCCGTTACCGTTACCGTTATTGTTCCCATTGCCGTTGCCATTACCGGTGGTGGGGCTAGGCGAGGCGGTAGGCGACTGTGTGGGCGGAGCCGAGTACTGGCCCACCGTCAAAGTAATCTCAGCGCCGCTATCGACAGTAGTGCCAGCAGCAGGGTTCACGCTAAGTACCTTGCCGTTCTGATCTTGCTGAGTAGTGGTCTGCTGGTTAATGGTGATCACCGTGAAGCCAGCGCTAGTTAGCGCCTTCTTAGCGTCATCAAGGCTCATACCCACCAGGTTCTGCGGCACTACCAGGCGGCCCGAGGCAACCTGCAAGTTCACAGTAGAGCCGCGCTTAGCCTTAGTGCCCGCTGCTGGGTCAGTAGAAACCACGTTACCGGCCTTAACCCCGCCGGCGTCGACAGTAGTAACGTCACCAAGCGTTAAACCAGCCTTTTCCAGAGCATTGCGGGCATCACCCTGAGTTTGGCCAGACACGTTAGGTACCGTCACAGTGGCAGAACCGGAAGAGAAGTGCACCTCAACCTTGGTGCCCGGGGCAGCCATCGTGCCCGCACCAGGGTCATAGGAAACTACCTGGCCCTCAGGGACTGTGTCAGAAGAAACGTCAGCGCCACGCTGGAAGGCTAAGCCCACACCCTCAAGGGCGCTACGAGCCCCAGCCTCATCCTTACCGGTAAGGTCAGGCACAGACACTGCAGACTGGGTGGGGGAGGCGGTGGTGTGCTTGCTTGGGGTTCCCCCAAACACGCCGGCCGCAGCCAACGCCCCCACCAGCGCCAATAGCGCCACCAGGGTAATTAGGCCAATAATCAGCAGCTGCTTCTTCTTACGCTTAGCAGCCTCTTCCTCAGCCTGACGGGCGGCTTCCTCATCCTTAACCTTAGGGATAGAGCCGGTGTTAGTAGTCGTAGGAGCAGCAGGAACCCCCGGAGTGGGGGCAATAACCGTCGTCGCCTGCTGCTGCCAAGTCTCAGTAGCCGGGGCGTTAACCTGCAAACCACGGATAGCAGCCTGCAAATCTGCACGCATCTGGTCAGCGTTCTGGTAGCGATCCTCACGGTGCTTAGCCAGCGCCTTCATCACCACGCGGTCCATGGATTCGGGCACGTCCGGGGCAATCTGCGACGGCGGCACCGGCAACTCACGCACATGCTGGTAGGCAATGGCCACAGCCGAGTCACCTTTAAAAGGCGGACGGCCAGTTAACAGCTCATAAAGCAGGCAACCACAGGAATAAATATCAGAGCGGGCATCAACCACCTCGCCGCGCGCCTGCTCCGGTGACAAGTACTGGGCGGTACCTACCACCGCGTGGGTTTGGGTGACTGTAACCGCACTATCCTCAATAGCGCGGGCAATACCGAAGTCCATGACCTTCACCTCGCCGGTGTTGGTCAACATGATGTTTCCAGGCTTAATGTCACGGTGCACAATGCCGTTACGGTGCGAGTAACCCAGCGCCTGCAGCACGCCAGAAACAATCTCGCCAGCCTCATCAATCGGTACTGCTTCACCCTCGCTTAGCAGTTCACGTACCGTGTGCCCCTGCACGTACTCCATAACAATGTAGGGCACAGTCTGGGTGGAGCCATCAGCGCGGGTAACCACCTCTTCACCAAAGTCATACACACCCACAATTGAGGGGTGGTTTAAGGCAGCAGCACTTTGCGCTTCACGACGGAAACGCGCCTGGAAAGTAGGGTCTTCAGCAATATCGCTACGTAGTAGTTTGATTGCCACAGTGCGAGATAGACGCTTATCGCGGCCGAGGTACACCTCAGCCATGCCGCCACGGCCGATCAGTTCAAGCACCTCATAGCGTCCTGCCAAGACTTTAGAGATACGTGCTGTCACAATGCCTCCTGGGCAATAGATATGGAGGGGGCGCCAGCCTCGCTAGAGGCAAACTCTGCAATATTCGAAACACTGTGTGCACTAGCAGGCGGCATATTGCCACCGTCTAACGCGCGTACCGGAACCGCGAAAGCGCTTGCAGCCAGTCCAATTAGAAGTAACACCAAGAACAATACTGCCACGAGAACAATGGCATAGGTACCCGTGGACAAATTCGTGGGATTAGAGCTTTGCAGCAGATCCCACAAGGAATTGGCGCCCGGGTTAGATTTAGGCATTCGCGAATGCGGCTTCTTGCTAATCGGAGTGCCCTTAGCGGCCGTCTTAGGCTCATGCTGAGCCGGAGCCCAATTCTGCGGCGGGTTCGCGTTCCAGGTGACGGCGTCGTCGCTAGGCAAACCAATAATGATGCGGTCTAGACGACGGGCCAAATCCTGGGCGGTAGTGGGCCGGTCAGAGGGCTTCTTAGATAGCAGCGCGTAAATCAATTCACGCACATTTGCCGGAACCTGCTCAGGCAGCGCAGGAACCGGGTCGTTAACGTGCGCATAGGCAATATCCACTGCGGTGGCGCCGGTGAAAGGACGCACCCCAGCTAGTGCCTCATAGGCAATAACACCCAGTGAGTACAGGTCTCCAGCGGCTGTGGCAGCAGCGCCGGTAGCCTGCTCGGGGGCAAGATACTGGGCGGTACCCATAACCATGCCGGTGGCAGTCATGGGCAGCTGGTTGGCTCCAGAAGAAATACCAAAATCCAGCAGCTTAGCCAGTCCCTCCTGGTTAACCAGGATGTTGGAGGGCTTAACGTCGCGGTGTACCACGCCAGCCTCGTGCACCACCTGCAGGGCGCGGGCGGTTTGGGCTAGCAACGGCAAAATCACGCTGGGGGGTAGGGTGCCCTTCTCAGCGATCAGCTCAGACAGGGGCTTACCCTGCACTAGCTCCATAATGATCCAGCCAGAGCCGTCAGCCTCACCGTAGTCAAGCACCATGGCTAGGTTGGGGTGGCGCAGGCCGCGAGCATTTTTAGCTTCGGTGCGTAGACGCTGCAAAAACAGCTCGTCACCGGCTAATTCGGGGCGCATTACTTTGGCGGCTACAACACGTCCAGATCGTAGATCTTGAGCACGCCAAACTTCACCCATGCCGCCCATGGCGATGCGTTCGATCAGGCGGTAGCGGTCCTGAAGTACTAGTCCAGCTTCTGGTTTAATCATTGCTGCGTTGCCTTAAAGACAGTGGCTGCGATAGGGGCAGCTTCACTACCGCCAGTACCCGTGTCAGCGGTCTGATCGCCGCCATCGAGTACGACAGCAATGGCAATGGTTGGAGCCTGCCCGGAAGGACCAGCGTAGCCAATAAACCAGGTGACGGGGCCGCCGTCGCTACCGGTTTCAGCCGTACCAGTCTTACCCGCTACATCCATGCCATCAACCTGAGCCGAGGTACCGGTTCCCGAAGCAACCACCTGGATCATCATGGTTTTAAGCTGTCCCGCAACCGTCGAAGAAATGGGGGAGCGTGCCACCTTTGGGCTGGTGGTGGAAATGACCGAAAGCTTGTCGTCCAAAGTACGCTTAACCAGGTAGGGCTGCATCTGGTTACCGTCGTTTGCCACCGTGGCAGCAACTTGGGCCATTTGCAGAGGAGTTACACGTACGGACTGCTGCCCGATACCCGCCATTGCCAATTCAGCTTGTGACTTGACTGGCGGGAAGCTGGAGGGGGTAACCGTCAAGGGGATCGACGACGACGTGTTGAAGCCCCAGGCTTCAGCCTCGCGGGTGAGTTCCTGCTCGCCTACGTTCATAGCTAGCTGAGCGAAGGTGGTGTTGCAGGACTCGGCGAAGGCGTAAGTCAGGGTGACTTTACCGTTACCGCAGGACTCACCCGCATAGTTTTGCAACTGGTGGGTGGTACCCGGAAGGGTGACGGTGTCAGGGGCATCAACTTGGGAATCAGGGGTAACCTTACCCAGACGCAGCGCGGCTGAGGCGGTAATTACCTTGAAGGTAGAACCGGGTGGGTACAGGTCACCGCCAATGGTGCGGTTGATCAGCGGGGTGGCGCTGTCAGAGTTGAGTTGCTTCCAGGCGGTGTCGGCAGTGGTGCCGTCGTGGCTGGCTAGCAGGTTGGGGTCAAAAGAGGGAGTGGAAACCATTGCTAAAATGGCGCCAGTCTTGGGGTTAAGGGCCACCACAGCCCCCCGCTTAGTGCCCAGGGCCTGGTAGGCGACCTTTTGCAAAGTGGGGTTAATGGTTAGCTCAACTGAGCCACCTTGGGGTTGGTCTCCGGTGAACAGGTTCTGGATGCGGCTGCGCCACAGTGAGGGCGAAGAGCCGTTTAGCACCGTGTTTTCGGCATTCTCAATGCCGGTCATGTTGGAGAAAATAGTGGAGTAGTAGCCGGTCACTGACGCATACAGCGGGCCGTTAGAGTAAACGCGCTGGTAGCCCAGGGAGTCGGAAGATTTAACCGAGGCGGCCACGGCCGTGCCGTTAACCATAATGGCTCCGCGCGCCTTACCGTACTCCTGGTAGATAGTGCGTGCGTTGCGCGAGTCCTCAGTTAGCGAGCCGTACTGCGAGCTAGATTCCCACAGGGCGGGACGTGCAAATCCCTGCAGGGAAGTCAGTGACACAAGCAGCGCCAAAAACATGCCCGTGACAAGTAAAGAAACGTGGCGAATCTGAGGGTTCATTCAAATACTCCTCTGATTACTTCCGTGTTCTGGTGGTCTTGTGCCGACGGCGGCTTGGTCCTGCCTGGCTGTACCGGCTGTACGGGCTGCTGTACCGGCTGGGCGGCGCGGCGGCCGTGAGCGCGGTTAGGGGGAACTGCGGGGGCTGGCTGAGCAGCTGGGGCGCCTTGGGGGCCGCCCATCGGTATTCCCTGAGGAGCGGTACCCTGCGGGCCAGCAGTCGGTCCCTGTGGGCCGTACGGTCCAGGGCCTCCCTGCGGGCCAGGGCCAGCCGGGCCGGGGCCATAAGGCATTGGGCCTTGGGGGCCGCCTTGCGGGACGCTACCACCCTGGGGGCCGGCGGGGCCGTAGCCAGCAGCGGCGGCGTCGGGAGTGCCCGCGCTAGCAGCGGCAGCCTTATCAGCCTCCGCGTTTTCCTGGGCAATTTGGCGACGCAGCGACTCAGGTAGCTCAGTAGTATCAATGATCTGCGGGGCGCGCACAGTGGGGCGACGGGCGGCGTCGGAAAGACGCAGCAGCAAAGCCAAAATCACCCAGTTAGCCACCAAAGACGAACCACCATAAGCCAAGAACGGCATGGTCAAACCGGTTAGCGGAATCAGGCGGGTGACGCCACCAACCACCACAAACACCTGTAGGGCCATGGTGAAAGACAGGGCCGTAGCCAGCAGCTTGCCAAAGCCATCACGCAGCGCTACCGCAGTACGCAGGCCGCGCTCAATGAAAACCAGGTACATCAGCAAGATTGCGGTTAGACCAGTTAGCCCCAGCTCCTCACCAAAAGAGGAGGTGATGAAGTCAGAGTTAGCGAAAGTAACCAGGTTGGGGTAGCCCTTACCCCAGCCGGTACCAAACAGGCCGCCAGAAGCCATCCCAAACAGGCCCATAACCAGCTGCCAAGAGCCACCAATGGAGCTGTAGACCTTGTCATCCATGGCAAAGCGCCAAGCGTTAACACGGCCGGTTACGTGGGCCAGGTGCGAGGACAAAACGGGCTCAAACAGCAGCCACAGCAGCGCCAAACCCACAATGGCCAGGGTGGCGCCAATAATCAGCCAGGAAGGACGGTTGGTGGCCACATACAGCACCACCACGAACATCCCGAAGATCATTACTGATGTGCCCAGGTCCTTCTGCATCACCAGCACCCCAATGCTGGCTGCCCACACCACCATCATTGGCATCAGGTGACGCCAACGTGGGAAGTGCACACCCAGGATGCGCCGGCCAGACAGCGCCAGGTTGTCGCGGTTAGCCACCAGGTAGGAGGCGAAGAAAATCGACAGCAGCACCTTGGTTAGCTCTGCCGGCTGGAAGCTCATACCCAAGCCGGGAATCACAATCCAAATCTGTGAACCGTTGATTTCGTGGCCCAAACCAGGGATGAAAGGCAAAACTAGGCAGACAATACCTAGCCACATGCACCAGGTGTCCCAGCGGCGCAGTTGGCGGTAGTCGCGGATAAAGAACAGCGCCGCGCAGCACAAAATCACGCCAATGGAAGTCCAAGCCACCTGCTTGAAACCCACAATGTATTCGGTCTGCTCAAGCTTGCGGTAGGCAATGTCTAGGCGGCTGATCATGGCCAGACCCAGGCCGTTTAGCGCCACCGCAGTGGGCAGTAGCACTGGGTCGGCGTAGGGGGCGCGCCAACGCACCCACAGATGCACGGCAATGGAAATACCCAGCAGCGAGCCGGCTAACTGCCAGATTGAGGTGGGGGCTGAGCCGGTGCGGTTGAGGATGGTCAGCAAGAAGCCGCCCAGGCCAATGACCAGGGCGATTACAAGCAGCAGAATCTCAGACCAGCGTCCAGAACTAGGTTTAATTAAATTCACCGTTTTGACCCCGCTGTAGGCGTTGTGTCCGAGCTGGTGCCGGGTTTAGGGGGGGCCGGGGAGGAGGCCGAACCTGCAGGCGGAAGGGTGGACGACGACGTCGGCGTGGGGTCGTTCAGGTGGGAAGTGACTGTCTTAGAGACATAGTTGCGCGCTGAACTTAGGGAGGGCAGCAGCACATTTTCGCTCAGGCGGGCCCGCATCTGCTGGTCCAACTGGCTGGGTTTGGGAGAGGCAACCTTTTCTACGGGTTTGGAAAGCTTAACTGGGCCCAGGGTTTGCGGAATGCCCTGGTAAATGACGATGGAATCGCCACTGATAGTCACGTAGTACTGGTTTTGGGTCCAGCGCCAGGCGATTGCGCCCAAGCCACCTAGCAGGGCCAGTGTCAGCAGCACGGTCAGGATGCGACGCGGCCAACTCCAGCGTTTGGTTACATGCGGGGTGGTGTCAACGAGTTCTTCGTCTTCTTCTTCCTCAGCGGGGAAGTTAGGCAGCAAAGCAGCGGCCTTAGCGGCCGGAGAGTCCGGTTCAGGGGCCGGCGGGGAGGCGACAGTGCGCGGCTGCACCACAGTTTCGGAGGCGGCAGAGCCCACTACCTGCGGCTCAGTTTGCACACTGGTGGAGTCAACGATGTCAAAGATGACTGCGGTGATGTTGTCAGGGCCGCCAGCCTTGCGGGCCAGGGCGATCAGCTCTTCAGCAGCCTCACCCGGGTCTTCCACCTTGTTCAAGATGGATTCAATGGTTTCCTTGCTGACCAGCCCGGATAGACCATCTGAACACAGCAGCCAGCGGTCTCCCACCTTGGCTTCACGGATGGATTCATCCAGCATGACGTCGCCTTGGGCGTCGCCAAGCACACGCAGCAGCACGGAACGCTGGGGGTGGTGTGAGGCTTCCTCGCGGGTTAGCCGGCCGGTTTCAACCAGGTACTCCACGAAAGTGTGGTCGCGGGTGACTTGCTCCAGGTTGCCGTCGCGTAGCTGGTAGGCGCGTGAGTCACCTACGTGCACCATGGCCAACTTGTTGCCGCTACGCATAACGGCAATACAGGTAGTGCCCAGGCCCGATAGGGCCGGGTCGGCAGCAGACAGGGCAGCCAGCTCAGCGTGAGTGTCTGCCACGGCCCCACGTAGTAGGGCTAGCAGGTCTTCAGCGCCGTGCGTGTCATTGTCTAGGGGCGCCAGGTGGCTGACGGCAACTGCAGAGGCGATGTCGCCACCAGCAGGGCCACCCATGCCGTCACATAGGACGCATAGGTGCGGGCCGGCATAGCCGGAGTCTTGGTTGGAAGAGCGCACTAAGCCGACATCAGAGCGCGCTGCGTAGTGTAGAGAGATCACGGCCTCAGCTCCAGGGTGGTCTGGCCGATACGTACCGGGGTGTTCATGGGAAGTTGGACGGTGCCGGTGACGGGATTACCCCCTAGCAAAGTGCCATTGGTGGATCCTAGATCCTCCAACCACCAAATACCGTCCTGCGGGAAAATACGGGCGTGACGGCCCGAAGCATAGTCGTCATCAAGCACTAAGGTGGCCGCAGGGGAGCGGCCAATAATGATTGAACTGGGGGTTAGCGGCACAGTTGAGCCTGCTAGCGGCCCTTCTGTGATTACTAGCCGGGTGGCTCCGCGTTGGCGGCCTTCCACCATGCCGTCTGCCTGGCGGGTGCGGGCCATGCGGCGTCGTCGGTCAGTGGTTGACGACGACGCAGCCGTCACTAGGACGTCGCGGCGCAAAATGCGCAGCGAAGCCCAAATAAAGACCCACAGTAAAACCAGATAGGAAAGCCGTAGGAGAGTGAAAGCTAATTCGTTCACCCGGAAACCTCGTCACTACCGTCCCAGAACATAATGGTGGTGTGACCAATGGTGATGGTGTTGCCGTTGACGAGGGTGGCCGCATCCATACGCACCCCCTCAACGAAGGTGCCGTTGGTGGAGCCTAGGTCAGTGGCGACCGTATGTCCTGCGGTTAGGCGAATTTCCAGGTGACGGCGGGAAACCCCGGAATCGTCAACGATAATGTCTGACTCACTGCCACGACCAATGATGGTGACGGGGCCGGTGAGCATATAGCGCTGGCCGTTAATGTCCAGGATGGGAGAGGTAATAGTTGGGCGAGTCACGGGTGCCGAAGCGTCCTTACGTGTAAAAGCGTTTACGTGGATAGCGTGCGGATTAAGGGAGGGTTCCGCAGCAAAGCTGATGGCGATTTGGCCAATGAAGGAATAGCCCTGGGTGTGGGCGTGGCGGATGAGCTCCTGGCTCATCTCCGAAGCCAGCACGCTTGAACCCCAAGCGTTGATCTGGTCAAAGTTGATCGGCGCTAAAGAAACCTGGAACACGTTGGGGGCAACAGTGCGGTCACGTGAGAAGGCCGTGGCCTTCTTATCCATGGTTTCAATCAGCTTGGAGGTGATCTCGATCGTGTCTAAAGGCTGGGCATCTTTGTGAACTAGACGGTTAGCAACAGCTTCCCCGCTTCTTTCGATACGGTCGAACAGCCCCATTTGCCACACCTCCTACAGTATTCAGGCCGGGCTGGCCTATTAAACTTAACGCGCTCTCAACTATCCAGGTTAAACCGGTAGCTCATAAGTCTAGCTACTGGCGTGGCCTTTGTGGACTGTGAGAGCAGTGGTACGTCCAATACAAGGGTCATGATACCGGTTAATGCTGTGTTGCATCTGGAAGGACATATCCCCATGTGGCAGAGATCATAGTCTAATTTGCTGCTTTCAATTGGATTTTTAGGGGTGGGTTCGTGCTAATCTTTCAGAGCGCCGCGCGGGTGGCGGAATTGGTAGACGCGCACGGTTCAGGTCCGTGTGATCTAACGATCATGGGGGTTCGAGTCCCCCCTCGCGCACCGGTAAGACCGGGTCAGGAAACTGGCCCGGTTTTTTGTTGCCTTGCCAAGGTTTTTTGTTGCCTTGCCCGGGGTGCTTGGGCTGGTTTTGCCTGTGTTTGCTTTGTTTTCGACGACGCCGCACCCCGCTTGGGAGGTAAGAAAAGCAGGGTGCGTGGGCGACGTCGTCGTTGAAATTAGCGGGATTTACGCTGCAATGCCCACATAATTACCAGCGCTAAACCCACGCCCAGGCAGGCCCCAATGCCGTTTTGAAAGACATTGTCTATCAGTGCGCGCCGGTGCAGGGCGGGGAAAAGCCACTGGATGGTTTCGGCTAGGGCGCCTAGGGCGAAGCCGCCTAAACACCACTTCCAGGGGCTGACTTTGGGCCAGCCGCCCATCACCAGGCAGCCTAGGGGTAGCAGCATAATCAGGTTCAAAACCACGTCTTTGCCGATCGCGTTTAGGAACCAGGGACCCACATTTTCCTTTAAATCAGCCACTTGTGCGCCACTGGGCCAGGTCACGGCCACAATCACCGCCAGCAGCATGGGTGGGGTTAAAAATCGGGCTAGGCGCGACATGGCACCCTGGTCGTCCCAGGTCAGGCGGCTGGGTAGGGTGGTTTTTAACCGAGTGGAAGCAGATTTTTTGTTATCAATTTGCAATGCTTGCGCGGCGTTTTGCGCGCTCGCAGGGGCGTTTTGGACGCTCGCAGAGGGGTTTGGAGAGGTGCCGGGGGCGGTTAGAGATGGGCCTGGAGTGCCTGGGGAGGCTTCTGGGGCGCCCGGGGAGGCAAATTTGGGGGATGAAAGGGGGGATTGGGACATATAGGCAGTCTAGAGGTTGAGTATTAATACTCACGGGTGGTGGGTGCGTGATTTGTAATTTCACGCTGTCCGGGCCGCGTGGCGGTGGTGGTCCCTGCCCCTGATTCTTCCCAGCCCGGGCGCGGTCTGCCCCAGCCCGTGGGGCTGCCGGGCTTGGCTGGTCTGCGCGCCGGTGGCGGCCCTGTGGCCGGTCTGCTCTGCCGCGTAGCCGCGCCCGCGCCCCGGCCCGACGCCTTAGCACTAGGGGCGGTGTCGGTTAGCCTGTAAGGGTGATGCACGCGATCTCGCAGATTCTTAGCCAGGCCCCGATTTTGACGGTATTCCTGGTAATCGGTTTGGGAACGGCGGTTGGGCAAATTCCCTTCGGACCCATCCGCTTTGGGGCAGCTGGCGCCCTATTTGCGGGCCTGGCCCTGTCGGCAATAGTTCCTGGTCTGGGCCATGACCTGACCTTGCTGCGTGCCCTGGGCTTAGGGTTGTTTTGCTACACGGTCGGTATTGCCGCCGGTAACACCTTTTTCCGGGACCTGCGCCGCCAACTGCCACTGATGGTGCTGTGCGTAGTGGGCTTGGTTTTGGCTGGGTTTGCGGGGGCCGGCTACTGCCATCTGGTGGGGGTTTCGAGTGCCTACGACGCCGGTGCTTTCGCTGGTGCATTAACCTCACCGGTGCTGGACTCGGCAATTGAGGCGGCAGGAAACCAAGACCCGGCGGTGGGTTATGCGTTGAGCTACCCGGTGGGTGTGGCCGTAGCGATCATCATGGTGGCCCTGGTGGTGCGCCGTAACTGGCCCTCCAGCAAAGACCCCCGCCCAGCCAGCGCGGACGGGATTGTGGCCACCAGTGTGGAGGTTAAACAGCGCATTGATTTAGCTACCCTGCCGGAGTTTCAAAGTGCCCAGTTCCGCTTGTCCTATTTAGAGCGCGAGGGCCAAACCCGCGTAATTAACCCCACTGAAGAACTGCTGCCCGGTGACCGCGTGGTGGTAGTGGGTACGCCGTCGTCGTTAAGCGCCGCAGTTGAGATGCTGGGAAGCAGCCTGGACTACTGCCTGGCCCACGACCGTTCCCGCGTGGATTACCGGCGCTTGACAGTGTCTTCTACCGCCGTGGCCGGGCGCACCATTGGAGAGCTGGACTTTCCTGGGCGTTTTAACGGTGTGATCACCCGGGTGCGGCGCGGCGACCTGGACCTGCTGGCCAACCCCGAAATGGTGCTGGAACTAGGTGACCGAGTGCTGGCGGTGGTGCCCAGCGAGAAACTGGAGGAGGCCGCCAACTGGTTTGGTGACTCTGAGCGGCGCGTAGCCCAAATCGACGCCTTCACCGTGGGGTTAGGTATGGCCCTAGGCGTGCTGGTGGGGCTGATCGAGGTGCCACTGCCGGGCGGAATCACCCTGAAACTGGGTGTGGCCGCAGGCCCACTGGTGGTGGGCATGGTGTTGGGCTGGGTGGGGCGCACCGGCCCTTTCATTTGGGGGCTGCCGCACGCCGCCAACTCAACTATTCGTCAGTTGGGTTTGCTGCTGTTCTTGGCGGCAATTGGGCTGGATTCAGGCCAGGCATTTGCGGCCGCAGCTTTCTCAGCCACCGGCGTGAAGGTGGGTGTGTTGGCGGCCCTGATTGTGGCTATCAGTGGCGGCGTGGTGTTGGCTGGTGGGCGAGTGTTTGGCTATAGCGCTCAGCGCAGCGCCGGCGGTTTGGCTGGTTTGGTGGGGCAGCCGGCTATTTTGGCTTTCGCTCTGTCTAAGGCCGACGACGAACGCATCGAAGCTGGTTACGCCACCTTGTTCGCTTTGGCCATTATCGTCAAAATCGTGATGGTGCAGGTGCTGGTAGCGCTCTAGGCGCCCAAGCGGGCCGCGCAAGCGCGGGCGCGTGCTCCAGGGCCGCGCGCAGCGCCGGGCGGCGAGGCCATGTGCCGCATCCGCGCGCACGGGCGTGCGGCGTAAGGCTGGGCGGGAGTTTTACTTGGTGGCCGACAATAGATCTTGCTCTACCCGGTCGGGCTCGCTAAAGGGCTCATCGCCTGCCGTCAAAAACACGCTTAGCCAGCGTGAACGCGGGTCAGAGTCAATCAGGACGCACTTGGCAAACAGGGTTAGCGGCACTGCCAGGATCGATCCCAGGCCACCAATAACCACGGTCCAAAAAGCCAGTGACAAGAACGAAGTGGTGGTGTTCAGCCCCACCGCGTCGCCGGTGAACTTAGGCTGCACCAGGGACTGAATTACAAAATTCAGCACCGAGTAAGCCACAACCACCCACAATGCGGTCCACGGCCCATCAGCCACCAGCGCCAACAGGGCCGGGGGAATAACCCCCAAAACAAAACCAATGTTGGGCACATAGTTAGTGATAAAAGACAGCACACCCCAGGTGATAGCCAGGGGCACCCCCAAAATCCACAGCACAATCACGTCAAAGACGGCCACGATCAAACCGAAAATAGTCGAAACCATCCAGTAAGAGCGCACGGCCCCGCAAAAGTGAGCGACGGCGTCGTAAATGCCCGGCTTAAGCACCCGCAAAGAGCGCGCCCGCACCGCCACCGAGGAGGTGTCGAAAGCCAAGAAAAACACGGTCAGCAGCATCAACAGCATCAGCGAACCGGTGGAGGTTACCGAGTCAACCACCGACTGGGCCAGGTTAAGCAGCTTAGAAGTGTCAAAAGCACGCGCCTGCTGCAGCAGCCAATCTTCATCCACCCCAAAACGTTTCACGCTGCGCATCACCTGATCAAAAAGCCCCGTGAATCTAGAGGCGTAATCAGGCAAAATCATGGCGAACTGGCTGATGGCCACCACCATAGCCACCACCATGGCGGCAATAAACGCATAAATCACTAGGATGCCGGTGGTGGCCGCAAGCCAACGCGGCAGGCCCTTTCTTGCCAGCCACTGCACGCCCGGGCGCACCGTGATCACCAGGGTTAACGCCAAAAACACCGGGCCCACAATTGAGCGAATAAAGTACAGTCCCAAGGTTGCCGCAGTGGCCATGGTCAACACAGTTAAAACCACTTCACCCTGCGTACGCGCGTCACCAGTGCGGGTCGCTTTCGGGTGTAGCTTCGCTATGGCAGCCTGCGAGCGGTTAGCGGCAGTTAGTTGCGATTTGCGGGTTTGCATTGCTAATGATCGCTTGGACATGTGTTTATCCAATCATGGCCAAGCCCGCACACGCATTATCACGTTGCGCGTGTGGACACTTGCATTGCGCTCGCGGGTACTACGATGTTGCCTGTGCTGGCACTATGGCGTTGCGCTTGTGGGTACTTGCGTCTGCAAAAAAGCGTCGACGACGTCGTAGTAAGCCTGCGGGTTAGCGCGCCTAACCTGATGGCCAGCCCCGGGCATAACCTGGCCGCAAATATGGGGGTTTTGCTCCATAAGCTGCGCCAATAGCTGCGCCCCCACCCGCGCCTCGCCGCGCCGATCGCCGGTAAGCAGCAAGGTGGGCAGGCTAATGGACTCCATGAGCTGGGTAAATTCAACCTCGGGCGCCACCACGCCAGTGCCTAGCAGGGACTGATCCAGCTGCTGCGAGGCCCAAAGGGACGGCAAAGCCTCCTGGGCGCTGGGCTGACCGGGCGTGCCCGCGTTTTCCAGCAAGGCCACCAGTGAGGCGGGCAGATCCGCCAGGGTGCGATTGACATGGTTAGCCCGGGCCTGGCCTCGTCGCAGCAGCTCAGAGTGGCTGCGGGTGCCGTAGCGGGCCGGGTCCTCAAGTACCAGAGCGCTAACCAGGTCTGGGCGCTGGGCGGCCACCACGGCGGCTGTGGCCGCGCCCATCGAGTGCCCAATCAGAATCGGTTTAAGACCCGCTGCGGGGGTGGGCTGTAGGTACTCAAGTACCTCGACGACGTCGTCAACCAACTGCTGCCCGGCACGCAACAGCTGCTGGGGCTGCCACCTGGGGGAGAGGCCGTGACCGCGCGCGTCCAGGGCAATAACTCGCCAGCCGCGCTGCGACCAGTGCGCGATAGACGGCCAGTTAGCCGCCGCCGAGGAAGTAATTCCGTGCAGTAAAACCAGTTGTGGGGCGCCTACAGGCCCAGCTTGGATAGAGGTAAGCACCCACTAATTATTTCTGAAATAGACTTAAGACATGAGTGAATTGGAACCCGGCGTCGCTAAACCGCGCATGAACGTGGAGTCATTTAACCTTGACCACCGCCTAGTCAGCGCCCCCTACGTGCGTGTAGCCGACCGCAAACGCCTGCCCGGCGGCGATGAGCTAGTCAAATACGATGTTCGCTTTACCCAGCCCAACCAGGCACACCTAGAAATGCCGGCTGTGCACTCAATTGAGCACCTCACCGCCGAGCTGATGCGTAACCACACCAACAAACTGATCGACTTCTCACCCATGGGCTGCCAAACCGGCTTCTATGCGCTCACCCTAGGTCTAGAGCCGCCACAGTTCATGCAGATCCTGGAGGCCACCTTCCGCGACATCCTGGCTGCTGAGCAGGTGCCGGCAGCTAATGAAGTGCAGTGCGGTTGGGGCGCCAACCACTCGCTAGAGGCCGCCCAACAGGCGGTAAGTCAATTCTTGGCGCAGCGCGCAGTGTGGGGGCAGGTCATGGCCCAAGCTGCGGGTGAAACTGAGGTGCCGGCAGTCGAAGCCCAGGTGTCGGTGAGTGAAGCCCAGGTGCCGGCGGGTGAAGCCCAGGTGCCGGTGAGTGAAGCCCAAGCTGCGGCAACCGAGCCCGCCAACTGAAACCAGGAAAGGTCAGAGCCGTGAAAACTTGTAATTTCAATACTGCGCCGATCATTCAGGTGGCCATGGACGAGGAACTGGCCCCCTTCCTGGCGGCAACCGAGCCCGCCAAAATCGACCAGGTGGGCATGGAGCAGCTACAGCTAGGCCACGCGGCAGTCTACGCGCGCGTGCTAAGCCCGGCGGTCAGCGCGACTGAAGGCTCTGCTGAGGCGGCAGGCGCTGAAAGCGCGCCAAGCCAGACCCCGGACGCTGAAAGTGCGCCAGGCCAGAGCCCGGATACTGAAGGCTACCCGGTGCTGCTGGTGCGCTCCAAGATCGGCGGCACTAACGCCGCAGCCGCCCTCACCAGCGTAATCAGCCTGGTTTCCAAGCAGCCCCGGCTAGTTGTCAGCGCCGGCACCGCAGGCGGCCTCAAATCCGGCATTGCCGTGGGTGACGTCTGCGTCTCCACAACCCTGGCCTACACCGACGCCGACGCCACCGCTTTTGGTTACGTACGCGGCCAGCTGCCGGGTATGCCCGCCACTTACTCCAGCGACGACGTCGCCCGCGACATGGCCCTAGCAGCCAGCCCGGCCCTCAACGCGGCCACCCCCACCAGTGCGAACGCCAAAATCTACAGCGGCCAGATGCTGGCCGGCAACAGTTTTGTCACCGCCGCGAATGTGGGCGACACCCGCACAGCCTTCCCTGAGGCCATCAGCACCGACATGGAATCCACCCCGCTAGCGCAGGTGTGTGAAGCCTACTCGCTGCCATTTATTGCCGTGCGAGGCGTCTCTGACCTGTGTGGACCTAAGGCTGGTGAAGACTTCCACATTGGGGTTGACGAAGCCGCCGCGCGTAGCGCCGCAGTAGTAACCCAGCTGGTGCGCAGCTACCTAAAGTAGAGGCCACATCCCAGTAAAGCTTTAATGCTTGATTAAACAAGTTAAAAGCTTCATCAAAATCGCCTTGTTTGCGGGCCTGTTCGCCTTGGCGTACTAGCTGTGGGGCGAGTCGAAAAGACTCGCCCCACACCCGCAGAATTAGGCGGTTTTACACCAGTTTTTTGGCTCCTGGCGAATTGCCTAAAGGTTTAGGTATGAACCTATTTAGGAATTGATTAAGGTGCTGGCCTTTAACCTAGGGCGTTAAAGGCCAGCTTTAATCAAGTAAACCTAGTTGGCAATTTCGCAGGCCTGGTAAATGTTGGTTAGCATCGCCAGGCGCTGCTCCAAGCTAGCCTGCTTGGGTACGCACACCTTAGCCCCCAGATAGTGGCAGCCCTGGTTTAGGGCCAAGTGAGCGCAACGCTTGATTTCCGCCTCACTCATCAGCGACGTCGGCTCATCCACCTGAGCCGGCAGGTGACCATCAATCCAGCCATAGCCATACTGGGTTTCTTCCGGGCCAGCGCCAGAGAACAGCAAGCCATCCAAAACCCCGCTCTCACCGGCTGCAAGCACATGCTGGTAGGCGGTTTCGGCCTGACGCCCCTCCACCACAGAGCGGCCCCAGTTAATGTGCAAACCAATATCGAACTGGCTGACCACCTCAATCTCAGTTTCCAGCGAGAGGAAACCTTTTTCAGGTTTGCGCTGCTCAATGAACTTATCGCAGTGCTCAATCACCAGTTTGGCGCCAAACCAGTCCCAACCCAGCAGCTGCTCAAGCGAACGCTTAAAAGCATCGCCATCAGCTAAACCAGTAGGAGCCGAGTGTAGCTGCACTCGCGCCACCAGGGCGCGGCCAGAAAGCTCACATAGCTGACCCAAGTCGCGGTGCAGTAAGCGGGTGAATTCCAAAGCAGCCTGACGGCCGGCGTCGTCGGGAGAAGCCAAACCAAAGTTAGCGTCCTTCCAAACGTGCTGCATTGTGCCCGGAATAGCGGTAATAGTGTTGAAATTCCAGTGCTCAGCCAGGCGGCTAGCCAGCAGTGGGGCCTGCGTGGCCAACTGTCCGGGGTAAGGAATCTCCACGCCGCTAACCCAAGGCTGGGCGGCTAGCAGCTGATAGTAGTCAGCCTCCAGCTCCGGGGCGGGAAGTGAAGCATAAGCTCCAAGAACAAAAGGGGTAGCCATCTTTAGCCTTCCTTAATTAGCTCGTCATTGCCGTCTTCAGGACGCACATACTGGGGGTCAACCAGCTTCTGCAGCAGACGGGGAATGTTAGCGCCGATAGAAATCATGACCACAGCGGCAAAACCGAAGGACAAGATTGCCAGCGCAAAACCAAGCGAGAACTTGGCTGCAATAGCCGCGCCCAGCACCGGGCCAACCGCGCCACCCAAGGCACCCACGTTGTAGCAGAAGCCCAGGCCAGCGGCGCGCTTATCAACCGGGAAGTAGCTAGAAACCCACTTGGGCAGCAGGCCAGAAATACCCTGGCCAAACATCTGCTGGAAGAAAAGCAGGGCCGCAACCAGAACCACATACTTACCGTTCTGCATGAACAGCGGGAACACGATCGCCTGCGAAAGCAGCAGGGAGATTACATACCAGCGGCGCATACCAAACTTGTCACCGGCAAAACCAGCAATGATGTAACCAGCCGCGTTACCCAGGCCAGCGAAAGACACCACGTTAGCCACCACGGTCTTGTCCATACCCACACCGCGCAGGTAGGTGGGCAGCAGGCCCTGGATCGGCCAGGTGTACATGAAGGAAGCGAAAATGGTCAGCATGATCGCGATACCAATCACCCAGCGCTTAGAGTCGAACTGGATGATCAGATAAATGAAGATCGCGGCGCAAACAGCGCCCAAAAGCGTCACGTTCATGGCGCCGCCAGCGGCCTGAGTGAAGATAGCCAGTAGGGCAATAGCGGCAATAACCACCACGACATAGTTGATTACCCTGCGTGAACCACCGAAGAGCACCGAGAGCATGTCGTTTTTCTCAACGTGGCCCTTCTCCTTAGCTTCACTCCAGTCAGCAGCTTCAGGCAGAGTGCGGCGCATGTAGATAGCCACAAGGATGGGGACAATACCGGTTAGGAACAGGGCTCTCCAGCCCCAGCCCGGGTGCATGTCATCAACCCAGCTGACAAAGTATTTATCCACCTGAGCAGCAGCAATAACACCGAAAGCGTAGCCCGAGAGCAAGAAACCCGAGGCCTTATTGCGCATGTGCTTGGGCCAGGACTCAATAACGTAAGCGGCTGAAGCGGAGTATTCACCGGCCATGGCGAAACCGATAATCAGGCGCAGTACAAACAAAATCCAGAAGTTCGGGGCCAGTGCGCAGGCAATGGAGCCGAAAGCAAACATGAAGATCGACAAGATCATGGCGGGTTTGCGGCCATAACGGTCACCAACCGCACCCAGTACTAGGCCACCGATCCAGCGACTGATGAAAGCTGCCGAGATCAGCGAGGCACTTTCAACCAGGGACAGGTTGAAGGTCTTCGTAATAGCAGGTAGGGCGAAAGAGATGAGAACAAAGTCGTAGCCGTCGAGCAGAACGCCGATCCAGGCTGCGAAGAACGCTTTGCGGTCTTCTTTCGTGAGATATTGATACCAGCGCTTTTGTTGAAGCGCCGCTTCGGGCGACGTACTCATGGGAGTGCCTTCCTAATGAAAATTCATCGTTGAATTAGGGCCTTGGTAGACCGGCCGCCTGACCCCCTAGTTGTCAGACAACTGATGATGATGTTAGAACCGTCAGATTTTGAAGTCAATACCCTTTTTGACATGGGATTTTATTGATTCGTCGAATCTAGGTTGCTAAGATGTCTGACAACTTCACAACGTGCATGGCGCACACTCTGCCCCGTAACGATGCGGCAAGCAGCGAACAATCAAACAGAAAAGGTGAAGATTATGCATACCGACGCAACCACCCCCGAAGGGGTTTCCTGGGTTTTCCAGTTCCGCGCGCGTATCGACGGCGCCCTGATCCGCTTACACAGCTGCGAGGATATCGGCTGGGAACTGTTCATCCGGGCAGGCGCCCTGTTCCTGGAAGGCTCCACCAAATCCATGAGCTTCGCCCTGGACATGGAAGACACCGCCTCCCTAACCGACGCCACCTGGCATACCCTGGCAATCACCGCCACCAGCTGTGGCTCAAAGATTTACCTAGACGGCTACCAGTGCTTCTCAACTACCGCTGACCTTTCCCCCGCAGGCGGCGGCAAAGACGCCAAACTGTTAGTTGAGCCCGGCGCCGGCCTGGAAATCCGCGAATTTAGCGCCCATGACAGCCTACTTTCCGCCCCCGAAATCCTGGCTCTTTCCCCAGCCCCAACCCCACTAATCGAGTTCGCCGCCGCCCACCTATCTGACTATGACGTCGCCGAACTATCTGAGCTAACCAGTGGCACCATCTTCGCCCGCTACCGGGTGCGTGGCCCCGGCCAGCACGGCACCATCCTGGCCGCCGGCGGGGGTGGAAGTGAAAAACTAAACCTGTCAGTAACTGAGCAGGGCATCGAATATAAGGTGTTGGGCCGGCGCGGCCAGTGGCGCACCTTCGTGGCGCACGGACACTGGGACCAGGGCCGCTGGCACGACGTCGTAATCAGAGTGGGTCACGGCGCCGTCCAGATCTATGTGGATGGCTACCTCGAAGCTCACCTACCCGGGCAGGTTTTCTTTGCTGGCGTGGAGGGCCTAGATGAGGTGGTTATCGGTCAAGACACCGCAGGTTCGCGCCTGTTTGGCGAGGTACGTAACGCCGCCATTTACACCAGCGTGCTAAACGACGCCCAGATCAAGAAACTCTCCTCCGTGGCGCCGCTAGACACCCAATGCCTTTTTGACGCCGGCTTTCACAACTCCATCAGCTACCGCATCCCCTCACTAATCACCCTGAAATCTGGGGTTGTGGTTGCTGGAGCCGACCAGCGCGAAACCATCGCCAACGACTCGCCCAACTCCATTAACTTCACCATCCGTCGCTCCTTCGACGCCGGAGCTACCTGGGCTGACCTGCAAACCGTGCTCAGCTACCCCGGGCATGGCGCCACGGGTGCCTCAGTGATCGACTCCTGCGTGGTGCAAGAGCGCCGCAGCGGGCGGCTAATTGTCCTAATTGACCACTTCCCGGGCGGAATTGGCCAGCCTAACGCGGCTGCTGGGATCGGCGTCGACGCTGAGGGACGCTACTTGCTGCACGACGGCGCCGGTAACCAATACACCTGGAACGAGGACGGCACCGTCACCGATGCGGCCGGGGAAAAGACCCTCTACCACGTCTCCGAGCGCGGCGACGTCACTATCAACGACGGCGGCGAGGAAAAGCCCGGCGGTAACGTGTTCCTGGCGGATGGTGAAGACCCTCACCAGAGCCTGTTGACCGCGCGCACCTGCTTCCTGCAGATGATCTACTCTGACGACGACGGCGCCACCTGGTCCGCTCCCGTCAACCTCAACCAGGATGTGAAAGAAGAGTGGATGTCCTTCTGCGGCACCTCCCCGGGCACGGGCGTGCAGCTGCGCAGCGGGCGGTTGGTTGTGCCCATCTACTACAACGGCGAGCACAAGCGGCACTTCTCAGCCGCCGTCGTCTACTCCGACGACGGGGGAGCCACCTGGAAGCGCGGCAAATCCCCTAATGACGGGCGCATTTTTGAGGGCCGCCAGATTGACTCGCGCACCTTGGATACGGAGGCTGGCGCCACTCACGAAGCCACTTTGATTGAGCGCGCCGACGGCTCCCTGCTGATGCTTATGCGCAACCAGCACCCCAGCGGGAAGGTGGCCGCAGCGGTCAGCACCGACGGCGGCGAAACCTGGGGTGAGGTGTACTTTGCCCAGGAAATCACCGAGATTTTCTGTCAGCCCAACGCGGTGCAGTGGCCCAGCGAGGAGTGCCCTGAACGGGTGGTGTTCGCCAACGCCTCACAGATGCGCCCCTACCGAGGCCGGGGCGTGCTGCGTCTATCTGAGGACGGCGGACGCACCTGGATCGCTTCGCGTACCTTCAACCCTGCCCACTATGTCTACCAGTGCATGACTATCCTGCCTGACGGCACGCTGGGCCTACTGTGGGAGCGCGAGATGCAGGGGCTGTATTTCACGCGCATTCCGCTGGAATGGATTGAGGCTGCCAAGTAGTAGCAGTGGCAGCCGGCTAGCAGCGAGCCGGCATCTGCTAGGCGACGGCGGCTGCTAGAGCAGAGCAGCAAAATAGCAGCCGGCCGTCAGTGGCACAGCTGCAAGCGCAGAGTAGCAAGTCAGAGCTGCATGAGCGGGTGGCTACCGTAATTGGTGGCCACCCGCTTGTTGGGGGTGCGATAGTCCCCTAACAAAAACGTCAGGAAGGTGAACCTGTAGAGGTCGGCGTGTAGGGATATCATGATGTCATCATGTAGTGAAGGATGTGGTTTTCGTGGCTGATTTGGGTCGTTGGGCTGATACTGAGTTGAGTGTTTTGTATGACATTTTCTATGAAACTGGTACGCGGCTTATGGGGGCGTTTGTTGCGTTGAGGTATGCGGCGCAGGATGCGGGTGATGAAGAGCAAGATAGGTTTTGGCTTGGTGAGTCCCATCGGGTAAGGGATGCGCGTCGGTCGGTTGATTCTAATGATCGTGCGGCGATAGTTGCCATGATGGAGGCTTTCAAGCATGAGTTGCGGTACATCAACTATGCGCGTGGGGTGAAGTAACCATGGTTGATGCAGTTACTGCTCGAAGAGCTTGGAATACTGCCAAGACTGAGCTTTTTGGTGGTGTGCTGTCTTCTGTGTCGCCGGTTCTAGTTTCGATTGGTGCCCAGCCTGGGGCGGGTAAAACTAGGGCCTTAGAGGCTTCTTTAAAGACGTTTTATTCGGGGCAAACTTTTGTGTCGATTATTGGTGATGATTTTCGTAAATTTCATCCGGATTATGAAAAGTTGGGGTTAAGGGTCAAAATGTGTGTCCGGAATCGCGGATTTTCACGGATTGACCTGT
>ERZ773263.721-NODE-721-length-21911-cov-4.303715_pt1 | contig 21911 bp, 18 predicted proteins | sample MGYA00511076_ERZ773263 | MGnify/ENA primary metagenome ERZ773263 (study PRJEB29015, sample SAMEA2738155) | human oral metagenome | biome: human oral; feature: human-associated habitat; material: saliva | place: China | collected 2195 ... | reverse complement strand
CTTCACTGGCTGGCGTTTTTTCATGCTTTGCTGAGCCATCATGCCGCTCCTTTCGCGGTCGTTGCCAACATTTTCTGCAGGTCGTCCTCTGAGAGCTGGGAGGTAGCAATTTCTTGATAGACTTGGCAATTTTTCATCAATTCCTGATGCGTGCCTTGACCAACAATCTTGCCTTCGTCCAGCACGATGATTTTGTCAGCGTTCATGATGGTGTTGATGCGCTGACCGACGATGAGAACAGTTTTATGCTTGGTTTCTTTAGCCAGTGCCGAGCGTAATTTAGCGTCAGTCTTGAAATCCAGCGCCGAGAATGAATCGTCAAAAATGTAGACATTCGGCTCAACGGCAATCGCCCGAGCAATCGATAAACGCTGACGCTGGCCGCCGGAAACATTGCTGCCGCCTTGAGCAATGTCATTTTTGTAACCGTTTTTTAGCTCGCTGATGAATTCAGCGGCTTGAGCGATTTTAGCGGATTTTTCTACCAATTCTTGGCTAGCTTTGGCGTTGCCGTATTTGATGTTGCTGGCGATCGTCCCGCTAAACAGCACGCCCTTTTGCGGCACGTAGCCGATTTGATCGCACAAATCTTCCAATTTCAAATTCCTGATATCCACGCCATCCAGCAAAATCTGCCCCGCCGACACATCATAAAAGCGCGGGATCAAATTGATCAACGTTGATTTGCCAGACCCAGTACTACCGATAAACGCTGTGGTTTGCCCTGGTTCAGCGGTAAAATTGATATTTGAGAGCACCGGCAGATCAGCATCTGGATAGGTAAACGTCACGTCTTTGAATTCAATTTTGCCCGTAGCGTCATTTGGCAATTGTTGCGGCAACTGCGGATCAACAATTGACGGCAGCGTGTCGAGCACCTCGCCCACCCGCTTTACCGACACAGCCGCCCGCGGCACCATGATAAACACCATCGACAGCAGCAAGAACGAAATGATGACCTGCATGGCGTATTCCAAAAACGCCATCATATTACCAATTTGTAGATTGCCGCTACTGATCAAATGCGCGCCGAACCAGACAATCGCCACGCTAGAAAAGTTCATCACCAGCGTCATGATTGGGTCGAGCAGCATCATCAGCCGATTGACAAATAAATTCATTTTATTCAGCTCGGTATTGGCTTGCTGGAACTTTTTCTGCTCAATCTTTTCGTTGTGAAAGGCGCGAATGACTTTCAAGCCGACCAGGTTTTCGCGCGTCACCAAATTGAGCTTATCCACCAGCGTCTGTAATTTTTTGAACCGCGGCACGGCAATCACGAACAGTATAGCGATGACGACCAGCAAAACCGAAACCGCCAGCGCGATGATCCAGCTCAAATTTGGCGCATTGTGAATGGCTTTTTGCAGACCGCCAATTGCCATGATCGGCGCCATCAATGCCAAGCGCAGCAGCAGGATTGACGTCATCTGAATTTGCTGAATGTCGTTGGTCGAGCGCGTGATCAGCGAGGCGGTAGAAAATTTATTGAAATCCGCCAGCGCAAAACTTTCGACCCGCTCAAACAATTCTGTCCGCAGTTTCTGCGCCATACCAGTAGCAATTCGTGATGCCAAGAACCCGATGACGATCGAACACAGTCCACCCGCCGCCGTCACCAAAATCATCTCTAGTCCGTTATGCCAAATCGCTGGCATGTCTTGCTTGATGATGCCGTTATTGACAATTTCCGACATCTTGTCAGGCAGCCATAAATTCGCCATGACCATGGCGTAGGTAAAACCGACCAAGATGATAAACATCAGCCAGTAGCCGCTAAAAATTCGTAAGATATGCTTCATAACTGTTCTTTTAGTACCTCAAGTCTAATCTCTATTTTACCATAATATGCGATATCCGTCGCGGAGCCTCATTGGACAAAAGTATCAGCTGGACGTATACTGTTTTTAGCGTCGGGGTGTGGCGCAGCTTGGTAGCGCGCACCGTTCGGGACGGTGAGGTCGTCCGTTCAAATCGGATCACCCCGACCATAGGAATTATTTGAAGCGTACGTTCGCTGGCGAGAACCTATGGCTATAAGCAAAATAAAGGAGGTTTTATGCAGCGGCGAGTTAACGTACGCGGAATTATTATTAACGATCAGGGTGAAATTTTTTGTCAAAAATTGACTGCAAATAACAGCAAAGGACGTAATTTTTGGTGCACGCCAGGCGGCGGTTTGGAAATGGGCGAAAGCTTGCTGGACGGTCTACGCCGAGAAATGATTGAAGAAACAGGTGTCAAACCAGAAATCGGCAAGTTGTTATTTATACAACAATTCGCCGAATCAGGCGAACAATCAGCGCACGGCCCGAACGAGCAATTGGAATTTTTCTTCCTCATCACCAACTGGCAAGATTACCAGCACATCAACCTGGAGCAAACATCGCACGGCGTCGAGGAAGTGGCGGAATGCGGCTTTGTTAGTCCAAAAACCACGCGAATTTTACCGAGTTATCTTACGGAAGTTAATCTGGAACAGCTGGTTAATAAATTGACAGAAGTTCCAGTTCTAAGCGAATTATAGCGAGGTCACTCGGGCTATTTGGCGAAGAATTTTTTAGCGCGCTCGGTTTTCGGATGATCCATTACCTGGGCTGGCGTACCATTTTCGATTATTTCGCCCTTGTCCAGAAAAATCATCCGCGTGCCGACTTCGCGGGCAAATTTCATCTCGTGCGTCACGATCACCATCGTCATGCCTTTTTCAGCAACTTTGCGAATCACATCCAGCACTTCGCCAATCATTTCCGGATCCAGCGCCGACGTCGGCTCGTCAAACAGCATAATTTTCGGCTCCATCGCAAGCGCCCGGGCGATCGCCACGCGCTGTTTTTGGCCGCCCGATAAACTACTTGGCAAAGCATCTGCCTTATCGAGCAGCCCGACATCATCCAGCAAACTTCGCGCTAATTTTGTAGCTTTTTGATCAGAAAACTTACGTAGTTTTTTAGGTGCTAATTTAATATTCTCAATCACGCTCAGATTCGGGAATAAATTAAATTGCTGAAAAACCATACCGATAGTTTGGCGCAAAGCGTTCAAATTGACATGATGATCGGTGATCTTAACACCATCAACAACAATTTCGCCGGATGTCGGCTCTTCCAGTAGATTCAAGCAGCGTAAAAACGTCGACTTGCCGGAGCCGCTAGAGCCAACCACCACAACAATTTCGCCTTCGTTAATTTCCACATCAATATCACGAAGTACTCCGTTGGTACCAAATGTTTTCTTCAAATTCTTAACGCTGATTATCGTCATGCTTCAACTTCCTTTCTACTCGTGCCATTACTCGTGTAAAAATCGCCGTCAAAATTAAATACATTGCCGCAGCAGCAAATAACGATTGAAAAGCTGTCGCTGTCTGGAAGCGAATATTGTCAGCGCCGCGCATAATATCATTTAGCCCAATCCAGCCAACCACCGACGTCTCCTTTAATAAAGCAATAAATTCGCTAATCAATGCTGGCAACGAATTTCTCATTGCTTGTGGTAAAATAACCAGCCGCATAGCTTGCCAATTGCTCAGACCCAGCGACCGCGCTGCCTCCATTTGCCCCTTATCAATACTCTGGATACCACCACGAATAATCTCAGCAATATAAGCGCCACTGTTAATACCAAATGCCACTGCTGCCACAAAAATCTTCGGCATAAATTGATACGACCCAAAAACGACGTAATACATAATCAATAGCTGGACCAAAAGTGGCGTGCCGCGAATAATATCAACGTAAAGTTTCCCCAAGCTAGCCAGTGGATTAAATTTGGCAAGCTTCCCCGATTTCATCCTGCCAAATGGACGAAAATTCGACGTACACATCAGGGCGATAATTATGCCAATTACTGACCCTAAAATAAGTGCTAAAACGGTTAAAACCAACGTTACTTCCAGACCGTGCCATAAAAACAACCAACGATCACCACCAAAAACTACTTCCCAAAAGTTCACGACTTTACCTCCTCGCCAAAATATTTGCGAATTAATTTGTCGTAACGGCCGTCTTTTTTCATCTTAGCGATTTCTTTATTAACCTTTTCGAGTAAATCTTTATTATCTTTTTTAATAGCAATTGCATAACTTTCATCACTCAGCGCACCTGGCAGAATTTCCAAGTTAGAGAAGCCGGCGCCGTATCGCTTAGCTGGAGCGTCATCCAGAATAACCGCCTCGATTTTCCCAGCACTTAGCTCCTGCAAAACGCTAGGCGCAGTCTGAAATTGAGTAACCGAGGCGCCAGAAATTTTTGATGCTAATGTGTCGCCAGTCGTACCCAGCTGCACACCTATTTTCCGCCCCGAAAGCTGATGCTTATTACGAATCGGACTACCCTTCTTAATAATTATGCGCTGCGATGCTGAATAATAAGGTTCGGAAAATAATGCGTTTTTCGCCCGCTCCGGCGTTACCGTCATGCCCGCCGCCACCATATCAATTTGCCCACTATCTAACGCTGGCAATAGTCCGTCAAATGACATATCTTCAATTTTCAGTTCTTTGCCCATACTTTTGGCAATTTCCCGCGCCAAATCAACATCAAAACCAACAATTTCATTATTATCAATATACTCAAAAGGTTTAAAGCCAGCATTCGTCCCCATCACCAAAACATCAGTTTTCGAGCCGATCACGCCGTCGCGCTGCAAAATATCACCCAACATGAAACAAATCATTCCAGCAAATAAAGCCAGTCCAATCCACCAACTAATCCCAAATGTACGCGCTTTATTCTTGCTCATGCTTTTATTATAACCCTTTCTCCCTAAAAAACGTAAGTGATATAATGTAGCAGTGAAAAGAATTAAATTTACCAAGTGCTTCTGGGCGAAATTGATATCAATTATCTTGCTCTTTTTAGCAGCATTCTTCTTAATTGCGGCACGTTATAAATCGGTTGTCTTTAAAGACTCGCAGATTGATGAGATAATTTTCTATTTTGTCAACGGACTAGCTGGTGGCAAATCTGACAATTTATGGTCGGCCGTCCTCCAGAACCTGCCTCTAGTTTTCTTACTATTTGGCGTACTTCTCATCCCAGTTTCAAAAAAAGCCGTTACCTACCTTAATCATGGAATTACATTTTACCTTGATAAAATTAAATCATCAAGAAAAATCATCCTGCCATTTTTGAGATTAAAATACGCTTTAATTTATTCACTAACTATGTTTTTAATATCATTCACACTACTCATTCAAAGCTTCGGTATTCCTGGCTATATTTACGCTCTAACTCAATCAACCAAACTATACGAAGAAAATTATGTTAACCCAAAAACCGCCAAATTAACCTTTCCCGATAAAAAACGCAATTTGATATATATCTATCTAGAGTCGATGGAAAATACCCTAGCCTCAAAAGCCAACGGCGGCAGCGCTGACGTCTCTGTTATTCCGGAGCTAGAAGAGTTGGCTCTGAAAAATACTTCCTTTTCGAATAAGGATTCTGGTCTAGGCGGTGCCTTACCAGCAACAAACACTGGCTGGACTGTCGCAGGTATGGCCGCCCAATCAGCTGGCGTTCCTCTAAAAGAAACTTTAGTTGGCGGACGCGACCATAACTCGTTAGGTGAGTTTAAGAAGTTTCTGCCGGGCGCCTATAGCCTAGGCGAAATCCTCCAAAAACAAGGCTATAATCAAACATTTATTATGGGATCTGAGGCAAGTTTTGGCGGGCGCGATAAACTACTAACTCAACACGGTAATTTTACTATTCAGGATTACAATTACGCCAAACAGCATGGTCAAATTACTGACGATTATAAAGTTTGGTGGGGTTATGAGGATAAAAAACTGTTCCAGTTTGCCCGCGAAGAAGCCTCGCGCCTAGCAGCATCAGATAAACCGTTCAACTTACAAATGTTGACTGCCGATACACATTTTACCGACGGCTATTTGGATGAAAATTGTGCTAAAAATTTCAATAATCAATACGATAACGTCCACGCTTGCTCGTCCAAACAAGTGGCAGAATTCGTCAAATGGGTACAGTCTCAGCCTTTTTATAAAAATACTACAATTATAATTTCTGGCGACCACTTGGGTATGCAAACATCGTACTACGACGAAAAAACCGCCGGCACCAATTATCAGCGAACAATTTATAATGCGTTTATCAATCCAGCTACAACCACTGATCGTACAAAAAACCGCCGCTTTACGACCTTTGACATGTACCCATCAACCTTGGCGGCACTGGGCGTAAAAGTTGATGGCGAACGATTGGGACTGGGCACAAATTTGTTCTCTAATAAAGAAACTCTGACCGAGCAATACGGTGGAATTGAAAATCTGAACGCCGAGCTCGCCAAACGTTCAGATTATTACGAAAAGAAGATTTTTACCAAAGCCGGCAATTAACTATTGTAGCCGCTCGGGTTATTACTCTGCCAATTCCAGGCATCCCGACAAGCTTCTTCGATAGTTAATTCCGCTCGCCAACCTAGATCTTTTTCTGCCAAACTTGGATCAGCATAACATGCGGCAATGTCGCCCGGTCGGCGTGGCGTAATTTGGTATGGAACACCCTTACCAGACGCTGTTTCAAACGCTTTCACCAATTCCAACACTGATGTACCGCGGCCAGTGCCGATGTTATACACCTTATATTCATCCGGCTCGCCCAAATGTTCCAACGCCGCCACGTGTGCCCGCGCTAGATCAACCACGTGAATATAATCACGCACACCTGTACCGTCCGGCGTGTCGTAATCGTCGCCAAACACACTCAAATGGTCGCGCTTGCCGACCGCCACCTGCGATACGAACGGCAGCAAATTATTCGGAATGCCCGACGGATCTTCGCCGATACGGCCGCTCGGATGAGCGCCAACGGGATTGAAATAGCGTAGTGAGGTAAACTGCCAGCCCTGCTTGGTCGCCGCCACGTCGCGCAGAATCTGTTCAATCATCAGCTTAGTTTGGCCATACGGATTAGTGGCTGATAGCGGCATATCCTCGTTAATCGGCAGCCGCGCCGGGTCGCCGTACACCGTTGCTGAGCTAGAAAAGACCAGCTTTTTCACATCAAATTCCTGCATGACATCCAGCAGCGTCAATGTACTTTCCAGATTATTCTGATAATACAGCAGCGCCTTTTCCACCGACTCACCGACAGCTTTCAGGCCCGCAAAATGAATCGCTGCGTCAATTGCCTCAGACTTAAACAACTCCGCCAGCCGTGCCCGATCACAGAGGTCAAACTCATGAAACGGCACCGCTTGGCCGGTAATTTCCTCAACCCGCCGCAAACTCTCAACAGATGAATTTGATAAATTGTCGACCACCACTACACCGTGACCCGAGGTCAGTAGTTCAATGATGGTGTGGCTGCCGATATACCCAGCGCCGCCAGTAACGAGAATGTTCATAAAGTACCCCTTTCGCTATGATTCTAACATTATTATATCAGATACAATATTTCAATCGGAAAGTTTTTCCATTTAGCACTCTTGCACTGAGAGTGCTAATTTGTTATGATAATCATATCAATTATCCCCGCTCTGTCTCCTACTGTGGCGTAAATTATATCGGCACTAAAAGCCAAAAATAAAAGGAGGACCTATGCCACCAAATATGCAAGAAGAATTACAGCAACCGCTTGAGAAATTCGGCACCGATATCACGGCACTGGCGCGTGCAGGCAAGCTCGACCCAGTCATCGGGCGCGACGAGGAAATTCGCCGTACCATGCAAATCCTCAGCCGGCGCACCAAAAATAATCCAGTCCTCATCGGCGAGCCGGGCGTTGGTAAAACCGCCATCGTCGAGGCCTTAGCGCAGCGCATCATCAAGGGTGACGTACCAGCGTCGCTGAAAGACAAGCGACTGATTTCCTTGGAAATTTCCAGCTTGCTGGCCGGCGCGAGCTTTCGTGGCCAATTTGAAGAGCGCCTCAAAGCAATTTTGAAAGAAGTTGAAGAGGCCGCCGGCGAAATTATTTTGTTCGTTGATGAAATTCACACCATGGTCGGCGCCGGCAAAACCGAAGGCAGCATGGACGCCGGCAATATGCTCAAACCCGCCCTGGCACGCGGTAAACTACACATGATTGGTGCGACGACGTTGGCGGAATATCGCCAGCATGTCGAAAAAGACGCGGCCCTGGAACGGCGATTTCAGCCAGTTTACGTCGGCGAGCCGAGTTTTGATGACACCGTGGCAATTTTGCGCGGTTTGAAGGAAAAGTACGAAGTCCATCACGGTGTTAAAATTTCTGACGATGCCATCGTGGCGGCGGCGCGGCTGTCCACCCGCTATCTGCCCGATCGCTTTTTGCCTGATAAGGCCGTCGATCTCCTGGATGAAGCTACCAGCGCTCTGAAGATGCAGCTGGAGAGTGTGCCGATTGCTCTCGATCGGCTGAATAACCGCCGCTTGCAGCTGGAGATTGAAGAAGCCGCGCTGAAAAAAGATAAATCCGACCACGCCAAGGCCCGCAAAGAAGAAATCAATCAGCAAATCGCTGACCTTCGAGCTCAGGCCGAGGTGATTGACAATAAATGGCAGCACGAAAAAGACATCCTCCAGACCGTTAATACCGCCACTGAAAAAATGGATAGTCTGCGCTCACAGCTGGAAATAGCCGAACGCGACGCGGATCTGGCCACCGCTAGCCGTATCAAATACGGCGACCTACCAGAGCTGGAGAAAAAGCTGGCTAGCGCCCGCCAGGAACTGGCCGCCATTCCGCCAGCCGACCGGCTGCTGCGTGAGGAAGTTACCCCCGACGACATCGCCAGCGTGGTGGCGCGCTGGACGGGCATCCCGGTGGAGCGACTGATGGAGACTGAATCAAGCAAATTGACCAAATTGGAAGAATCGATCAGCCGCCAAGTCATCGGACAAGACCGCGCTGTAACAGCCGTAGCAAGCGCCATTCGTAGGTCACGCGCTGGACTCGGCGACGTTAATCGACCGATTGGCTCATTCCTATTCCTCGGCCCTACTGGCGTGGGAAAAACAGAAGTCGCACGTAGTTTATGCCGTGAATTATTCGACGACGAACATGCCATGATCCGTATCGATATGAGCGAGTACATGGAGCGGCACGCCGTAGCCCGCCTGATTGGTTCGCCGCCAGGCTACGTCGGTTACGACCAAGGCGGTCAACTCACCGAAGCGGTGCGCCGCCGCCCTTACAGCGTGGTACTATTTGACGAAATAGAGAAGGCCCACCCCGACGTCTTCAACGTGCTACTCCAGGTGTTGGATGATGGCCGCCTGACCGATGGCCAGGGGCGAACAGTCGATTTCTCCAACACGGTTATCATCATGACCAGTAATGTCGGCTCGCAGGCGATTATGGATTTCTCTGGCGACGATTTGTCAGCGCTAGATAATCAAATGCTTGATATCCTCAGACAACATTTCCGCCCAGAATTCCTCAACCGCATCGATGATATTGTTATCTTCGACCGCATTCGACCAGAGGCCATGCGAGCAATTGTCGATGTCCAGCTGAAACGCGTCGCCCGCCAAGTCAAAGATAGCCGCGACATTACGCTCGAGTTTGACGATAGCGTCCGCGATATGCTAGTGCGCGATGGCTACGACCCAGCCTTTGGCGCCCGTCCGCTGAAGCGCTTGGTGCAAAAGCGGGTGCTTGATCCATTAGCACTGGAGATAATTGACGGACGAATTCACAATGGCGAGGCTGTAAGAGTTGACTTTTTTGATAGTCGAATCACTTTTACAAATAGCGTATAATATATACATGAATAAACTCCAGCACAAGCGAGAACAGATTAAATCAGCGTCTTTTGGGATTAGCAGATTACTTCTTATACCCCAATATTTCCTACTAGCAGCTGTTACTTCGCTGATCTTTGCGCTAGTAATTTTCTTTGCTATTAACGCTAATTTTTACGGACCGCTCATGATGTCGCAACTACCGTTTTTAGATAAAATAGCCTTGCTAGGTGCTATGCTATCCGACATCTTCACGCAGGGTTTTACTTCAATAAACGGCGCCTTACTAATCGTCGTTTCAGTCCTTCAAGGAATATCAATTGCTGCTGTAATTTTTACAGCAAAAAAGAATAAAGTTGAGGAAAAAACCGTTACCCGCCAAGTCGGACTCAGCGGTATTGCGTCAGTTGCTGCCGCCATCGGTCTGGGCTGCGTCCCCTGTGGCACGTCCATTATTCTGCCAATTGTTGCAATATTTTTTTCGGGAGCTGCCGCAGCTACCGCCGCCAATATTGCTAGTACGATAGTTCTAATATTGGCTCTGTTGCTAAGCGTATTCTCATTATATAAATCTGGAAAAATTGTTTTTATGTACACAGAATTAGCTAAACAGGAGAAAGAGTCATGAATCATCAACAAGAACGTGGGATTGCCCCAATTTGGATAATCTTATCAATTATCGTAGCAGGAATAGTTGCGCTATTTATCTATGGCGTTATTAATCGCCCACCAAATCGCCATATTGGCGACGGCAAAGCGTGGAATGAAAAAATGTCACAAGGCTCTGCTGACGCGAAGAACGTATTTGTCGACTACACTGACTATTTCTGCTCATTCTGCGCCGAAGTTGAAGCAGCCACCAACGCCGATTTCTTCAAAAATGAGTACATTAAATCAGGCAAGGTTCGCTACGAGCACCGCGTAGTTACCCTCTTAAAGGAAGTTACTAACAATACAGAAACTGGCGCTCACGCAGCATTTTGTGCCGCCGACCAGGACAAATATTGGCAATATACGCACGACATCGTACCGCGCATTAAGCGTGATTATTTCGACAAAGGAATCGGCGTGAAAAACGTTGCTGTGCCACAAAAAATTCCAACATTACCACTAGAATACTTCCTTACTTCTGCTAAGAATATTGGTTTAGATGAGAGTAAATTCTCTGACTGCATGACTAAAAAGCCGCACCAAAAAGAGATTGATGACAATACCCAAAAGGCTCTTTCTCTTGGTGTAAGCGGCTTGCCTTACATGGTTATCAATGACTATCAAACCAGCGGTTTTGGTGGCGGCGAGAATGGATTAAGGGCAATTTTGAAGGCTGGCGGTGTTAAATAATTGTCACTATTTCAGTTGACTCATAAATCCACGTAGTTGAGATAAAGCCCGCTCTATTCTCTCATTCGTCCAATATTTATCCGGCGTAATATTATCGTCGCCAGTTGATTCTTCCTTGTAGCGACCGATGATTTTACCGTTCTTGGCAATCGATACATCAGGCACAAATATTCGAGGATTGCCATTTTTATCTTTTTCCAAATACGGTTCTAATTTCTTGACCAGCTTCTGATAGACTTCGCTGTTGTTGGTGCGGGCTTCACGAATATTCAAATAATATATCTTATCAATACCTTCAGCCCGAGCCGCCCGGTCAACGTGTTCGCTCAAATGCTGGCACCACGGACATTGCGGAAAACCCAAGAATACCACGCCGCTGCCGTTATCAAAGATATCGAGAACTTCTTTGTCGCTAGCATAAACAAAGCGATTATCTGCCGCTACTCGCGGATATTCTGACTTGAATCTGGTAGCATCGGAGATGTTCGACGTTGGAGTTTTTGGCTGTTCACTACTGCATTTGTTATACCATATTCCAAATATAGCCCCAACCAAAATGATTATCCCAAGAATAATCACAACGACTTTTTTGTTCATATCCGCCCTCCTTTTTGTGGCATTATTTTCCAAAGATAGAAGATATTAAAATTACTCCCACCTAAAAAGCTTAATTGCGGCAATGTAAATAAAGACAATCCAAACAGCAATAGTACCGATTTGCGGCAAAACCTCAACCAGGGCAGCGTGCTCAGTCATAACCAAACGAAACCCTTCAGTAATTGGCGTCATTGGAATAAAATTAGTTGCACCCCGAAGCCATTCCGGGAATAAGTAAATCGGGAAAAACGCACCAGACAAGAACATCATCGGAAAGGAGATTAGATTGCTCAGCGGTGCTGATTGATTTTCATTCTTCGCCCAACCGCCGATTAACAGACCCAAGCCTACCATCATAGAAGCTGCCAGTACCGACATAAGGACAAATATTCCCCAATAACCACGCATATTAAATTGGAAGACCAACATGCCAACAACAACCATCATTGTAATACTAAGTAAGGAAATAATTGTGTAATGAATCGCCATGGAAATAATCAACTGACCAGAGGTGAACGGCGCTGCACGCAGCCGTCGGTATGAGCCGCGCTGTTTTTCGGCTGGCATTTGATTAGCTAAGCCAAAAACACCCATACTCATTAGACTAAACGCTAACAAGCCGGTAAAAGTATAATCAAATGGCTTCAATTGTTCATCGCCGACAGCTTTGCCAGCGGCTTTCAGCGGCGCTTCTGGCTGGCCCAGGTGCTTGTTTATTTCATTGGCAATCTGATTCATCACCGCCGTTAAGGCGCTACCAGTTTGCTCGGAACCTTTGGCGTACAGAACGTTAATTGTGCCAGTCGGGCGAGCATCCCTTCCCTCTCCTTTCACTTTGCCAAAGTCGCTGGGTAGTTCAATTATACCGTTCAGTTCCGAACGCTTCATCTTCTCGCGAGCCTCGTCCATATCCTTAACGTCTTTAATTTTAAGGATCGAGTCTTTAGAACTTTCTTTGGCATTATCAACAAAATTTTTGGCAAATTCTGTCTGCGAATTATTGATAATCGCGATGTCAAAGCTGGTCGATTGATTATTAAAAATCGAACCGAACACCAACAAGAAGATGAGCGGAAACAGGAAGGTAAAGAACAGCGACATTTTATCGCGGACGAAGCGCTTTTGTTGGGCGCGCACTTGCCCAAATACACCAGTCCAATATTTTTTCATACTAATCCCGAATCGCCTTTCCTGTTAAGTCAATAAATACGTCTTCCAAATTGGCCTGCTCGACAACTTGCTTTTTCTTGAAACCGCGCGCCAGCAGCTGCTGGATCAGATTATGTGGCGTATCAATGGTGATGATTTTACCATTGTCCATAATCGCCAAGCGGTCGCACAGCAGTTCGGCCTCGTCCATGTAATGCGTGGTCAGCACGATAGTAATACCTTCATCGCGAATCTCTTTGATCAAATCCCAGAGATTGCGGCGCGCCTGCGGATCCAGCCCGGTCGTCGGCTCATCGAGGAACAGCACCGTCGGATTATTGACCAGCGTCGAGGCGATGGCGAAGCGCTGCTTCTGCCCGCCTGAGAGCTGCTCGACATAACTTTTGGCTTTATCACTCAATTGTACCTTGGCGAGCAGCGCGTCGGCATCAATCGTTTGTCCGTACAAGCTAGCAAACATTTTCAGCTGTTCGCGCAAGGTCAGCTTGTCGTAAAACATCGTTGATTGCAGCTGGATACCAATGATATTTTTAATGTGCTTCGGCTCTCTAGCAACATCAATTCCGTCGATAGTCACCGTGCCACCATCAATCGTTCTTAAAGCCTCCAGCATCTCCAGCGTCGTCGTCTTACCAGCGCCATTTGGCCCGAGGATACCGAAAATCTCACCTTTCTTGACCTCAAATGATATGCCATTAACTACATTTTTACCATCATAAACTTTAACAAGTTGGTCAACCGTTATGATAGGCTTAAGATTCGCCATTATAAATTCCTTTCCTTATAGCAGTTTAAGTAATTTTGCCAACTAACCTTGCTATAGTTAATTGTAACAAAACTAATGCTATACTTAATATAGTATGAGAATTCAAAGAAAAAAAGAAAAAGCTCAATCAAAAAAAATATTCATCATACTTACTCTAATAACTACACTTATAGTCACTATTTCTGGTGGAATATATTACCTTAGCCAATCACATTCACAAAAAATAACCGCCCCAACTGATGAAAAATATTATTTCACCGATTCGCGCTATTCTGGGATTCGCTCAAAATTCGTGACCAGAAATAATAAACGAGAAAAGGTGTCGATTGAATACCCAATTACTGAAAATAAAAAAATCAACCACACCGTTGCCGAGACGGTTGATAAAATTGATAATGATTTCCGCAGCACAGTTCTTTTGGCGACAGTATTCGACCGACCAATGACTGAGACTATCAGCTACCAAATTACTCACAACAACTCAGTATCTATGTCGATTGTCATTAACATTAAGCAAGATATGCACGGCGCGCATCCGGTGTCGTTGACGCATTTTTGGACTTTTAATAAAAAATCTGGTGAGATTATTAGCCTGGAAGATTTTACCGAGCGATCAGACGAGGCTATCGAAGCAATTATAAAATCCGCCAAAGATAATACTGCGCAGACAATTAAGAAGCGTGATAAGCCAGAACTTGATCTTAACGGAATAATCACCAAAGAGTCTCTGTCTAATTTTATTATTACTGATAATGGCAATAGTCTGGCTTGGCCACTTGGCCAGGCGTCGCTACTACCGTCATCTTATGGCGAGATGACTATCACTGTGCCAATTTCTTCAGTCAGCAAATACCTACAAAATCCAACAGCTCGGAAGCTAGCCAATATTCCCAAGCCACCCGAGCCAAAGCCAGCACCAGCGCCAGCACCAGCGCCCGCTGCGCCAGCACCTGCACCAACCACTGGCAATAAAGTGATTGCCTTGACGTTTGATGATGGACCAGGTCCATACACCGCGCACCTACTGGACATCTTGGATCAGTATGGTGCGAAAGCGACATTTTTCTTGATTGGTAGCAAAGTTTCTGGGCAGGCTAGCGTCGTACGCAGCATACAGGAGCGTGGCCATCAGCTAGGCAACCACTCGTGGTCACATCCGGAACTACCTAAGCTATCAGTTGACCAAATTGCTGGCGAAATTGACCGTACCAACGAGGCCATCAGACAAGCCACCGGCGTCAAGCCAAGCATCTTACGACCACCTTACGGCGCCGTCAATGGTGTGGTTTTGGAGCAACTTCGGGCGCGTGGCATGTCGTCAATCTTATGGTCGGTCGACACGCGGGATTGGGCTGATCGCAATAGCCAGATTGTCTGTTCACGTGCCGTCGCTGGCGCTCGTCCTGGAGCCGTCATCTTGATGCACGACATCCACCAAACTTCCGTCAATGCCGTGCCGTGCATCCTAAGCTCACTGAAGCAGCAGGGGTATTCGTTTGTGACGATACAGCGGTTGAATTAGTCCGACTGATCAATCTCAAACACCTTGTATTTCGAAGAAGCACCGCGTAGTAATTTTACCTTTGACGACGCCACGCCAAAATGTTTTGCTAACAACTTCACTGCCGCCACGTTCGCTCGCCCCTCGATAGCTGGTGCCTTGGTGTAAATCGTCAGCATGCCATCGTCACCAACCACCACTTCTTCGCGGTGGCGGGAGTTGGGTTTGAGATGAGCGGAAATTTTCATGATTAAGTCCTAGGTTTTACCTACTTTTAACTTTACCTTGAGTCTTAGCGCTATATCGCTCTATATTTTGTTAGTTACCCTCCCTATATCGTAACTTTCGTTTATCAAACGCTGGCTTAGTGCCTTCAAGAATGTCAACTATCCGCTTATTCATGTTCATGTTTTCTATAGAGCCACACTCAACAGAAAACTCATTCTTGCCATCGGTCTTATCTAGACTTGTATATATAATCTGCTCCGCATCCGCGCCCACAGCCAAGTTTGGATTATGGGTAACCATGATGATCTGACGACGCTTTTTTGCAATTCGTATAAAATGTGTGAGAACTTCAAAGACACTTTTATTGTCAAGATTATCCTCAGGCTGATCCACGATTAGTGGTATATCTTCTTTATCAATCATCAGGTAGAATACCAGCAATACGGCACCTTTTTCTCCTGGTGACAATTGATCAAGATTCTTTCCGTCTTGTTTCAAATCGTAGCTTGGTGTCAAATATTCTAATGAAAACAAGAAATCGTAGAATTCCTTCACTTTGTTTACTTGATCAGATATGTTTCGCTTTTGCATACCGCTCTCATTGCGCTCGTCTTCTTCCAGCCATCTTATTGAACTGTCAAGCAATTGCCTTACTCCGTCTTCTTCTGATAGATTTATAGAGTCAAGCATTGCACTCATATTCCCAGTATCAGCGTTCTGGAACGTACCTTTTTTGGTTTTATTAATATACCCAAGAAAATTATCTACAAAATCTTCATTAAGTTTAAAGCTAACATCGATTCTCATATTAAATTTATCAGCAAATTCGCCACCTTGCGAAATTGCACTATCAACAGACTCCTTAAGTGCATCGTATATTTTGATAATCTCTCGCTGCTTATTAAATATTTCTAAAGACTTATCCAATCTAGCTTGTCTTTTTTCTGCTAAATCATTACCCAACTTCTTTTCAATATATTTCTTTTCTGACTCAAGATACCTCAAGCTATTAGCCTTGCTATCATCTCCTTCAATATCTTTTTTGCGCTTTTCCCATTGCGCAAGTTTTTCTATATACGCCTGATATTCTTTTTCCGGCTTACTAAGCTCATCTGTCTTGCGCTTAATCTCCTGTTGGACTATTTCTTGGCTAGCTACGAGGCTGCTTTGATACTCCTTTTCTCGATCTGCATTATTCTTAATACTTTGGTCTGTATCAATATCTCTTTTTGATCGTAATTTCTCCTCTAAATCATCTAATTCTTTATTTATTTCTTTAAGTTTCTCGTTGATTGACTTTTTATCAAAACTAACTTTTATAATCTCATCTATATTCAGTTTGAATTTGCTAAAAACATCTCTGTTTTCCTGCTTAAACTTAGTCAGACTTAGTTCTAGTTGAAATATCTTGTCAGTTAGTTGTTTAGCTTCCTCTTTATTCCGAGTAACTGTATTTAATCTTTGTTTTGCTTTCTCGATCTCTCCAGCTAATTCAACGTTCTGCTGATTGAGCTGCTCAATGATCTTATATGTTTTTGATTTCTTTACTTTCGTTTCAGAGCTATGATCTTTTGATGGGTCTGCAACCTCCTCCGGCTTATTAGCCATATGAGACTTGAGTTCTTTTTCTTTTTCTTTAATTTGTTCGTTTATTTTATTCAGGTAGTCAGGGTGTTTCTTCTCTTCAAGCTTAATAATACTTTCTGAGATGCTATTCACGTCATTTCGTATCGCACCCAAGTCAGAATCTATTACCCGAGTTTTCTTCTCTATCAACTCATCAAACGACCCGCATCCCAGCCTGTCTTGTTCTGGTATGTGGGCGAAAATAACACTCTTAAGCGTGATCTCAAACCCCTCAGATTCTAGGTTATTAGTTAACTGTTCGAAATAATTTTGAGGAAGATACCTTACTTTTTCAGGTGCGTTCATGTTAACTTCATCAGCCAGACATATTGTCTCATTTACACCAGAACCATCGACCCATACAAGATTTGCCTCAAAGTTCTCAGCGTACCCTTTTTTCCTAAACTTCTTTGTTGTTAGAAAAGAAAGGTTCTTCTGTTTTTCGCCAGCATTATGAGTATTTCCCAATAGGCCAATAATATCAGACAGTGCACTTTTTCCGTTTCCCTTATTTCCTATTATGGCTACCAATTCCTTGTTGAGATCTAGGTTGACGCTATCAAACCAAACACCATTTTTGCCGCTATAACCAGCTTTTTTTCTTACATGCAATGAGTCTATATATTTTGTTTTATTGTTTGCTACTTTTTCTAATAGTGGTGGCTCTTTACCAATATAAACCCGATCCTCTGGTTCACACCTCAATTGCTTCAAGCCATCAAATGTTAAATCAGCCTTGATCCAACAATATCGATCGTTGTCTGGTATAAAAAGTTCATTTTCGGTGTGCGCATCGCTACCGTGAATACACGGCTTTAATGAACCACACCTCTCTTTTACTTTTGTTGAATTGTCACTTTTTTGTCCCAAAAAATATTTCCTGTCGCCTTCATTGCCCGAAAACACCATATCAGAAATATGATAGATACCTCTTCTTATGCCATCTAGACTACCGGATTCAACTTCAAATAAATCATAATGCTCTTGAAAAGCAGAGGCTCCATCGGTTTTCGAATTACAAACGACGACTACTGCATTGTCAGCAATCTTCTTATCTTTAAGTACGTCCTTAATTTGACTCGTCTCTAGATGAAACTTATTTATTCCTTCTTTATAAGCGGCGGCGTCATCCGACCTCTGGTCATTACCTAATAATGACTTACCATACTCAACTATACCCCGTCTGTTCATTAGACAGTTGCCACACTTCAACTTACCAAAAAAATTGTTGTCAAGATAGTCAATAAAATCTTCTTCTGGGTTAAAAATAAAGTGTATATTTACAAGTCTGCCTTTATCCGTAACTGGAAGCATCCTCAGCTCTACATTTGGCAATATCAAGATATTTTTTATCTGCCTCTTCTCACTTTCAGTAAAATTCGTCTCATCATCAATCTTACTAACATAGTCCTTGACCTTTTTATAATTGTCTATACTAAAGTAGTCTGTTATGCCAATTGCTGCTATATCGTTATCTATTGCTTTGCGAAACAATACCTTACAAAATGTTTCAAAGTCTTTACTTTTGAACTGATCATTTTTATTTGTACCCTTAGTATGCACATGCAGATCCCATCTGCGCCATTCGGATCCACGAGAAAAGTTGTTAGTCATATTTCCTCCAATTTGAGACTGTAGATTTGATTAGTAGCTTACTACAAAATTAATCAGGCTTTTATTATTTATTGTTATATAAATATAGCCAATACACCCACTAGAGATAGTACTTGTTATTGACATCCTGTCTTTTGTTATCATAAGTTCCTTTCTAAATATAATTTATATGCTCATTGCGCTGACGTGACATGCTATGTCTATTGCATGTATAGTTACCCGCTCAAAAGTACTTTAGTATGTTTACCACGAGCCACGCACATTGCTACCACCAATACACCAACCAGCCGCGACACCAATGACACGTCATCCGCACCAGGTTGAACTGTCGCCGTAGTTTCCTCTTCCGGATTCAATCGACTATCATCCATCCATAAGCCCAATGATGGATGATGTTTGACAATCAGGAAATCATCCGCGGCATTGACTTCGCTGTCATAACCATAGCCATCAGCCACATCGTCAGTCACCAAATCATCTTGTTCGCTCAGTTCTGTTTCTGGCACCTCAGCCACTCTGTCAATGACAACATACTCTTCTCGCTCTTCAGACAAATCACCACTTTGTTCTGCGTCACTACCGTCCATAGCCATAGTCTCGGGCTCATCACTTCCAAGCGACACATCGTTTCCTTCCGGTGTTGTCGTAATTACATTATCCTGCTTCTTGCAAGACAAAACATATTCCTCCGACATTTGTACTGGTGTCCCGTCTAATGTAACATCAGACACCGATTCAATAGCTGACGAAATAGGAACCATACTCCGTTCCACCGGCCCATGGTCATCCTTGGTGATTTCAGGCACTAAGGTTACCTGGAGATTATCCAACGACTCCACAGGCTCGATTTCAATCTCATCAGCCGCAAAAGCTTCTGGCTCATCAATGTCTTCACTTGTCACAATTGTCGCTTCCGTTAACGGGCCTGTCGTCACTAACTCAGTCAAAGATATTTCCGGCTTCACCATTGATGGCTGCTCAACAAAGAACACCACATCCTCCTCGGCCCAGACTTCTTCGTCAGTATCACAGGAGCGCCTCTCCATCACCGCATCATCAAGCTGCTCAACTGGGGAAGTCGGTGTTTCATAAACCGTCTGATCCACTGCTACTTCCTGACCGCCACCCTGCGGTGGATCGGTCCAAAGTTCATCCTCATCAACAATAGTCTCGATAGGAATAACTGGAGTCGGTGCTTCTGGCTCGATTGCGGCATTCTCCGTAGGTACCACTTCCACCACCTCGTGCGCTACTGGTATATCAACAACAGGTTGTGTTGAGTTATGATCAACCGCGGGCTCCTCGCCTACAGAAGACACCTCCTCACCATATTCAACATAATCTTGAATTGGCGACGTCATGACCGCTGGCTGATCAGGCTGCTCCTTTACTGACACTGACACCTCCACCGCAACCACTTCTTTGGTAGGTGTTTCATGTTTCGCATTTTCCATCGGCACATTGACTGATGCGTCCGGCATCTGGACAGAGGGTTCCTGCTCGGTAACTGGTGGTGCGTTCTTTTCTTCTGGCTCACTCACCATATTATAGCTATTGTCATAATCTCCTGTATTATCGACAGTGGTATTATCTAGTGACGTTTCTCTTGGTGGTGCCTCAACCGGTGAAGTTGGTAATGAATTATCAACCAGCTTCACTGTTTCAGCTGACTTTGGCTTTTTTACCTCAATCTGCGGTGACTCTTGAATATCACTCACTACCATATCGGCAAAATCGTCACTTACCTTGTTCACACCCTCGACAGCAGGCGCGACTGGCTCAGCTTCAACTGCCATTGACGTTGGCAAAACCATTGTATCTTCCAGTGTTAGTTGCTCGCTCATCTCAGACAATTCATCAAGAATAGGATTGGTAACTTGTGGCTTTGTCACATAATCATCTACTCCCGTATCCTTCACAACTTCAATGGTAGTCTCCGCTGCCTTAAAATCTTCCTCATCATGAACATTACTCGTCTGCTCTTTAGATCCGTCATCTTCTGTTATATTTCCACCATCCAAAACCGCCCCCATCACCTCAGGACTTGCTGTTTCCGACACCTCTTCAGTCTGGCCCAAGTTGCCAGCCTCATCAGTTTCTGGCACCACCTGGGCCCAAACGATTTCACCTGGCGCTTCGTCCTCTCGGAGTAATTGCTCCAAGGTGCTCAGCTGCTCTTCGGGCTGAAGGTCGTTATTTCTCTCCATCATTGTGGCTTGACGATCTTGACATAGCCCCAAATTGACACAACCAAGGCACGCCGCTGTACCAAAGTTTCGGCAACGCTCCGGATCAATCGGGGCAAAGTCTTCTTTTGTGTCGTCATCAGACATAGCAACATCAAGCTCCGCTTTACCACCGGCCACCGCCACCAAGTCAAACTGATCCACGCCATCAGTCACCACCTCGTCAATGCCAGACGAAAAATCCTCACCCTCACTACCATCTCTCAGCGACGAAAACACATCAAAATTATCACCGCTAATTCCTGTCGGTGATAATTCTAATATAGTCGTCGCCCCAATCATTGTTCAAAAAATGTCTCCGTTGAAATATGTGATTCATCAACGCCAGCAGCGGTTAATTTTTGCCAAACGTCACGCACGAACGGCAAACTGCCGCAGACCAGAAAGTGCGCCTCACTCGGCACTTCACTTACAATGTTCGCCACCTCAAACCGCCCGTTATGCCAGCCATCTGTTTCCTCAACCTGCTGGCGGGTACTAAACTTATTGACCTGAATTGATGAGGCCGCTAACTCCTCGGTAAACACCATATATTCCGGCGATTTTTGACTCAAATATAGAAAAGTCGGCTGCTTGGCGTCCGCCAAAATACTCCAAATCGGACTGAGTCCGCACCCCGCCGCGATGCCGACTAGCGGCCGCTCAGTCTGCGGATTGAAATCGCCGTATGCCCGGCTAATGTGCAGCGTGTCGCCAACGTGGCGCGAACATAAATAGCTCGAGAATTCGCCGCCCACATTTTTCACGGTAATTGACATCAGCTCCTCACTTGGGCGCGAGGAAATACTATAAGCCTTACCTTCACGCACCTGACTGCCATCGATAAACACCGTGATGTATTGCCCCGCCATAAAGTCAAACGGTCGCGCAAAATACAGCGTTGTCACCTCAGGATTTTCCTGACGCACCCGCACAATTTCGACAGTTAGTGAATCACGCATTCCTCAACATACCTTTCCATTATTTTTTGGGCAGCTCTAAACTCTTCGTCGGTAAAGGTGTGGTAGTTGGCAAACTTCGGGCTAATGGTGGTACCGGTGCGAAAATGTTGCAAGGCAAACCGTTTAGCGCCTTTGACCAACTCGCCAATCTTTTCAAAATCCGCCACCTCCAGCTGCTCGCGGACGATCG
>ERZ773263.715-NODE-715-length-22059-cov-3.026722_pt1 | contig 22059 bp, 19 predicted proteins | sample MGYA00511076_ERZ773263 | MGnify/ENA primary metagenome ERZ773263 (study PRJEB29015, sample SAMEA2738155) | human oral metagenome | biome: human oral; feature: human-associated habitat; material: saliva | place: China | collected 2195 ... | reverse complement strand
AGGACTATGGACACACAGCTTGCATTGTTCTGAATTCGTCGAACTCACGTTAAATTAAAAGACAGAGCCATGCAAGCACTCTACCTCATGGCATTGGAACCAGTAGCTGAGACGACAGCCGATACTCGTTCATACGGGTTCCGCAAGGAACGCCGCTGTATGGACGCTGTAATGCAATGCCATAATATTCTCCGAAAAGGCTATTCTCCCGAATGGATTTTGGAGGGTGACATCAAAGGATGCTTCGACCATATCAGCCACGAATGGCTACTCGCCAACATCCCTATGGACAAGGCGATGCTCCGCAAATGGTTGAAATGCGGCTATATCTTCAACAAACAGATGTTCCCGACGGAGGAGGGTACACCACAAGGAGGTATAATCTCCCCGACGCTTGCCAATATGGCATTGGATGGATTGCAGAAAGTTCTCGCAGAGAGGTATAAAAGAAGAACCATAAAAGGGAAACATTATTCCCCCATGGTGAATTTGGTACGCTATGCCGATGATTTTATCATCACCTGCGAGAACAGGGAAACGCTTGAGAACGAAATCAAACCATTGGTTGCCGAATTCATGGCTGAAAGAGGTTTAACCTTATCAGAAGAAAAGACTGTGATAACCAATGTCCGTGACGGGTTCGATTTTCTCGGTTTCAACATCCGCAAATACGGCAATGAAATATTGACCAAGCCGACCAAGAAAGCCGAAAAACGCTTTATGGAGAATATCCGTAAGGTGATAAAAGGCAATAAGGGTTGTAAGCAGGAGTCTTTAATCAGAATGTTGAACGCTAAAATCCGAGGTTGGGGAGCTTATTATCAGCATGGTGCAACGCGTGATTCTTTTCACAGAATTGACCATCAAATATTCCTCTCCCTATGGCAATGGGCTAAACGCCGCCATTCCAAGAAAGGGAAGCGATGGATTAAAGACCGTTATTGGCATAACATCCGAGGTAATAGTTGGACATTTGCTGCCAAGTTCAAGAAGTCAAATGGGAAGGATGACCAGCTAACATTGCTGACGCTCTCGTCTTCATTCCCTTTCCTGCCATATACGCAGATTAAAGGAGATATGAATCCATTTGACACGGATTGTCGTTTATACTTCAACAAGAGAATGAAGTCGAAAATGCTTGTATCACTAAAAGGACGTAAATCTTTGCTTCACCTATGGGAAAAGCAAGGGAGAATATGTCCAATATGTGGAGAGCCGATAGATACGCACAAGGCATGGAATGTACTGCCAACCGTTCAAAAAGGACGAAAGTGCAATATATTGGTTCATGACGAATGTTTCAAAATATCCCTCAAATCCAATGACAACAGAAAGAAGTAGTATGAGCCGGTCTCTATATAAGAATAGAGATTTAGAAAGGCTTGAGCCGTATGAGGGGAAACTCTCACGTACGGTTCTGAGGGGGGAAGAGGGCAGTAATGCCCTTGACCTACCCGATCGACCTTCCGACTTGGAGCAGAGGGACGGACGAGCCGTGCGCAAGGGCAATGAAGTTGCCAAATTCCATGCGGACAATAAAGTAGATGTCATTATCTATGCTGTGGAGAAGTCTCTTGATAGTTATAATTTCAACCTGTTGCATAATAAGCAACTCTTCATCGAACAACTGAAAAACAACCGTATGGGCAGCCGTACCATTGATGAGGGAAGTATGGACGAGAAATCGGGAATGAATTTTTCCGAGTATGTCGCCATCCTCTCCGGAAATACCGACCTGCTGGAAAAGGCAAAGTTGGAAAAGAAGATTGCCGGTTTGGACAGTGAACGGCAGGCGTTCATTCGCAGTAAGTCATCCTCCCGAGGCCGATTGGACGAAGTTATGAGAACGGTGGACGGAAACAAGGAATTGATAGCCCGTTTCCAAAGCGACTGGGACTTGTACCAAAGTCGTGTACAGAAGGATAAGGAGGGCAATATCCTCAACCCGATAACACTCAAAGGGGTGGAAGGACGCGACCCGAAACGCATTGCCGCCAAGCTCGCGGAAATCAACGAGAAAGCCTGCACACGGGGAGAGTATTTCAATATCGGAACACTCTACGGATTTAATCTTGTGGTCAAGACGGAATCCTCCTCCAAAGACCTTTTCGACCTTTCACAGAACAAGTTCTTCGTGATGGGAGAAAGTGGAATGAAGTACAGCTACAACAATGGTAGGATTGCGGCAGACCCGCAACTCGCCTGCATGAATTTCCTGAACGCCTTGGAGAAGATACCCGGCTTGATTGAGAAGTTTAAGGCGGACACGGAAAAGATAGCCAAGGATATTCCGGTTTTGCAGGAGGTCGTGAACGGATCTTGGAAGAAGGAAGAGCAGCTCAAAGACCTCAAAACGGAACTCGCTGCCCTTGACCGCAAGATACAGCTCTCTCTAAAACCCATCGAGCAGGGAGAGAGTGAGCAAGAAGGAACGGAGGTGATGCAGGACGGCGAAGGAAAGACGGAAGAATTGGAACGGTCACGTCCGATTGAGCCGACTGTCGCCGCCCCCTCCGTCAGCACCTCTGCGGCTCAAACCGACAGACCGTTGGAAAGCAGCGGGCAGAGTATCTCCGCTACACAGCCCTCTATGAACAGACTGCCGCCGTCTCTAGCAGAAAAGGTATTCGTTGTCAGACCGAAAATATAATCTGTAATGTTATCATCACATTCAAACGGCAGCCCCCGACTTGTCATTACGACAAAACGGGGGCTTTGCTGTTGCGTATAATCCGAAATTACGTGCCTTTGGACGGTCTCTTCCTTTTTCGTTTGAGGTTCTCCGTAAAGTGGGTTTGCATAAAGGCAAGGATTTCCGATTCCAAATACCACGTCTTGTGGTAAACGATGTGGAAAGGAAGTGTACCCGATGCCCGATAACGTTGCAAGGTGCGCTTGCTGATTTGGAGCATCAGACAAACCTCTTGGTTATCCAGCAGCGGTTCTCCATCTATCATCGGACGTTGGGGTATGTCGGCAGTCGTCTGTTTCAAGTCATCGAAACGCTTCATGATGCGTTCCATCCATTCAAGGAAAGTCTCTCTATCCAATAGTTCCATTCTTTATCCTCCTGCTTTTAAGTTCGAAGTTATGCCGTAGCTCTTTCAGATTTTGAGGATTGCAGTACAGGCTCTTGTTGCGTATTGCCTTCTCGATGTCATGCAGGTCGTAGTAGCAACGCCCATAAATCATCTTGTAGCTGATTCTGTCCGTACTGCGCATACGCTGAAGGGTACGCTTGCTGATACCGAGGATCTCGGCTAACTCATCATTGGTAACAAGGCGGTTCTCATACTCCGTCTTTGCCTTTTCCTCTTTCTCTACATAACGGAGGATTTTCTCTATTTTGCCCATCAATTCGTGATAGTCTTTGCTTTCGATTGTTATGACATCCATGACGCTTTGAATTTGATTATGCTGCAAAGTTCGGGAGTTAAAATCGTCCGGATTGTATGCTAAATATGTACTGAATAGAGATTTTTCTGTCTGATTCCAAAAGCCATACGACAAAAGCATCCATATTGAAGCCACAAGTACGCAGTAAAGGGAATGATGGTTTTGAATACTTACTCTGTAAGTACATTTGCACAAAGTGTAACATTAAAACGGACAAGAGTATGGAAGTAATAACAATCGAGAAGAAAACGTATGAAGCCATGATGGAACGTTTTCGCATTTTGACCGCCAAAGTCGACGCCCTGTGTCGGGAGTGTGACGAAAAGCGTATGGGCAGGTGGCTGGACAATCAGGATGTCTGCCAAATCCTGAACATCAGTTTGCGTACCTTGCAGACCTACCGCAGCAACCGAATGCTGCCCTATACGCAAATAGGGTATAAGATGTTCTACAAGCCGGAGGATGTCGGGAAACTGCTCGAACAATCCTCCGCTTTATGACCAATGAATAGTATCACCACTAAATCCGATGTAAAATATGGACAACGATGTAAAGACCAAGAACAATGAAGAGATTGCGCACTTTCTCAATGCGAGCGACCGCATGATAAAGGGAATAGATGTCCTGCGGAAAAAGAACAGACCTCTGCTTAACGGGCATCGCTATCTGACGGACGATGAACTGTCCCGCCTGTTGCATATCAACCGGCGCACGTTACAGGATTATCGCAATATGGGGAGAATCTCCTTTATCAAGTTAGGCGGAAAGGTTCTCTACCGGGAAGAAGATGTGGAAAAACTGTTGCAGGAGAATTATCGCCCTCGGTTTGAGAAGCCTTGACAGAGAAACAGGCAGTAAGAAACTCTTGTCTTACTGCCTGTTCTGATATTCAGTTGTACCATCCGCCTTTGCCATAACACACAAGTAGCGGAGGAATTGTTCTCTTCTTTTCGGTCACTCTTCCGATTATCCATTTACGGAAACTCTTGGCTTGTGGAGAAGCAAAGCGAAATGACAGCATCGTTATCATTTTAAGGTTGTATAAATCCACCGAACCATCCCTAAACAATAGCGTTTGCATCACCTCATCTTCTCTGAGTAAGCCCTCTTTGAAGATGGACTTGATATGATCATTTACCTTGCTGGAGAATACATTGAACAAATCAGCTATTTCACAAGCCGACATCCAAATGGGAGGTGTTGGGATATGGACTTTCCCGTTCTCTTCAATGGTTATGATTTCTCTTTTCATCGTTCGTCCTCCTTATTATATACTGATACCATTGAACTGCTCTATCTTACTCAGTTTATCGGAGAGTGCCGCCATGTCCCGACTTTCCTTTTCGTGAGTGATTTTGGCATAAATCTGCGTGGTGTGGATATTTGTGTGTCCGAGCATCTTGGAAAGGGTTTCGATGGGAACGCCGTTGGTCAGGCAGATTTCCGTCGCCATAGTATGGCGGCTGGGATGCCACGTAATCTCCTTTTCGATAACGCAGAGGCCGATGATTTTCTTGATGTTCTTGCAGGCGGTAATGTACTGCGGAACGGGCAGGAGGTAATCCTCCTTCGCCATGCCATCGTACTTCTCGATAATCTGTTTCGGAATATCCAAGAGCATGATATTGGACTCCACACCTGTCTTTTGTCGCTTGGTCATAATCCAGAGTTTACCGTCAAAGGAAGTCTGAAGGTTGTCCTTGGTCAGGTTCTTCATATAAGCAACAGAAAACATACAAATCCCGAGCAAGTTCCATTGACTTACGTCGGAATTTCAAGTCCAACAGCCTGCGGATTTCACCTTTCGTCAGATAGTCCCTGTCGGTACTTTCGGCAGATATGCTGTAATCCACGAATGGGTCACGAACTATCCAGCCGTGGTTCTGGGCAATGGTAATCATACGGCGCAGGGGCATCATGTAAATCCATACCGTGTTGTTACAGCATTGCTTTTCGGTGCGCAGGAAGATGTCGAAGTCGGTGATGAAAGCCGGAGTGAGTTCTTTCAAAGCAATGTCGCTGACACGGTAGCGGGTCTTGATGAACTCCTCCAAATGTTTATAGACCGTGCAATACTTGTGGTAGGTGGATGGGCATCGCAAGCCTGCATTGACCTGTTTGAAAAAATCTTCATTATGCTGGGCAAAGACTTTCAGCAAGGTTTCATGCCGCATCTCCAAACCCAAGAAGGCATTCTTCACTTTCTCGGCAGTGACATAGTTATCCCGCTCGGCTATCTCCTTGTATTTGGCATTGATGCCGACACGTATCTTGTCCAAGAAACGGTTGGTTTCCAACGCCACGGTACTTTTGCCCGAAGCACGGTTGCTCTTGATGTCCCACAAGTCGGGATGGATGTCGCATTTGCAACTGAACTGGGCTATCGTACCGTCTATGGTGATACGGCACATCACGGGAACGGAACCGTTCTTCTTGGGGGCGTTCTTTTTGAGGTAGAACAGAACCTTAAACGTACTACGCATAACTCTGACTTTTTACGGTTTACAAAACTATTCATTGTCAGGTTATTTGTTGCTATGCAAAACATTGTCGTTCAATGGTAAAGAAACAGTCCGCAATTTATTTGCCTGTTTCCTTTCATCGAAGTACCTTTGCAGGAGGTAATCCCCGAAATTCAGGTCGGATTTTGCACTGTTCGTTACTGCTTTTCCCAATCCTCACTTGCAAAGGAGGTGGTAATGTTTTGGTAACGCTGCTCTGTCCGAAGTTGGTATAACCCCGTCTTTTCGAGGTTTTGCGTCGAAAGGGTCAAAAAACAGAACTGACTGACTCACAAATCATTCACGCTATTTCGCCTTTTCTTGAACCTTGGGGATAGATTTTTGTCCAAAACGATAGTACTTTTCACCTAAAACGATAGTTCTTTTTAATTAAAACCTCCTATCAATTCGACTGGAACTTCTACAGAAATTTATAATTCCCTATAATTCAAATACTTAAAACGAAACTAAACTTTCTCTTTCATAAATACGATATTTGAGAAAAATAAGCCCGCATTTCAGAATAACGTAATTATAAGCCACTAAAATGGCAATATTTTATTACAAAGAATACTTTATTGATTAATATTTAACTTGCATATTTTTATGCTGTAACAAGTATACTATTTTGTTGATATTCTATAATAGCATTCAAGTATGAAATATCAATCCAATATTTCTTAACTATCAAAAATTTTATCATTATACTCTATTTTGGCTAATTTCTAATTAACAATATCAGAACGTTTAATATCATTTAACAAAACGGGGGGGGGTAAATAATAATTTTTAAATAACTTTGCACGCAAATTAAAGAGAGAACTTACAGAACTACCAAATATAAAAAAATATATCTTAATTATCTTATTCCTTTAAGGATATATAGATAGAAGTGTTACGTAAACTAAATAATAAAATTTATTGTATGAAACGAAAAAAAGAGTACATGACTCCAGAGTTAAAAGTGATTATGTGCGAGTATGTGAGTATGATATGTGGGAGTAAGCCCACAGAACTAGATTCCGCAAATTCAGAGGAATCTGACTGGGATAATAATAGAGATATTAATAATGATGAATATGGTTTTGAATAAAATTAAAAACAAATTAGACACGAAGAAATGATGATAAGAAAGAATATGAAATGGGGATTGTTGGTAGCCATTTTTACGTTTTCGGCTTGTAACAATACTGAAGAGATTGAAAACGGAGGAACAAATAGTAAAAGTAAGGTGACTATTGAGATTACTGAAAGTAATTATGAAGATATTAGTACCCATACACGTGCCCATGTTGACGAGACAAACTTAGAGAATCTTCCAGAGCTTACACAAATTTCGGATTGTAGTGTTGCTACAGATGTAGAAAGTGATACAGCAAAAGACGAAAGAGCTGCTACAAGAGCAATCACTACACCAACACATTATAAAGTACGTGTTTATCAAGGTTCTACTAAGGTTGGTGAGTTGAGTGGCGTGTTAGCTGGGAATAGCTTTACTCCAGATGCAGGTACAAGTAACCAATTAGACTTAAAACGTAATACAACTTATACATTTGTATGTTTTAATGATGACGTTGATTCTAATGGCGACAATTTAGAAGTAGTATTAGCTAAGGCTGCTACAGCTCGTATTGGACGTAGTACATTCACAACAAGTGGTGATGGAAGTACTGCAATGATAAAGATTGTTGCTAAACATGCTGGTGCAAGAGTAAGGACAAAGATAATGGCTTATAAGCATATTGTAAAACCATTTAAGGCAACGTTCTCTTCTAACACACCTGATATTCCTACAAAGGTTTCTTTTAACCCACTTACCAATAGTTATACCACATTATCTTCTGCAGCATTTGTAGCAGAAGAAAATAACTCTCCGCTAAGTACTGAAGCTAAATTCACAGGATCAGGTTATGGTGGTTATCCTGGTTTTACCTCTTGCGGACCTTGGCATTACGTGTTGCCAGGCACAAATGTAAATCATTTCCAAATGGACATCACTGAAGGGCAGGTTTATTGGAAGAACATTGCTGGTAATATTCCGAAATTAACTATTAGTGATTATATAGTAGCAGCAAATGGAACTTACTCTGCGAGAGTACCGATGAAACCTGTTTATACTTATCTTTTTAGTGACGGAACAACAGGCTCATTGGCTGCAAACCCTAATAAGCATGCTGTGGCTGTTGTTGTTGATGCTGACCAGCGTCTTGCGGCTGCGATAGATGAAGCTGGGAATGGAGCAAAATATGTTTGGAAAGCCGCAAAGTATGGGTATAATCATACAGCTGCAAAGATTGTTGCTGATAATTGGATGCCCTATTTAGATTACACTTTCACAAATGGTGAGAGTGGTTATGACAACACATGGGATGCCTCTACCAGTAGTAGCATTGTTGAGGGAAACAAAGTGAGAGGTGAAAACCCTGATTTCCCAGCTTTTTATGCTGCTGCTCACTTCACCCCATCTGTAGGTGTAACAGGTTCATTAGTGGGGAAGAAATGGTTCTTGCCATCTGAATTAGATTACTTTTATGCTGTTGTAACCCTTGGATTCACAGAGAAAGCCGAATTGAAAGGCTTATACAAGGCTTATTCTATATATGGACTACTGTTTGAGCGTGCATTTAAGGAAGCTGGTGGTAAGCCTTTCTTAAATGATGAAGATACCATGCACTTCTGGACAAGTACCGCCTTTAATGGTGGAGGACAAGTTGAATTCCAAGGAATAGCAACAATCTTTGGCTCTCAATATCCTAATTATAAATATAAAGTTCGTGCTTTCATAAAGTATTAAACCTCAACTATCAATATTGATTACTATTAATCAATACAAAGAAATGGACTAACTCTTGTTTAAACTTTAAAGATTTATAGTTTAAAGTTTCATGCAAGTTAGTCCATTTTATATATAACGCAATCAATAAGATTGTAATTTAATATTTAAATCTTCTCAAGCAATAGGCAGCACCAGTTATGATTCATAACTCGTTTGCACTCTTCTAAACCTAAGTTTTCCGCTTCCTTTAAAATAATTTCAGCGTCTTGCTCATAGAATCCGCTTAAAATAATCCTAGAATTAGTTGTCATCACACTCACAAAAGCTGATAAATCCTCAAGAATTATATTTCGATTGATATTAGCCAAAACGAAATCGAATACTCCACTTATGTGAGATAGTACACGCTTATCGCCTTCCAGAACATCTAATTCAACCTCATTTAATTCTGCATTATGTTGCGCATTATTAACGCTCCATTCATCAATATCATAGGCGACAACCTCTTTTGCTCCATATTTTGCAGCCACAATACCTAGGATTCCTGTTCCGCAGCCACAATCTAAAACTCTTTTTCCCGTTAGATTTTGGTTCAAAAGAAGCGAAACAATCATCTGAGTTGTCTCATGCGTTCCCGTTCCAAAGGCTTGTTTTGCATCAATAACAATCTTCGTTGGTATCGATTCAATATCTTGCTGATGATTTGCGTCCTCTAGCTTATTACCACAAACAATAGCACATTGATTGTCAATAATTATCGGATCGAAGCCAGCTTTCTCCCATACTTCATTCCAGTTCCTATCTTCAACATTACTAGCAGTAAACGTTATTTCGACATCTGGTATCGGAAAGTTCTGAAGTGTGTTTTCCAAACTCTCCGCATGAAAGAGTTCTTCTTGACAATAACCAATCAATTTCCCATTTTCATCGGAAAAAGATTCAAAACCAATCTCACCAGTAAGAGCAGCAATAATGTCTCTTATATCCTGATTATCAGGCTTTGCAGTAAATTCTACTTGTATATATCTCATAATGGTGTTAAATTTCTATTGCAAATTTATAAAAATTAGGGAAAAACCTACCATGGATTAGGGAATTTCTGTATATTTGCAGAGAAAGTTATTCTATTTTTGCACTATCGAAAGTGTATTAAGTGCATTGGAGAATAAATTGGTGTTAAACAAGTTACAAATTAAAAAATAAAAGGCATATGAAACGAGTAGTATTACTTTCGGTTTTATTTGGAGCCATGCCATTATTATCAATGGCGCAGGATGACCTTTATTTCACACCTTCAAAGGCGGAACAAGCAAAATATCTAAAGGATAGGGTAGAGGAGGAACGCCCAGTTTACTATAGCGGTATTGGTAAATCAAATGATGAGTATAATCGTCGGGGACAATATAGCTATAAGAAAGTGGGAGTAGACTCTTTGGGTAATGATATTTTTATGTCACGCATCTCAACTTTGCATGGCGATTCAGTTGTCTTGGATACTATTTATGGTGGATTAACACGTAGATATGATAGTAATAATGATGACTTTGCTTATAGTCGTCGCATGAGTCGCTTCGATGGTTATTGGGGCGGATATTATGATCCATGGTTTGCTGGTCGTTCTTCAATATATGTAGGTTGGGGCTTTGGTTCTCCTTTCTATGGTGGCTGGTATGACACTTGGAATGATCCATGGTATTACGGCTATTATGGTGGTTATCCTTATTACAGCTATTATGGCGGATATCCATACTATAGCTATTACGGTGGTTATCCTTATTATGGTTATGCTGGTTACGGATGGTATAATCCTTGGAGAGGATATTATGGTTATGGTTGGGGCTATCCATATTATGGCTATAGAGGAGCTTACGTAACTTATCGCAATGGGCATACTGGTACGGCTAACCATTGGGGAACTACTGCAGGAGATTATAACTATAATCGAAATCGCACATATTCAAACTATCCTCGTACCTATTCTGGTCAGAACAGAAATACAACGAATACTCAGCCTAACGATCTGAGAAGTTATCAGGATAGATTTGGAGGTCAACGTCAGAGTGAGTTCCAGAACCAGACTCGCCAGGTTTATTCAATGCCAGAGAATAATTCCTTCGGTGGAGCTAGTAGAGGTTCCTTTGGTGGTGGCTTCGGTGGTTCACAAGGCGGAGGTGCAAGCTTTGGTGGAGCACGTGGCGGTAGTGGTTCTGTATTTGGTGCACACAGATAATTTAAAGTAGTTAGAAGTTAAAGGAAATAATGTTTATCATTATGAAGAATAGATATTTTTTATTTGCGACAGCATTAATGATTGCAATGTCAGCAAATGCTCAGGAAACTTATGAGAATGCAAAGTTAGTAGGGGAGGATCTCAATGGAACAGCTCGCTATGTAGGTATGGGTGGGGCTATGGAAGCATTGGGCGCTGATGTTTCAACAATAGGAACCAACCCTGCTGGTCTTGGATTGTTCAGACATAGCAATCTTAGTGTAAGTGGTGGTCTACTCATACAATCAAATGGTAAAGAGTTTGCTAATGGTAATAAGACTAATGCTAGCTTTGACCAAATAGGTGGAGTATATTCTACTCGCACAGGAGCAAAGTCTTTCCTTAACTTTGGTTTCAACTATCATAAAGGTAAGAACTTTGATTATATCCTGAATGCAGCAAATTCGTTGAATGGTAGTTCGCAAAATAAGCAATCATTTATTAAAGGTTTGTTAGGCGATGAAGGCAGAGGAGGATTCTTTATTGATAGAGATCCTAAAACAAAAGCGAATGTTGGATATTCTGACCTAAATAAGAAAAGTAATGCTTATACATTTAGTCAGATAGATTATCTCTATTGGAACACTTTAATTCCAACTAATAATCCTGTGAAACCTTATGACTATGATGGAGGAAATGATTATACTTTAAATCGTGCTCATAATGGTTATATAGGTAACTACGATTTCAGTGTTAGTGGGAACCTAAATGATAGGGTATATCTCGGTGTTACTTTCGGTATAAAGGATGTACACTATAACGCATATAGTGAATACTCTGAGAATTTAGTTAGTGGTGCACGTGCTTCGGTAGCAGATAATAGAAGTATAACTGGTAGTGGTTTTGATGTTACAGCAGGTGTAATCGTACGTCCAATTGAGTCTTCACCATTTAGAATTGGTGCGTATGTAAAGACTCCAACATGGTATGATTTGACAACATCTAACACAACTAGTCTTATAGATTATAGAAACTATGGTGCTGCAAATAATAGCAAGTACGTAAACAACTCTTATGACTATAAGATATGGACTCCTTGGAAGTTTGGTTTCTCTCTAGGTCATACTATCGGAAGTTCTCTTGCATTAGGTGCAACTTATGAATATGAAGATTATAGTCGCATTAATACGAGAATCAATGATGGTGGTTACATTGATTATTGGACTGGTAGTTATTATGATTCATCTATCGCTGATACGCAAATGAACAATCACACACGGGAAGTGCTAAAAGCTGTTAGCACTTTAAAGTTAGGTGTTGAGTATAAGCCAACAACAAACCTCGCATTACGTGCTGGTTATAATTATGTAAGTCCAATGTATGTAAGCAATGGACAGAAAGATCCAGGTTTATCTTCATTAGGAACGTCTTATGCTTCAGCAACTGATTATACCAACTGGAAGGCAACTAATCGTTTTACCTTAGGTGTTGGTTATCAGATTGATAAGTTTAATATAGACTTAGCTTATCAATATAGTAGTCAGTCTGGTGATTTCTATCCATTCGCAAATGTAAAGAATATAAATATCAACTCAACTACATATAATAATATAGCAACAGGAACTAAAGTTAAGAACGATAAGAGTCAATTACTGTTGACCTTAGGTTACCGCTTTTAACCTGACACATATTCTGAAACAGTAAACAATAGATAGGATAAAACTCTTACTTTAAATATTAGGATATTCAAGTCTGGATTAATAATCTTATCAAAAAGGATCAAGAATAATCTTTTCCAAAGTAAGAATATAACTATAAAGAGAATAATCCCGAAAGTTCTTTCATTAGGCTTTCGGGATTTCTATTTTCATATAACAACTATTCTTTTGCATAGAACACCTTTTCTTTTTCACATAACAGCCTTTCCTCATCAATAATGACAACCTTAAAGCACAAAAGAAGAGCCTCTCTTTAATTTATTTATCATAATCCTCATTACTATTAATATCATACTTAATTTCAATGGTACTTATACTCTAAAAAACATTAAAAGGTAAATTGAATAAAATATATTCATTAAATTTGTAGAATGAGAGCAAACAACTAAAAGCAATAAAAGAAAAAACTAAAAGCAAAAAGAGTTCTCATTATATACTCAAGAATTAAGCTATTCAAACATGGAAAAAGCACTAACAATTTATAAGGCATCAGCAGGCTCTGGCAAAACATTCACATTAGCATCAGAATACATTACACTTGTAGTTAAGAATCCCCAGGATTATAGCCGTATACTAGCTGTTACCTTTACCAATAAAGCTACACAAGAAATGAAGATGCGTATTCTTACACAGCTTTATGGTATTGCCCATTCTCTAAAGGAATCACAGCCTTACTTTGAACAAGTTCAAACAAAGACCAATTTACCAGAGATTACTATTCGTGAAAATGCAGCCGAAGCATTATCATTACTTACGCATCATTATAACTACTTCCGTGTATTAACAATTGATGCTTTTTTTCAAGCGATTTTACGTAATCTTGCACGTGAGCTTAATCTTACAGCTAACCTGCGCATTGATCTCAATGATACTCAAGTAGAAGCTCAAGCTGTTGATAATCTTGTGAATGACCTTGAGGAAGGAAAAGATGTACTTATATGGATTAGTGACTATATTGATAGAAACATTGAAGATAACCAAGGATGGAACGTAATTGATCAAATTAAAGACTTTGGTAAGAATATATTCCAAGATTTCTATAAGGAAAATAAGGATGCCCTTGACAAATGCTTTAATAACGAAGGGTTCTTTGATAACTTCATAAAAGATCTTAGAATAAGGCGTAATACCATTGCTAATAAACTAACTAGCATGGCAAAAGAGTTGATGTCAGTAATTAGTAAAGCTAATCTAGATAATCCAGCTTTATTTAATCGTGGCACAAAAGGTATCTATAACTATATCAATAAATTAACTCAGAATAAACCAACAGGAGATTTAGCCCCGCAGTATGTCCAAACTTGTATTGAAAATGCCGACAAATGGCCTGCCGGCAAGTGCCCTAAGGAAATTAAAACATTTATTATAGATTTAGCTTCAAAGTCCTTATGCAATGATCTTAAATTATTGGAAGAATATCGTCTAAATAACTGGAAAGAATATCAATCATGCAACCTTACACTAAGACATCTTTCACAATTACGTTTACTTCATTCTATTTCTGAAGCTGTGGACGAACTAAACAAAGACATGAATAGATTTATGCTAAGTAATACACAATCCTTACTTAGTAATTTAATGAAAGATAGTGATACCCCTTTTGTCTTTGAAAAGATTGGAGCTTATTTAAAACATATCATGATAGATGAGTTTCAAGATACTAGTACAATACAATGGAACAACTTTAAGAAACTTCTTATTAACTGTATGTCTCAAGGCGATTCTCATAACCTAATTGTAGGTGATGTCAAACAAAGTATTTATCGTTGGAGGCAAGGAGATTGGAAACTCTTAAACAATATAGAAAAAGAGTTCTCTACAGAACAATTAGCGATTAAACCTTTAAATATCAATTATCGTTCCGAAGAAAATATTATCCTATTCAATAATGCTTTTTTTTCTCTAGCAATCGAGCAATCTATCAAGGAATTACAACAAGATAATATTGGTAATGTTGAACAACTTACAGAGGCATATAAAGAGATTATTCAGCAACCCAAAAAGAGTAATCATAAAGGTTATGTCAGTGTAAAGCTATTTCCCTCTGACAATTACGAAGAAGATGTCTTAAACGAACTCACAAAGAACGTACAACAACTACTTGATTTAGGATATAGACAAAAGAGTATCACAATTCTTGTGCGTACTAAAGGGGTGATTCAAGATATAGTTGATACCTTTCAACATCATTTCGGTAGTGCTATCAGTATTGTTTCAGATGAAGCATTCCGATTAGATGCGTCTCTCGCTGTAAATGTAATTATTCTTGCCCTCCGACTACTAGTACATCCCGATGATAAACTTACAGCAAGTAAGTTGTTAAAGTTGTACCACCAGCAGGTTCTAAAAGATAGTACCAATAGTAATGAGATATTAGTTCATCCAGGAGACAACATATTTGAGAACTTGCCAAGCAGTTATATTGAACAATTCAAGCAATTACCAAATTTATCATTGATAGATTTAGTAGACCAACTCTATGAAATGTTCGGTTTAAAAGAGCTTGAAGGACAAAGTGCGTATGTATGTGCTTTCTATGATACGTTGAATGAATATCTACGTGACAATCCTGCAGATATTGACGATTTCATCGAAGAATGGGAAAAGTCTTTGTCACAGAATACTATACAAAGTGATGAAGTTGATGGTATACGTATTATTACTATACACAAAAGTAAGGGCTTGGAATATGATAATATTCTAATCCCCTTCTGTGATTGGGAATTAGAGAAGACCACTGGTAATACTATTTGGTGTAATGGTAAGGATAAAGAGGAACCATTCAATCAATTACCTTTAATCCCTATTGACTTCTCTAAGAAAAGTATGATGGGAACTATCTTTGAGGATGACTATAAAGAGGAGCATTTGCAAAATACAGTTGATAACATGAATCTTTTATATGTTGCTTTCACTCGAGCGAGTAAGAATCTCTTTATCTCTGGCAAAAGAATGAAGGATAAAAAACTGAAAGAACTTGAAAGCGACCCCACTAATAGTAATCGCTCACAAATAATACAACTAATAACAGAGTCGCTTAGCTCTAAGTTGGATGGTGCAACACTTTGCGATAGTAAGGAGTCGGAGCCATTAAAATTTGAGTTTGGCACATTAAGTAAAGAAGCTAACAATAGTACAAAACCAGTTGATAATCAATTATTAAATAAAAATCCTTTCAGTGAAACTATAGAGTCGAAGCTAATTAAAATAGAGACCTTCCCCCACCCTGCTGAGTTCAGACAAAGTAATAAGAGTGAAGACTTTATTAAAGGTGAAGATGTTGACCCTTCTGACGCTAATCGATATATCAAGGTTGGTAACATCCTCCATCAACTATTTTCTACCATTTTAACGGAGGAAGATATAGAACCACGTTTAAAGGATTTAGAACAGCAAGGTGTTGTTTACAATGATGAAGTAACCTCGACAGAACTTAGGAATAAAATAGCTAATGCTTTAAGAAATGAGAAAGTTAAATCGTGGTTCTCTAATCGATGGGAGTTATTCAATGAATGTACGATAATTGAATATGACAAACAGGAAGGCGTTGTTCGTGAACATAGACCTGACCGTGTTATGACCGATGGAAACGAAATAATTATCGTTGATTTCAAATTTGGTAAACCACGCACAGAGTATCATGAGCAAGTAAAACAATATATTGAATTACTTCAACGAATGGGAAATAAGAACATATCTGCTTATTTGTGGTATGTCATGCGTAATGAAGTTGAAGAAGTCAATATTACTCAATAGTAGTATTATTCAGCATTAAAAGTATCGTAACAAATCGTATTTACATCATTCAATCATTCAAAACAAATGAAATCATTTCTCGAACATATAGCAAAAGATTTACTCGATAAATACGGAACTGATTTGGCACATATTGCCGTTGTCTTTCCTAACAAACGTGCGTCTTTATTCCTTAATCAAGAACTCGCCTGTCTGGCTGGTAAGCCAATATGGAGTCCCGCTTATATTACAATATCAGATTTCTTCCGTCAACATTCGGAACTAACTGTAGCCGATCCTATCAAAAGTGTTTGCGATTTATATAAGAGCTACATAGAGGTGACGGGACATATAGATGAAACTTTAGACCAATTCTATGGATGGGGACAACTACTATTAGCCGACTTCGATGACATCGATAAAAACATGGCTGATACAAAGATGGTCTTTGCAAATATCAGAGACTTGCATGAGTTAGATGATGTCAGTTATCTTACAAATGAGCAGAAGACTGAATTACGCCGTTTCTTCGCTAATTTCGATGATACCCCAGAGGGTATTCGTGAAAAGTTTATCACACTTTGGGCTAGCCTAAAGGACATATATGACAACTTTAAGCAAAGACTTCGTTCACAAGGGCTTGCTTATGAAGGTATGTTATATAGAGATGTAGCCGAGCAAAATTCTATTGAAACAAAGTATGAACATTATATTTTCATCGGTTTCAACGTTCTACAGAAAGTTGAACAGCACTTATTTAAGCATTTAAAGAAAGATAATAAAGCTAGTTTCTATTGGGATTATGATCGATATTACATGAACTCAAATAACGAGGCTGGCACATATATCCATCAATGGCTGGATAAATTCCCAAATAGTTTGCCTAATGATAACGATGAGATATACGATAACCTTGGGAATGATAAACAGATAAATTTTATATCAGCTCCTACAGAAAATCTGCAAGCACGATACATTACAGAATGGTTAAAAGAGGACAATCGTTATAAGGCTGGCAAGCGAACAGTTATTGTTTTATGTGATGAACACTTATTGCAGACTGTTATCCATTGTATTCTTGACGAAGTAAAGACATTGAATATAACAACTGGTTTTCCTTTAAAGCAAACACCTATTGCTTCCATGGTAATGCAACTCTTAGCACTACAATTAGAAGGTTATTCTCAATCGGAGCAGGGTTATAGGCTACGTTATCTTAGTAGGGTATTACGACATCCGTATGGTAAATATCTAATTCCAAAGGCAGAGAGATTGATAGAAAAGATAAAGGAGGAAAAAGAATTTTATGTAAACGTGAATGAAATTTCACAACTAACTTATCATCAAAGTGATAAGCAACATTTACCAGAACTTGTCCATTGGCTATCTGATACTATCCGTAGCATTGGAATGAATGGTGCAGCAGTAAATAAAGATCCTCTTTTCCAGGAGTCAGTGTTTAGAATGTACACCTTACTTACACGCCTATACGACTTAATGTCAAGTGGGGATCTTGAGGCTGATAAGATAATTTTCCGAAGATTGTTAAATCAACTCATCACCACAACAAGCATTCCTTTTCATGGAGAACCAGCTCAAGGTGTACAAATAATGGGCGTACTAGAAACTCGTAATCTCGACTTTGATCACGTCCTTGTTCTCTCATGCAATGAAGGTAATATGCCTAAGGGAGTTGATGATGCATCATTTATTCCCCACTTGATTCGTAAGGCTTATGGACTAACGACCATTGATAACAAGGTTTCTATCTATAGTTATTATTTCCATGGTTTGATTCAAAGAGCAAAAGATGTAACCTTCTTGTATAATAATTCCACTCAAGGTAGTCAAACTGGCGAGATGAGTCGCTTTATGTTACAACTAATGGTGGAGTGGAATCATCCAATTCATCGACTTGCATTAAAGGCTGGTCAAGAACCGATGAGGATTGATACAGAGATTGTATATAAGGATGATGCTGTCATGAATAAGTTGGATGAGATAGGTCGTTTCTCCCCTACTGCCATTAATACTTACATTCGTTGTTCACTAAAGTTCTACTTTAAATATATTGTAGGAATAAGTGAATTAGAAGATACTGAAGAAGATGACATTGATGGACGTTTATTTGGTAACATCTTTCATTGTGCAGCTCAGTTGATGTATGAAAAATTACTACCAAGAGACATCATTACAGCTAAGAACATTGATGATCTATTAAAGACAGGTAAGAGTTCACAACCAATTACATCAGGTAACTCACAATTAACTTTGGAGGACATTGTTGATGAAGCCTTTGCCACGACACTCTTTAATAAAGAAGCAGGAACAAGAACCTATCCCAAGCTAAATGGTCTACAGCTCATAAACCGCGAAGTCATCGTGAAATATTTACGTCAGTTATTACGAATCGACCAACGCTCTGCACCTTTAAGAGTACTTGCACATGAGTTTGATGTGAATAGAAGTATAACTATCAAGGTGGGTGATATAGAAAAGGAGTTAAGAGTCGGCGGGCGTGTTGATCGACTAGATGAGGTCTTTTCAGATAGTGACAAGGCTCAATTACGTGTCGTAGATTATAAAACAGGTGGTAGAGTTGCAGCACCACTGAAATCTATTGACGAGGTATTTGATCCAAAGAATGTAGCGTTTAAGAAGAGTGACTATACAATGCAAGCTATGTTTTATAGCTTAATTGAAGCAGAGCATGATGATAAGTTTAATCCTTTGCATCATGCGGTTAGCCCTGCATTACTCTTTATTCAACACGCTGGTGGTGATGATTATTCACCAATATTGTCGATGGAAGGGAAAGAAATAACAGATGCTACTGAATACAAGGAACCTTTCTTTGAACATCTCATTCAACAATTGGAGGATCTCTTTAATCGCAATATTGCTTTTAGCCCTACTGATGATCTTAATGCTTGTTCGTATTGTCCATATAAACAAATGTGTGGCAGATAATAGTTTAATCTCTTTTTATATCTTTAGTTCCTGGCAAGTTTAAATCAAAGTACTGTTGGCGTTTAAGTTAAAGTATGATTGACGTTTAAGTTAGAAGTCAATCATACTTTAAGTTAGTGTCCTATCATATTCCTATAAGAGCTATCGCATTATACAAACGTGTATAATAAGTTATACAAACGTGTATAATGAGTTATACAAACGTGTATAATGAGTTATACAAACGTGTATAATAGATTATACAAACCTGTAGAACATCGCACATTAACTTAAAGTATGATTGATGTTTAAGTATAAATTCAATTGATGTCCAAATTAAAGTATAAATGAAGAGTAAATAACGTGAGTTCGACGAATTCAGAACAATGCAAGCTGTGTGTCAATGGTCCTTTGTACATTGATGCACGGCTTCTTTGGAAACAGGCAATAGGCAGCAATTGCCCCTAATAAGTTGACGATGAAATTGTCAAAGCATCTATGTCTGGAGTGCTCCACCTGCGCAATGTTCTTAAGTTCATCATTCACCGTTTCTATAATGGCTCTTTTTCTGAGTAAAAGTCTGTCTGAAACACTCATTAAAGCTCCTTCCATGTTACTTTACAGTCTTTTTAAAACATATAAAAATTCCCAATCATTGTAATGCTAAGAGTATACACTTTTCCTTTAATAGAAGTGTAATTCGTATTTTCATTTATCGTTACTATATACAATATTGGGATTTATAGATTGTAGATTCCTTATGAAACCATTTTTGTCTTTTGGTGAAATAATAAGAGGTGTTTTTTGTTGGATGAAATATATTGCTATTCGATCTAGCGAGGCTGCCGGTGCAGCAAGAATAGAATTTGTGTCTTTTATTTTTCTTATTTGATTTATGTCATAATTGGTGGTTGATAACATACCGCATTTAACAGAGAGGATGTTATTATGGATAGTATAGCGGATATCAAAAAGAGAGAAAAGAGCAAAAAAGAGAATTAATGCTACAATTGTCACTACAATCCACGAAAAATCGTATACTAATACGGGTATTATAGGAATTACAGTGAATCCTATAATGGCACATATTAGCCAAATTGCAATTTTTGTTTTATAAACTTTTTCCATCCCGTTCAATAATTATATGGTCATATTAAATCAATCTGCATTTTTTGTTAGTTGATAACATGGTTAGTTTTTTGTATTTTTACAGTCTTGACCGTTCAGACACTCCAGCATTACTTCCATTATATCTATTTTTCTGTAAGTTAAATTCATATGAAACTGATAATATAATTCCGTTTATTCCGCGATAGGAGTTTCGTATTAAAACGATATTTACAAATTGAAGATTTATTATGTAAGGTTTTAAAACGGTGTTTCCCGGAAGCATATTCTAATGGAGAATAATATTCTACGTTAGATCTAAGTTCTTGATAGTTTGGTCTACGTATTTTCTTTATTTATAGCTAAAGCATTATTTTTCTTTTTAGCCATTTTGCAAAAATAGGGTCGGTTATAACCCATTCTGTTTCTTGTTTTTCTATTAAGTCGCGTTCTAAGAGAGCTGTTTTCAGTCGAGTTATATTCGAATAGCTGCCTAAGTTATATTCTTCTCGCACTTCAGAAAGTCCGAAATCTTTTTTAATTCCCGATGCTATTGCACGTAGGAAATTTAATTGAAATTCAGATAATGGTTCAATCATCTGCATAAAAAGAATATTGTTTGTAGCCAATAAGTCGTTTTCGGCTTGTCTTACATCGTCTTCAGTTACAGTTTCCCCTTCTTCTTTTAATGTAAAGACCAACCAAGCGAGTTGTTGTACGTAGGCAGAATAGTTTTCGGTAAATTTACATATCTCTTCTGCCAATTCACGGCTAATGGTTCTTTTTCCGTCGGCAAAATGCGAAACAATATATTCAACCCAATCTTCTGTTGCTATTTTGTTTAACGAAATAGTATCGCCAAACTGGAAAAAAGGCATACTTCTATGGAGAAATATAGTGCTCATTAAGTGGTGTTTACTTCCAAAAAGACAATAAGATACGTGTTTTTGGTGTTGCCAAACAGTTCTTAAACGTGCCTGAATTTGTTTACTATTAGCCATTTCGCCTATTTGCTGAAACTCGTCTATGCATATAACAATGCGTTTTTTTCGTTTTATAGCAATTGTTTCAGCCATCTGTAAAACCTCTTCTGGCGTGTGTGTTTTTGGAGTAATACCTAAAGAAATGGAAAAATCGGAATTAGGTTCAGGACTAAAAGATATTTTAGGAGTGAGACGGTAAAGAAACTCTTTTGCTTCTTCAAACCATAATTCGCTTTTCGAAGCAGTTTGTTTTAATACCTCTGTAGCTAATTTATTGTAGAAATCGTATTCGCTTTTGCAGCCAAATATGTCTAAATATACCGTAATAATATCTTTATCGTCGAGCTTATTACATACATGTTTCACTAAAGATGTTTTTCCTAATCGTCTTGGCGACATTAGAATTACGTTTATTCCACCTTTAAAATTATCTAAAAGCCGCTTTGTTTCTCGTTCCCTTCCTATGAAATTATAGTCGGAGACAGCCACTCCATAAACAAATTTCTTGCACATAACTTAATGCTTTAATTCATCTTACAAGTGCAAATATAATAAGAAAAAAGTAATAACACAAGTATGTATCACACAAACTTGTGTGATACATACTTGTATTATTATAAATAAACTAAAAGATAGGTGATTGTAATGTGCTTGATAGATATTCATACTTCAGCATATTACGCAA
>ERZ773263.713-NODE-713-length-22089-cov-3.198194_pt1 | contig 22089 bp, 24 predicted proteins | sample MGYA00511076_ERZ773263 | MGnify/ENA primary metagenome ERZ773263 (study PRJEB29015, sample SAMEA2738155) | human oral metagenome | biome: human oral; feature: human-associated habitat; material: saliva | place: China | collected 2195 ... | reverse complement strand
AAATTTGGTTATGTTTGCATAGTTGGTATGGCGAATGCTGGAAAATCTACATTTTTGAGTGTTGTTTCTAATGCGCGGCCAGAAATTGCCAATTATGCTTTTACTACATTAACTCCAAATCTTGGTGTAGCGGAAATTGATGGTTTTAATTTGTTAATTGCGGATATTCCTGGTCTAATTGAAGGAGCGAGCGAAGGTAAAGGTCTAGGTGATGCATTCTTACGCCATGTTGAACGAACGAGCGTTTTGCTTCATTTGATTGATATTTATGAAGAGAATCCAGATGAACAATATAAAATTATTCGTGAAGAATTAAAAAAATATCAACCCAAACTTCTGGATCGACCCGAAATCGTCGCTCTAACTAAATCAGAAGGAATGGATGCTGAAATGATTGATTTTCAAATTTCGAAACTTCATAAAGTGGCTGGTGACTCTCAGATTTTTGTAATTTCTTCGAGCGCGCATCAAGGCTTGAAGGAAGTTCTTCGTTCACTTCGAAAACAGGTTGAAGATTTTAGAAACTCACAATCTGAAATTGATACCAATGAAGAAGAAAATGAAGATATCGCCGTAATATCTCTATCTCAAGATGAAATCAATAAGGCTTGGACGGTTGAATTTAATGAAGAAGAAAATATTTTCGAAGTTAGTGGTGAAAAAATTGAAAAATTTGCTCGCCGAACTAACTTTATGAATGTTCATGGCGTAAATCGCTTGCGTGATATCTTGCGAAAAATGGGAATTGATCATGAACTCCGCCGAATGGGTGCGGAAAATTCAAGCATAATTTCAATTTCGGGCAATCAATTTGAGCTAGTCGACTCGAATTGGGAAGATTAAAATATAAATAAAAAAGCACGATTTTAGTCGTGCTGGATGTATGATGGGTAGCCTTTAGGATTTTTTTTCGGATTCTTCTAAGGATTCCAATTTTTTAATGCCTATATGAAACCCTATAAATCTACGCACCTGGTCCTTGTCGAAGATATTTGAGAAAATATCAATTATTTCAAGGGGGTCATACCCTCTATCCATAAGTGATTTGACTAATTCTTCTGCAATGCTATTGATTTCTTTTTCAGCTAAGCTTACGTCATGTAAGGATATATAACCCTTATCAACCATATCTCTTAGTTTTATTGACTTATAATTAATTATGGTTGCCATTTATTCTTCTCCTATAAACGTGCGCGCCACTCTCTGGCGAATGAGTGAGAGTAGTATCTCATGACTATTTTTATTTTACAATATTTTAATTAAAAAGTCAAATATATTTGTTATTTTTGTAGTTTTAGAGTAAAATATAAACATGAAGACTTTCTTTTTTTATGATTTAGAGACTAGTGGATTTAGTCCGCAAAACGACCGAATTATGCAATTTGCAGGGCAGCGAACAGATGAAAACCTTAATCGAATTGGTGAGCCTATTAATATTTTAGTTAGATTGAATGATGATGTTTTGCCAAGCCCGAGTGCATTAATGGTTACAAAAATTAGCCCACAAAAAACAGTTGAAGAAGGCTATACTGAGGCTGAATTTTCGAAAATGCTCGTTGAAGAATATTTTACGCCAGATACAGTGATTGTCGGATATAATAATGTTCGATTTGACGATGTTCATATTCAGCATCTTTTGTGGCGAAATTTCTACCCACCATATGATTGGCAGTGGAAAGATAGTCGATCGCGCTGGGATTTGTTAGATGTTGTGCGAATGATTCGGGCGCTTCGACCAGAGGGGATTAATTGGCCGTTTGTTGTAAATGAAGGAACTGGTGAAAAATTTGCGGCTAATAAGCTTGAGCTTTTAACTAAAGAAAATGGAATCTTGCATGAGAATGCTCACGATGCAATGAGTGATGTTGATGGTTTGATAGATGTTGCACGACTCTTGAAAGAAAAACAGCCACAGATTTTCGACTATCTCTTTAAAATTCGTTCGAAAAATGAAGTGCAAAAATTAGTTAATCTTGAAAATCCAAAACCATTCGTTTATACTTCTGGCCGCTTTAAAGTTGAGTTTGAAAAAACTACCGTGGCGTTTCCTATTGCGCCGGCTAAAAATCAAAATGTAATTGTTTGGGATTTGCGGTTTTCTCCAGAAAAATTTATTGATTGGAGTGAGGATCAAATTCTTGAAAATATTACGGCAGATTTCGAAACTCGTTCGAGTGATGATTTCGAACCTATTGCAGCAAAGATTTTGCAGTATAATAAATGTCCAGCAGTTGCACCAATGGGCGTTTTAACTGAAGAAAATCAGCAAAGATTGAAGATTGATTTAGCTGAAATTCAAAAAAACTTAGACATTTTACGAAAGAATCCATATTTTGCTGAAAACCTTAGATCTGCTTTCGAAAGGAGAGGCGAAGCCTTTCAAGATAAGAATAATGCAGAAAAACCAGCTCCAGAAGCTCGGCTTTTTGAAGGTTTTGTTTCAAGAAGTGATGATATTAAAATTGAAGCTGTTCGAAATTCAACTGATCGTGAGCTTGCTGATTTTCATCCAGATTTTGCTGACGAACGATTGACGGATCTACTTCTTCATTATAAAGCAAGGAATTTTCCGAAAAGTTTAAGTTCTCAAGAAAAAGAGCTTTGGGAAGAGTATCGGGTAGAAAATTTACAAAAAATGATGCCTAATTTTATGAAAGAATTCCAAGAAATTGTAAATAACCAAAATTTAAACTCACAAGAAGAATATATTTTAGAAGAAATTAAACTTTGGCTTGAAAATATTTTACCAGAAACTGACTAGTCTATAATCCCGATAAAAATTGTGACAGCTCCTAAAATTGCATGGCTAATGATTACTCCAGTGAGGTTCTTGGTTTTGAGATATTTTTGATGCCACAATAGACCAATTAGAAATGTTAATATACAGGTTATGAGATCTTTATAGCCTAAATGCGCTAAGCTATATAAAATCGATGAAATTAAGATGATTGAGAATTTTCGAAAATTTATTTGTTGTAAAATACTCGTTAATGCTCCTCTATAAAGAAATTCTTGAATAGGCGAAGATACAAAAATATAAAATAAGTAAAAAGACAGAGTTTCGCTCGGCTGGAATCTTGATATTTTAAAGCTGGATAAAATAATTCCAATAACTATAAGAATAAGTGTTATTACTGAAATATCTCGAATTGACTGTGTGGTCTTTGCTGGTTTGATGCCGAGGGAGCTGTTATTGAAGCCTGATAATCTGAGTATGGTATAAATTAAAATTCCGCCAATAGTTAAAATTATGAATTTATTTTTAAAAAATAATGGATTAATCAATAATAAAAATGGAATAACTATATAAAAAGTGAATATTAATAACAATATTAATCTGTTACTTTTGTGTGTCATTTCGTTAGTTCTTTAATTTCTGGCGACCATTCACCAGCTAAGATTTTTTTATTTTGCTTGTCTAATGATATAAGCTCGCGAACCTCTTTCGGTAGATTGTCTTCTGAATGCTTGAAGCCTGTTGTCCACTGATAACCCTTATTATAGCCTAGTTCCTTGGTAATTTTAGAAGTAGAATTTCTTAAGTGTAAAGGAATAGGGGCGTTTGGGGCTTTTTTTGCTAAGTTATAAGATTGAAACATAATTCCGGTAGCTTCACGTGATTTTTTAGATTTTGCTAAAGCTATTGCAGTGTGAAATAAAATATATTTTGCTTCTGGCATTCCTATTTTTTCAACCGAATCAAAAGCAGAATTTGCCAAACTAAGAGCACCATTTCCAGCTAGCCCAATATCCTCACTCGCAAAAATAATCATTCGGCGGGCAATATATTTTGGGTCCTCGCCGGCATTTAACATTTTAGCTAGATAGTAGCCAGTAGCATCAACGTCGCTGGCTCGCATGCTTTTGATAAAAGCCGAGATTGCATCATAATGAGAATCGCCATTTTTATCATAAATTAATGTTGAATTTTCGATTGAATTTTTAATAACTTCTGGCGTAATGTTATTTTTTTCGAAATTTAAAATTAGCTCGAGATTTCCAAGCGCATTTCGAGCATCGCCACTACTTATTTTAGCGAGAAGTTTGAGTGCTTCTGGCTCTATTTTTGTTTTTGGTGAAACTTTTTCAAGTGCATTTTTGATGATTTTTGAAATCTCATCAATATTTAAAGGTTTGAGCGACAGAACTCGACTTCTTGAAAGTAGCGGTGTGATAATTTCGAATCCTGGATTCTCGGTTGTTGCGCCAATCAAATTTATTAATCCACTTTCAATATGTGGCAAAAAAGCATCTTGCTGCGATTTATTGAAACGGTGAATTTCATCAACAAAAAGAATTGTTCGTGTTCCGAGGTTCCAGTTTTGGCGAGCATGTTCGATAACTTTTTCAATATCTTTTTTACCACTAGTGACGGCTGAAATTTCAATAAAATCTGCATTGACTTCATTCGCCAAAATTCTTGAAAGAGTCGTTTTACCGGTTCCAGCTGGCCCCCAAAAGATTAAGCTGATAGGTTCTTTGTTTTCGATTATTTTTCGTAAAATTCCATTTTTACCAATAAGGTGAGATTGGCCAATAACTTCAGCAAGCTTTTTTGGCCTCATTTTTTCAGCAAGGGGAATTCTTTGTTGGTAATCCATTTCTATATTTTACCATTTTAATGTAAAAACTGCAAAAATGGCCTTTTCGAAATTTGAAAAAAACACTATTTTATGGTATCATTTAGCTAAGTAGTCAATTAAAATGAATTTGAGGAATTATGAAAATTAATACAAAACCATTGCCTGGGATGATGGAGTTATTGCCAGAAGAGCAACTCGAGTTTAATCGAATTATGGCAATTATTCAAAAAAATTATGAAAAATTCGGATTTACGCTGATTGATACACCAGTGATTGAGCGAACAGAGACTCTTCTTGCAAAAGCTGGTGGTGAGACCGAGAAGCAGATTTATCGTTTTTCAAAAGGTGATAATGATTTAAGTTTGCGGTTTGATTTGACTGTACCGACTGCAAGATTTGTTGCTGAGAATTTTGGTCAGTTGCAATTTCCTTTTAAACGTTCGCAAATTGGTAAAGTCTATCGCGGCGAAAGAGCGCAGCGAGGTCGTTTTCGTGAATTTTATCAATGCGATATTGATGTGATTGGGCGAGACAAATTAAGCATTTCTTATGATGCTGAAGTTATTTCAGTAATTTATAATATTTTTCGAGAGCTAAATTTTGGTGATTTTACTCTTCGAATTAATAACCGAAATATCACGAGCGGTTTAATTGAAGGGCTTGGATTAACTGAAAAATCAGCTGAAATTATGGCTTTGATTGATCGTGCTGAGAAAATTTCAACTGAGGAGTTTTCAGGGCAACTTACAGATTTAAATTTAGGAGAAAAGTCTCAAATAATTTCTGATTTCATTAAAATCTCAGGTTCAGCTGAAGATGTTGTATGCGAGTTAAAAAATCTTTCTCAAAAAATCAAAAATCAACGATTCGAAAAAGGAATTGAGGAGCTTTCCGAAGTTTCTAAACTGTTAAAAATGATGGGCGTTGAAGAAAAATATTTCAAACTCGATATGCTAATCGTTCGCGGTCTAGATTATTACACAGGAACAGTTTTTGAAACAAATTTGAACAACTTCAATGAAATTGGCTCAGTTTCTAGTGGTGGTCGTTATGATAATTTAAGCGAATATTATTCGAAAGAAGAATTACCAGGAGTCGGTGCTTCAATTGGTTTAACTCGATTGTTTTGGTGCCTACGAGACTTGGGCTTGCTGAAATTTTCAAAACGCTCAACTGCGGATTTTTTAATAGTTCCAATGAGTAAAAACGAGCTTCAAAAATCTTTCGAAATTGCTGGTGAATTAAGAAAAGAAGGTAAAAATACTGAAGTTCTGCTTGAAGATTTTAATATGAAAAAAGCTTTTAAGTTTGCCGATAAGCGGGGTGTTAAATATACTTTAGTAATTGGTGAAAAAGAAATTTCTGAAAATTCATTTATTTTTAAAGATATGGAAACTGGTGAAAAGTTAGAATTAGCCGAAATTCTAAAAAAATAGTGCTATTGTTTATTTTTTAAAAAATATGTGGTATAATCATTTTATATCACTTTGGCGCCTTGGCGGAGTGGTTACGCAGCGGTCTGCAAAACCGTTTACACCGGTTCAAATCCGGTAGGTGCCTCCAAAATATTTAAGTAAAGGAAACCATATGAAAGAAGAAAATCAAAGAGTTGTAGAAATTCGAAAAGGTGAAAATGAATCAAATGTTCGCCCAGTAGTTGTTGCTCCAGTATCAAAAAAGAAGAAATATAGTCAAACAGTAAAAAGTATTCGGCAAATTTGTGTTTGGTTTAATATTTTTACGGCTATGGTTTGTGCCTTAATCAGCCTAGTATATATTTGGGTAGACAATAATCTAGGGGAATTAATGGGTAAGGCTTGGGCTACGTTCTTAGTGCTTGGTGCTTTTTCTCTATTCATTATGATTATCGCTCCACTTCTTGATAAAGATGAAGCTTAAGTTTATAACACGCCTTGACTTTTGCAGTTAAGGCGTGTAAAATATAAATATAAATATGCGCGAGTGGCGGAATTGGTAGACGCGAGGGACTTAAAATCCCTTGACCTAAACAGTCGTGCGGGTTCGATTCCCGCCTCGCGCACCAAATTTAACAATAGTAGGAGAGTATAATAAAATGACAATTGCAATTATTGTAATTATTGCTGTTCTTGTCCTTGTTGGGCTTTTTGTTTGGAGCCAATACAACGCACTTGTGCGGCTTAATGAAAGAGTTGAAGAAGCTTGGAGTGATATCGCTGTTCAGCTAAAATACAGAGCAGATTTGATCCCTAATCTTGTTGAAACTGTAAAAGGTTATGCAACTCATGAGAAAGAAGTTTTCGAAAATGTAAGTAGTGCACGAGCTGGATTAATAGGTGCTGGAAACAATGTTTCTGATGCTGCTAAAGCTGAGGGTGAACTTTCACAGGCGCTCGGCCGTCTGTTTGCTGTTGCCGAAAATTACCCTGAACTAAAGGCTAATGAGGGCTTTATACGTTTTCAACAACAACAGCAAGAAATCGAAGATAAAATTCAAGGTGCACGCCGATTTTATAATGGTGGTGTTCGAGACCTTAATATTAAGATTAAAGTATTCCCAACTAATATTTTTGCTAAAAAATTAGGTTTTGAAAAGAGGGAATTCTTCGAAGTAGAAGATAGAAAAGTAGTCGAATCTGCGCCTCAAGTAAAATTCTAATTTATTTTTTAGAGGTTTTATTAAATATGTATAGCTCAATTTCTCAGAATAAGCGTAATACTGTGATTATTTTCTCATTATTTATTGCGATTATTTCTGGGATTGGGCTATATTTTTCTTACATCTATAACGATTTAATAATTTTTATTTTTACGCTAATTTTTACTATTTTTTATGCATTATTTCAGTATAAGATTTCGACAGCCATTACTTTAAAAATGAATGGTGCTGAGCCGATCTCAAAAAAAGATGCTCCTGAATTTTATTCAATAGTTGAATCATTATCTATTACTGCTGGCCTACCAATGCCAAAGCTTTATATCATCAATGATTCTTCGATGAATGCTTTTGCAGCCGGAACTGATCCTGAGAATTCCGTAATCTGTGCAACAACAGGGCTTCTTGAGAATATGGATAAGGTTGAAATTGAAGGAGTGATGGCTCATGAAATTTCACATATTAAGAATTATGATATTCGAGTCTCAATAACAGCAGTTGCTTTAACTGCTGTTATTGGGGTGCTTTCCGATATTGTTTTAAGGTTTATTTTTCTAAATGACGACGATGAGGATTCGAAAAACCCAATCGCTTTAATCTTGGGACTATTTTTTGTTTTGATTTCGCCACTTTTAGCTACAATAACAAGGCTTGCAATTTCTCGTCAGCGTGAATTTTTAGCTGACGCAACCGCTGTTTCATTAACTAGATATCCAGATGGCTTAATCAGTGCTCTTGAAAAGTTAAAAAATAATAAGCCTCTTGAAAGACAAAACTCAACAACGGCAAGCTTATTTATTTCCAATCCTATGAAACAGGGCTTTTTTCAGAAATTATTTTCAACACATCCACCTTTAGATGACAGGATTAATAGATTGAAAGAAAATAGTGCGAGGTTTTAATGTTTAGGAAGAAAATATTAAGTTCAAATGAAGAACAAATTAGTTTAGTTTATTTTTGGTATATAAGAATCAGAATTTATTTACGAAAAAATATATTGGAAAGGTTTCGAAAGTTTAAAGCGCGCAGGCCACACAGAAGCTTTAAAATTTCAAGAAAAAGAGATTATGTTCGACCCTTAAAAATTGGGGGTTATTGGAATTTGCTGGGTTTTGTTTTTAAGCTCATTCGAGATAACAAAAAGATTTTTCGAAATCTTGTTTTAGTCTCGGCTTTAGCTGGCATTATTTTTATTGGGCTAATGGACCAAAATTTTGTTTCAAGCTTGCAAGCTGTTGTTGATACTACTAACGGTGGAAATTTCGAAGGATTTTTTGGTGAAATTGGCAAAGCCGGATTGATCATGGCAGCAACGTTTAATAGTGGTGGTTTGGTGCAATCACCAAGTGAAATTCAACAGATGATGTTTGCTATAATAGTGCTATTTATTTGGCTCGCGACAGTTCAGATTTGTAGAAATATTTTAAGTGGAAAAAAGAACTTAAATTTAAGAGATGCTTTATATTCTTGTGGAGCTCCTATTATCCCAATGACGGTTATTGCTATCGTAATATTAATGCAATTAGTTCCTGTATTTATTGCAACGATTGTTGGTGCAGCCGCAAAAACAACAAGTTTTTTATCGAGCGGAATAGAACAGGCTGTATTTTTCAGTGCAATACTATTACTATTTTCGCTCTCAGCTTTTTGGGTTATGGGCTCAATTTTTGCAATGATTATTGTTACAATTCCAGGGACCTATCCATTACAGGCCCTAAAAATTGCTGGTGATATGGTTTCTCAAAGAAGGCTTGCAATATTGAAGAGAATTTTATTTTTAATTTTTATACTTGCTTTAATTTGGTCGATTATAATAATTCCAATAATCATGTTGATGAATTGGCTGATTTCAATTAATGGATTCTTTGTTAATATTCCAATCGTACCGATCTCTATGCTCCTAATGAGTTGTTTTTCTTGCGTTTTAAGCTCGGTTTATATTTATGTTTTATATCGAAGGATTGTTGATGGGGACAGATAAAAACACTCGATATAAAGATTTGCTAGAGCTTTTGAACCGTTATTCTTTCGAATATCACACTCTTGATAATCCAAGCGTTCCAGATTCGGTTTATGATTCACTTTTTTCTGAGCTTAAGAAAATTGAGGCTGAAAACCCAGAAATAATATCAAAAAACTCACCAACGCAAAGAGTTGGAAATATGGTTAAGGGTGGGTTTATTAAGGTTTCTCACGCTAGTAGAATGCTAAGTTTAAATGATATTTTTAGTAGTAAAGAAATTTTCGATTGGTTTGAGAGAATCAAAAAACTTGAGCCAAATATTGAAGAGGATTTTTTTGCAGATATTAAAATGGATGGTTTAGCTTGTTCTCTTATTTTTGAGAATGGTGAATTTGTGAGAGCTGTTACTCGAGGTGATTCTTTTGTTGGTGAAGATGTTTCAAGTAATATTAGAACAATTAAAAATATTCCGCTTTTTTTACAGGCAAGTGGTGAATTTGAAAATTTTAAAAATGGAAGAACTGAAGTTCGCGGCGAGATTGTTATTTTGAAGGAAGATTTCGAAAAGATAAATCTTATTCGAAAAGAGCGTGGTGAACCAGAATTCGCTAATCCACGAAATCTGGCTGCAGGTACAATTCGCCAGCTTGATCCTTCAGTCGCAGCTTCTCGACCTCTACATTTTCGAGCTTATGATTTAATTCGTGAAAATCCACAAGATATCCCTACTAACCAGTTCGCTTATAAAGCATTAAAAAATCTTGGTTTTACGATAAATGAGCAAGCTTCAAAAATTAACGGTTTAAAAAAAATTATCGAGTTTATTGATTTTTGGAGTGAAAAGAGAAAAGAGTTACCATTTAATACTGATGGGCTAGTTGTAAAAATTAATAATCGTGAGCATTTTTCGAAACTTGGAATTGTTGGAAGGCAGCCTCGTGCAGCAATTGCTTTTAAATATTCCCCTGAAGAAGTTACGGCGGTGATTTCAGACATAGTTATTTCGATTGGACGAACTGGTATCGCAACTCCTGTCGCGGTTTTTTCGCCAGTTCAACTTGCCGGAACCACTGTTCGGCATGCAAGTTTACATAATGCTGATGAAATTAAGCGACTCGATGTGCGAATTGGTGATACGGCAGTAGTTTTTAAAGCTGGCGACATTATTCCGAAAATTTTACGGATTTTGCCGGAGCTTCGACCAGAAAATGCTAAAGTTTTCGATTTTAAAAAAGAGCTTGAGAAAAAGTTTCCAGATATTGAGTTTTACCGACCAAATGGTGAGGTTGCATATCGTGCAAAAGGTTTAAATTCAAGCTTAATTTTGAAAAAAATGGTCACATTTTATGCTTCGAAAGCAGGTTTGGACATTGAAAATCTTGGTGAAAAAAATGTTGATTTGTTGGTTGAAAAGGGGCTGGTTAGAGATTTAGCTGATATTTATAATCTTCAAAAAAGCGATTTGTTAAACCTTGAACGCTTTGGAGAAACTTCAGTTAATAATCTTTTAGGAGCTATTGAGTCTTCGAAAAATCCAGAGCTCTCAAAATTTATCTCAGCTCTTGGAATTAGACATATTGGTGGCGAAACGGCAAAGCTTTTGGCGGAAAAATTTAATAAATTTGAAAATATTTGCAATGCAACGCTTGAAGAGCTTCTTGAAATTGACGGAATTGGCAAAAAAGTTGCTGAAAGTATTCTAGCATATTTTAATGATGACGAAAATTTGCGAATTTTAACAAAAATGTTTAACCTTGGTGTGAAAGTGCAAAATTTTGCAAAAAATGAGGGGATCTTAAGTGGTAAAAATTTTGTAATTACTGGAACGCTAAAAACAATGGCTCGTGAAAAAGCTGCAGAAAAAATTGAAGAGTTGGGTGGAAAATTCCAAAAAACGATTTCGAAAACCACAGACTTTTTAGTAATTGGCGAAAAGGTTGGTGCAACAAAAATTTCGAAGGCCGAAAAACTAGGTGTAAAAGTTATGGATGAAGATGAATTCTTGAAAGAAATAAATGCAAACTAAAATTATTGCAGCTTATCCTTGTTTGGGTAAAACTACTCTTTCAAAAATATCTAAAAAGCGATTTTTAGATATGGAATTTAATGAAAGTAGTAAAACTAAAATGATGAATGAAGTTGAAAGATCTCATTTTTTTGATTTTTGTCTACAAAAAATTGAAGAAGAATATTATTCGGGCAATTTCAAAATTATATTTATTAGTGAAGACGATGAGATTTTAAAGCGACTACTTTCAAAAAAGATTAGTTTTATACTTATTTTACCAAATGCTCTTAACAAAAGAGTGATGCAAGAGTATAAAAGGCGTGTTGTATGTCGTTCTGGTAAAAATTGGTGGAATAATGTTATTGAGCCGGAAATTAGCAATCTTCAAAACAGAATTGAATTTTACAAAAATAATGAGCTAGTTGAGGTTTATTTAACTGATGAGAATGAATATATTTGCGATAAGGTTACTTTATGGTGATTTTTTGATTTTTTATACTATTTTTGGTATAATTTAAAATAGTATGAAAAGATATAATCCGATTGAAATTGAAGAAAAATGGCAAAAAAAATGGGATGAATCAAAGCTTTATGAGGTTGAAGCGGATTCTTCGAAACAGAAAATGTATATTTCGGGAATGTTTCCATATCCAAGTGGGGCAGGACTTCACACTGGGCATGCAAGGAGTTATACGATTGTTGATTCGATCGCGCGTTTTTATCGCCAGCAGGGCAAAAATGTTTTAAACCCAATTGGTTGGGATACTTTTGGCTTGCCAGCAGAAAATTATGCAATTAAAACTGGGATATCTCCACAGGAAGCTACAAAAACAAATATTGCAAATTTCAAAAAACAATTTAAACGACTTGGAATTTCAATCGATTGGTCGCGAGAAATTAACACTTCAAATCCAGAATATTACAAATGGACACAGTGGATTTTTCGTGAGCTCTATAAAAAAGGCCTAGCTTATCGAAAAGAGAGCTACCAGTGGTGGTGTGATAATGACAAAACAGTTCTTGCCAATGAACAGGTTGAAAATGGCCGATGCTGGCGCTGTGGCGAAGAAGTTTCAAAAAAACAAATGACTCAGTGGTTCTTTAAAATTACTGCATATGCTGACGAACTTTTGGCTGATATTGATAATCTTGATTGGCCTGAAAAAATCAAAACAATGCAGCGAAACTGGATTGGTAAATCTGAAGGTGCTGAGGTGGAATTCAAGATTGCCGATGGTGAAGCTAAAGGTGAAAAAATTAAAGTTTTTACAACTCGACCAGATACAATTTTCGGTGTGACATTTTTAACTATTGCGCCAGAACATGAATTGCTCGAAAAACTCTCTACTGATTTAACTAGAGAAAAACTTGAAGAATATAAGAAAAAATCACTTAAAAAATCTGAAATTGAGCGCCAAGAAAATAAAGAAAAGACAGGAATTTTTACTGGAAGTTATGCAATAAATCCAGCGAATGGTAAGAAAATCCCAATTTGGGTGAGTGATTATGTGCTTGGAGGCTATAGTGAAGGGGCTGTTATGGCGGTTCCTGCTCATGATGAGCGAGATTTTGAATTTGCTAAAAAATTTGATTTGGATATTATAAAAGTTGTTGAGAAGCCTGAGAGCATGGCGGATGATGATTCTTGCTATCATGGAGAAGGAGTTATGGTTAACTCTGGTGAATTTAACGGTCAAAAATCAGAGGATGTTCGCGAACAGATTTTAGGCTGGCTTGAAGAATCTGGATTTGGTCGCTCGAAAACTACATATAAAATGCGAGATTGGTTGATTTCTCGGCAGCGCTATTGGGGTTGCCCAATTCCAATTGCTTATGATAAAGATGGGAAAGAGCACTTAATTCCCGAAGAACAATTGCCTGTGATGCTTCCAACTTTGAGTGATTTTAAGCCTGATGATTCTGGAAAGTCGGCCCTTGCTAAGAGTAAAGAATTCATTACAGTTGAAATTAATGGCGAAAAAATGACTCGTGAAACCGATACGATGGACGGTTACGCATGCTCAAGCTGGTATCTTTTGCGATATGCTGACCCTCGAAATTCTAAGCAAGCTTGGGATTCTGAGCTTGTAAATTACTGGGCACCGGTTGATTATTATGTTGGTGGCGACCACGCGGTTGCGCATTTACTGTATATTCGTTTTTGGACTCATGTTTTTAGAGATTTGGGACTAACTAATTTTGCTGAACCAGTTAAAAAACTCCTTTATCACGGATATATCAATGCGGAGGATGGTTCGAAAATGAGTAAATCAAAGGGGAATACTATTGATCCGCTTGAAGTCATCGACCAAGGATATGGTGCAGATTCACTTCGAACTTATGAAATGTTTATTGCTCCATATGAAGTTGATGCTTCTTGGGATTCACGAGGTATAGCTGGAGTTTATCGTTTTCTAAATCGTGTTTGGGTTTTGATTCAAGAATTTATTGAATCTGAAAAATCTGCTGAAAATCTTTCGAATTTTGCTGAAATCCAAAAAATTCAGCATAAAACCATCAAAAAAGTTACTGAAGATTTTCACCGCGAAAGCCTGAATACTGCGGTTGCTGCTCTGATGGAATTTGTAAATGATCTGTATAAATTGAAACTTGAAGGTTTTTCGAACGATTGGCGATTTGTTTTAGAAGATTTACTTAAAATGCTCGTTCCATTTGCGCCACATATTTCGAGCGAACTCTGGCAGCAGCTTGGAAATGATGACTTTATTGAAAAGTCTGGCTGGCCAAAATGGAATGAAGAGCTTTTGAAAACTGATGAAATTCAAATTATTGTTCAAGTTAATGGAAAGCTCCGCGGGAAAATTAAAGTTTCGGCAAACTCTGAAAAGGATGAAATTCTTGCTGCTGCAAAAGCAGAAGATAACGTTTCGAAATTCTTGCAAGACAAGGAGATTTTGAAAGAAATTTTTGTTCCGAATAAATTAATTAACTTCGTTGTTAAATAATAAAATGGAGGTTTATTCCTCCATTTTATTATTTTTGCTGAAAATCTTCTCTGTTTGCATCGACTGCAACCCAGCCATCTTTATCAACATTTAAATTAATATTGGTTTTTTCACCTGTTGAGGTTGTTTCGAAATTTTCAATTCTAGTGATTAATTTTGGATTGTTTCCATCTTGTAGATAAACATCGCCCTTAGCAGTAAAATCCCTGTCTGCATTCATGATGCCAATTGCTGAGTGATTTGATTTGCTGAAAGTGTAATTTTCAGGGTTTTCGTAATATTCGCCAGTTGAGCTTCTTATGGCGTCTCCTTTTTGTAGATGGATTACGCCGCCATCATCTGAAATTTTTTTAAGTTCTGAAAAATCTATTTCAGAGTTGTCTAAACCTTCAGTTTGACTTTTTTGGAAAATCTCTGGTGGGTGATTTTCCTGATAGTTTTTATAAACATCGTGGCCAAACCAACCACCAAGCGCTCCAGCGGTCATTGCTAAAGCACCAAATTGTTTTAGTTTCTTTTTACTAATTTTTACTATTTCTTTGTTTTGAATTTGATTATTTTTGTTTTGATATTTTTCCATAACAACTTTATTATAGCATAAAAGAAATAAAAAGTCAATATATTATACATAAAAAGCTTGCTTTATCTTTAAAATTAAGGTATAATTGATGTTGAAGGAAAATAATAAACCTAAGGAGAAACTTTAAATGGCACAGCCAAAGAAACAGAGTAGTCCTCGAAAGACTGGTTTGCGACGCAGCCACTTGCGATTGGATTTAGCTCGTCGAGTTAATAAAAAATCACCAGTGAAAGTTTACACAACTAAAAAACAATCTGGTAAAGCTCTAAACAAGCAACTCGAAGAAAACAAAACGCTAGCTGCTTAATTTGCTGGCGTTTTAATTTTCATTTGACAAAAAATAATAATATTTTAATATAGGAAAGAACCTTACGTAAAAATGGCATCAAATAGACATTTAGGAAGGATTGTTGTTCTTCAAACACTTTATGAATATGAATTTCGCTCTCAGGCACAAGATAAAACTGTTGACTTGGCTGAGATTATTTTTCGAAATATGAAGCAATATGAAGAAGCGATTGGAGATAAGCAATTCGTTCAAGATTTATTAAACGGGATTATTGAAAGACAGGTTGAACTGGATACGAAACTTCAGCCAATGGCACCGGAATGGCCAATTTCACAGATTGCGCGAATTGACCGTAATGTTTTAAGGATGGGGCTTTATGAATTGCTTTATTCTCGAGAAACAGTTCCGCCAAAAGTGGCTATAAATGAAGCAGTTGAGCTTGCAAAAGCGTTTGGTTCCGATAATTCAAGTAAGTTTATTAACGGCGTATTAGGAACGGCGTATAAACTTTTTGTGGAGGAACAAAATGGCGAACAAGAAGGTTGAACATTTTCGAAAATATTTTCATAGAACACGCAGATCTTCAATTCAGGAAATCGTTCGTGAACCAACCGCTGGTGGCGTAATTTTTCGCCGTAATCAAAAAAATGAAGTTGAAATTTTGCTGATTCAAGATTCGAAAGATCGTTGGACAATCCCAAAAGGTCATATCGAAGAAGGAGAAACAGCTCAAGAAACTGCTAAGCGTGAAATTGGGGAAGAAGCTGGTCTTAATGATGTAAAAATTATTGGCTGGCTTGGTAAAATCAATTTTCGATATAGGCGAATTGACAGGCTTGTTTTAATGACGACTCAAGTTTTTTTGGTGAAAGCGCTTGGTGATACTGATGCAATTAAAAAAGAAGATTGGATGAATGGTATTAGATGGTTTAGTTTTTCTGATGCGTTGGATGAGATTGAATATGAAGATATCGGTAAGCTAATTTTGCTTGCGATGAAAAAAATTAGACAGGAGAACTTATAATGAGTGGAATTTTATTGGCGCCCTATCATGAATGGGCGAAAGAGAAACTTGGTTATGATTTCGAAAATATTAATTTATTAGTGACCGCATTGACACATCGAAGCTATTTAAATGAACATAAAAAATCGGCAAGTGAACATAATGAACGACTTGAGTTTTTGGGTGATGCGGTTTTAGAGCTCGTTACTACTGATTTTCTATTTTCAAACTATGATAAGCCTGAGGGAATTTTAACAGCTTGGCGTTCAGCATTAGTTAGAACTGAAAGTATTGGTGCGGCTGGCGAAAGACTCGGCTATGAAAAACTAATTCGGATGAGCCGTGGTGAAAAACAAGGTTCTGCAAGGGCTCGCCAGCAGATTTTGGCAAATGCTTTCGAAGCGACTACGGGTGCTATTTATCTTGATAAGGGTTATGAAGCTGCAAAAAAATACATCACAGATAACATTTTGAGTACTCTGCCACAAATTCTAGAGGAAGAATCTTGGCGTGACCCAAAGAGTTATTTACAAGAGATTTCACAAGCAAGAGATGGTTTTACGCCAATTTATAAGGTTCTTAAAGAGGATGGTCCAGATCACGATAAAAATTTCACTCTTGGTGTTTTTGTTGGTGATAAAAAAATGGGTGAAGGTGAAGGCCCAAGCAAACAAACTGCTCAACAAGAAGCGGCTCGAGAGGCGATTCGAAAATATAAGAATAACGAAAAGAGATAAGTTATGAACAATTTCGAAAGCAATTTTGGTAAAAATGAACTTCTTGATACGAGGGAGGTTTTTAAAGATTCGGAGCCAAAAGTTATTTCAACATTTACTCCAGAAAATGCAAATGAAGCGAAGTTTGAATTTCTTGAGAATGATAATCTTTCTCGGCCAAATAATAAATATGAAAAGCTAAATAGTGGTGAAATTGAAAATCTTTACCAAAATATTTCGAATGCAATTTTAGCAGTTGAAAACGATAACTTGCTTGGTGAGATTGAGCGAGAAATGTATAACACTCAACTTGAAGCGAGAATTAAAACTGTTAAAATGCTTGAAGCAGCTCATGATTTTCGAAAAGCTGAAAGTTTAACGGATAGGCAAAAAGCCCAAGAAGAATTTATGAAAAATAATATCGAAGTTTATGGTGAGCCAGACTTTGAAACATTCCATTCTCTACTTTCGGACAAAATTACAAAAATTGAGTCTTTAGAGCTTGATGAGAAAGGTGAAAAAATCCGTTCAGAGTTTTATGAATTGATTGAAAAAGATGAAAATGTAAGTCAAGATCTAAAAAGATTCAAGCCGAGTGATGAGGTTTTTCATAATTTTGGTGAGATTGTTAAAGATTTATACTCAAAGCAATTAGAACTTATTCCAGAAAAAGATAGCAATGAGAAATATTCAGCAAAGGAAATTTTTGAGGTGTTCGAAAATATTTTGAAAGATTTCGAAAATGATGGATTTTCGGAATTTAATGTTGAGTGGAAGGACTCTGGAGCTATTGCAGTTTCAGCGAAAGATAAGAAGATCTTTATTCCTAAAAATCGAAAACCAGTTTCGAAAAAAGAGCTTGAAGGTTTGGTTGTGCATGAAATTGGAACACACTATATGCGCGCTCAAATGGGTGAAATCTACAATAACCAAGCTTTGAGAACTGGCCTTGATGGCTATATGAATACTGAAGAAGGAATTGCTCGTGCTATGGAAATGGCTGTAAAAGGTGATTATCAAGAAGCAGGTGTTCAGCATTATTTGACTGCAGGTTTTGCTTATTTTAATAATATGAGCTTTCGTAAAGCTTTCGAAACTAATTGGAGAATGGATGTTTTAGACGGAAAAAATAATTTTTCGGAAGAGAATATCGATAAAAAACGTCAAATTGCTTATAGAAATACCCAGAGGATTTTTCGCGGAACTGATGAATTACCTTGGTTTAAAGATCTGAGCTATTTTAATGGTGGTCAAGAGATTTGGAAATATATTGAAGAAAATATTGATTCACCAACGCTAATTGATGATTTTTTACTTGGTGGAAAAAATGATTTACTCAACTCGGATCAGCAAAGGCAGATTTATGAGCTTAAGGTTGGAAAGAAATAGTTTGACAAAAATTTTATAATATGGTAAAATTTTTATAATTTGAGGGTAAAAATATCAAGGAATAGGTTTTATGGAAGGAAAGACGATTTTTGGAACTTTCGAAGATGTAGCTTTTTTTAGCGTTGGCGGTGATAGAATTTCTGACGTGAAATCTATTGCCAAGGTTGATACGGGAGCTTTTTCTGGCGTTGTACATGCTGAAAATATTTTTGAAAAAGATGGAGAATTAAGTTTTGACTTATTAGGCGATAAAAAACTACATTTTAAAACACGGAGCTTTAGATTTCGAACAGTTAAAAATACACACGGCGGCTCAAAAACTAGATATTTAGTAAAATTTAAAATTTTAATTGAGGGAAGAGAATTTGAAGCTTTATTTGGACTAGATGATCGTTCTAAAATGAAATTTGAGATGCTGATCGGTCGAGCTTTTCTGATTAAAAATAATATTTTGGTCGACTCGCGCCGAAAAATTGATCTTGATGAAGAATGGAAATTAATGGGAGAAAAACAGTAATGAGAATTGCAATTTTGTCGAATGGGCCAGGGAATTACTCAACAAAACGATTACGAGAAGAAGCAGAGAAACGTGGTCATGAGGTTGAGATAATTGCTTACAAAAAATGCTATGTTTCGATTGATGAAAAAAATCCAAAAGTTATGTATGATGGTGAGAATATCGGTAAATTTGATGCCTTTATTCCGCGAATTGCTAGCCATATGACTGAATACGGCACATCCGTAGTTCGCCAACTAGAAACAGCTTATCCACGAGCATTTTTCGTAAATCGTTCAATAGCAATCACACGTGCTCGTGATAAGTTGCGTTCAACTCAAATTATGGCAAAATATGGTGTTTCAATTCCTAAAACGGTGTTTTCTCGAAATTCGAACGATATTGATGATCTTTTGGAAGAGATTGGCGGAACGCCCGCAATTATCAAGCTCGCTCGCGGAACTCACGGGAATGGTGTAGTTTTGGCAGAAACTAAAAAGGCCGCAAAGTCGGTGCTTCAAGCTTTCTATTTAACAAATTCAGACGGTACAAACGTTCTTTTGCAAGAGTTTATTAAAGAGTCGGCAGGAACAGATATTCGAGCTTTTGTGGTTGGTTCTCAAGTAGTGGCAAGTATGAAGCGACAGAGTTTAGATGATGATTTTCGTTCGAATTTACACAAAGGTGGATTGGGTGAGCCAATTAAACTTACACCTGAAGAAAAGCGAATGGCGGTTCGGGCGGCGAAGGCGATGGGCTTAACAGTTGCTGGTGTTGATTTAATGCGTTCGGCGCGTGGTCCGTTAGTTTTGGAAGTTAATGCGAGCCCAGGATTCGGTATTGAAAAAGTTACATATCGCGATGTTGCAGGTAAAATCATTGATTATATCGAGCGAAATGCAAAACGTGGCAATAAAAAAGATAAAATTGGAGCATAAAGAAAAGCGCAATTTAGTTTGCGCTTTTGAAATAAACTTTGATTTCAAATTTTTCACCTTTTCTTGAAAGTTTAATATCCTTAAAATGAATATTATCCTTTTTCGAAATTTCACCAAGGTTTAACTCTGCTTTTTTGGCTTCATTCTCGTTTGAGAACTCCAAAGTCGCAGAATTATCTTCAACCTTTCGGAGAATTTCGGTTTTTAGCGAGCTTATTTCGTTTTCATGAAAATAGTTCACAATAGGGAAGATTGTAAAAAACCAAACTGTAGCAAGAAGAAGCAACCCAAAGAACATAAGGGCTATATATTCGCCACCATATCTTTGCCAATCGAGCTTTATCTCTTTCCATTTTTCTTTTGACACCTTCATTTTTTACCTCCAAATGTACTAAACTTCCAAAATTATAACATAATTTTAATAAAAAGTCAATGTTCGTAAATAACTCTTGATTTTTTTTATAAAATTTGTTAGAATAGGAAAGCTATAAAAGTTAATAAAAGGGAAATAATCTAAATGCTAGCAATCAGATTACAGCGATTAGGTCGTAAAGGTTATCCTGTTTATCGCGTGGCGGTTCAGGAAGCGCATCGGCATCCGTCGAGTGGGCGCGTAGTTAGCTATGTTGGTTCATATAACCCGCATACAAAAGAAGCCAAAATTGAAAAAGAATTGGCTGAAAAATATCTTTATAACGGTGCACAGCCAACTCCACGAGTTGTAAAACTTTTGGAAGAAGCAGGAATTGAAATGCCAAAATGGGTTAAAAAACCTGCACAAAAAACTCGTGCGATTAAAAACGCCGAAAAACTTCGCCGCAACCAACCAAAAGAAGAAGTTGCCGAAGAAGCTTAAAACTAAAAAATCACTTTTCATTTCGAAAGGTGATTTTATTTTTTTCGAAAAAGAAAAGCCAGCGTTTGCTGACTTATACTAACGTTGGATATGGATGACTGTTCGGCCATCATTTTTCTCTATCTTATAGCTTAGACTTAGATTGTTAAGAACTGCTATATAATCTTCCAGTTCGTTATTTTTAACTGTAATTAAATCACCTTTCTTAACAAGCTCTGCTTTGATTTGATTTCTTTGCTCTTCTCTTTGTAGATCGGGCAAATTTTGAAATTTAGTCCAGAAAGAGACTAGGGCTAATATGGCGCACGCATATATACAAAGAGTAAAGAATGCAGCAGCACCGTCTTTATGTTTTTCATTCATAAGAATAAACTTCCGAAATAGAATATAAGCTGACTTCCGAAATGAGTTATTCTGAGAAAGAAATAATTATTTTTTTCTTATCTCCAGAATTTTTTATCTCATAACTTAACTTTAATTTTTCAGCAGCTTCTGTATAGCTAGCAATGTTGTTTTCAACTGCAATCTCCTTTTTCGCAACCGTTGATCTTCCTAATAAGAACATTATAAACAATATCGAAAAAAAGAAGGCAACTAACACTATAACGCCTCCAAAGCCGCTATCTTTGTTTGAATATGACATAAAAAGTACCTCCGAATTTAGAATGCTTAAAATTATACAACATTAAAAAATATTTGTCAATAATTTGATAAAAATTTGAAAATTTGGTAGAATATAAACATAAGAATAATTTAAAAGGAAAAGTGGTGGAAAATTATTTCGAAAAGATCAACCGACGGCGAGTTGGCCAAAATATTGAAGATGTAAGTGAATTCTATGAGGCGATTGAGCGTGCAAATTTAACTAAAAAATTATCGCCCGAACGCCCTTATGTTTATTTTACGATGGAGGTTTATGACAAAAGCAACGGCATCAAAGGTGGCGGTGGCTTGGGCGTTTTGGCGGCTGATACTCGGCGAGTAGCTGAAAAGCTTGAAATCCCATTTGTTTGCGTGACGCCGTTTTACCGAAGAGAGCTTTATCAATCAATTCATGATCTTGACCAAAGAGAAGAATTTATTTCGGTTAATCCAGAAGATTTTGGCTTTGAGTATCTTGATGATGTTGAAATTTACACTAAAAATATGCCACCAGCCCGCCTAAATATTTTTCAAAAAATTCTTGGCTCAACACGATTTTTGACAATGGGTGAGAGTAATTTTGGTGAGCTTTATGCTGGAGATGGCTCTGGCGACCACAGGCTTTATCAAGAAGTCTCACTTGGTTTTGGTGGTTATAAGGCGTTAAAGATGGTCGGATTAAAGCCTTCAGTTATTCAATTGAATGAGACCGCCACGATTTTTGCAGCCGTTGCTCGGCTTGATGAACTTGTTCGAAACGGAATGAATCTTTACGAGGCGATTGTTTATGTTCGAAAGCACACACTTTATACAAATCACACTTTAGTTCAAGCAGCAGAAAGTGAATTCTCTTTTGACCAATTTAACCGAATTGTAATGCCAAACATCGAATCTTCAGCTTTGAAGACCTGGATTTTTGGGCTTTTTCGAAATGATAGGTTGAAGCTTTCAACGCTTACAATCGAACTCGCTGAAGCAAAAAATGGTGTTTCGCGGCTTCACGCAAATGTTGCAGATTATCATGA
>ERZ773263.706-NODE-706-length-22291-cov-5.065974_pt1 | contig 22291 bp, 24 predicted proteins | sample MGYA00511076_ERZ773263 | MGnify/ENA primary metagenome ERZ773263 (study PRJEB29015, sample SAMEA2738155) | human oral metagenome | biome: human oral; feature: human-associated habitat; material: saliva | place: China | collected 2195 ... | reverse complement strand
AGGTTCCCGGGTACCCACCCGATGCAAAGCATCGTGGAAGGGTGGGGTTCTTATTATACTGTAATTTACTTACTTTTCTTTTCCAAAAATATCTACAAACTTATATTAATCCACCAATCTAGCTCCTGAAGGGGTAGGAATAGGATAACCTACATATAGATATCCAGCATAATAAGCAAATCCTTGTTCATTAGCTAATCCTTTATACTGTAAATATCCATGATATCCTCCTTCGCTATAGTATTTATATGGTGGCGGAGAAAGTTCACCATATTTTAATTTTCTTACTACCCATTTTCTTTTCTGTTGAGAAACTGATACTTGATATGAATCTGCATTAACAACATTTTTCAGACCACCCATTAAGATAAAACTTAACATACATACTACTAAAATTTTTTTAACTCTCTTCATAACAAATCCTCCTTTAGAAAATTCTATACAGCTTTTAATTAGTCTGATATAGTAACTTAATTATAACATATTAAATAATGTTTGTAAACACATTTTTAAACTTTCTTCTGATAAAAAATTTATGATATTTTAAAATATTTTTATTTAAGGTATTGATGTTAAGAAATAATTATAAAATTTATTATTGCACAAAAAAGCGTAGGCAAAAATACCTACGCTTAATTTTATAAATATTAAATTATTTCTAACCTAGTCTTTGTTTTGCATCTGATGCTCTTCTTAATGCTTGTCCCGCATAGTTAATTGAAAGCATTAGAACAAGTACTAACATTGATGCAGGGAACCAGATATACATTCTATCTCTTAAGATTGTAGGGTCTAACGCCTTGTTGATAAGAGTTCCAAGTGAAGGTACCCCAGGTGGTAAACCGAATCCAAGGAATGTAAGTCCGATTTCAATTCCCATATTACCGGCTAAATCCAAAATAGCACTAATTATAAGAATTGAGCTGATATTAGGTAAGATTCCTCTAAACATTATCTTCCAAGAAGGTGTTCCCATTGTCTTAGATGCACTTACATAATCACGTCTTCCTTCTGAAAGAGCTTTTGATCTTACAAGTCTCGCAATACCTACCCAATAGAATACACTCATGATAAATACGAATGTAACCATATTGTATGAAGGTACTAATGTTACGAATACTATGATAAGCATAAGGATAGGCAATACTTGAATAAAGTCTATAATTCTCATAATGATGTTATCTACGATACCGCCATAATATCCGATAATCAAACCGACAATAATCCCTATTATATTAGTTAAAATCGTTACTGATGCACCTATAAGGATTGAATTTCTTGTTCCGATGAAAAGTTGTCCCAAAAGAGGCCTTCCTGCTTGGTCAGTTCCTAAAAGATATCCTTCTTCTCCCGGTCTTAAAAATGAATCCATCAGATTTACTTTCATTACTTCTTCTACGTCGAAGAACAAACTTCCTATAAATACTGTCAATATTATTATTGTCAATACTGCAAGTGAAAATGTCGCTAATTTATCTTTTCTAAATTCCCTAACGATTACATGAAAAGCACTTGGCGTAATTTCTTGATTATGTAGGGAAGCATCTTTTTCCATTTCTTTTTTCTTACTCATTTTATCACTCCTCCTACTACTCTATTCTTATTCTTGGATCAACTATACTCATAATGATATCTGATAACAAACTTCCAAGCAAAGTCATAAATCCAAAAATCATAATCAATGCCGTCAATACTGAATAATCTCTTGATTGTATAGCTTCTATAAATAATTTTCCCATTCCAGGATAACCAAAGATTGTTTCCATAAATACTGAACCTGAAATAAGTCCTGTTAATGTGAAACCGAAGAATGCGGCTATCGGTAAAAGAGAATTTCTAAAGATATGATGTGTATAAACCTTATCAATAGGTACTCCCTTACTTCTTGCAGTTCTTACATAGTCCGAACCTTTAGCATCTATAACTTCATTTCTCAAATATTGAACTATCGCTGTTGTAGCTATCAAAGTATAACATAATGCTGGTAATATCATATGTCTTAACCTACTTATAACATAAGCAAATCCCGTAACACCCGGATCAACAGAATCTGATGCAGGGAACCAATGCAATGTGTAAGCGAACAACAAAATCATAAGCAAGTAGAAAATAAAGCCCGGAATAGCATAAGTTACAAAGTTGTATAATGTAACAGCTTTATCGAACTTACTTCCACTATATCTACCTGAGAAAATACCAAGAGGTAGTGCTGCTGCATATAAAAATGTTACACAAAGTAGTGATAACCAAAATGTATTTCCAACTCTTTGTCCTAAAAGTGTAGATACCGGCATCTTATATCCATAACTTGTTCCAAAATCACCATTAAACATATTTGTAATCCATCTCCAGTATTGTTGGTACCAAGGATCATAAAAACCAAATTTTCTTCTCAACGCTTCTATCTGATTAGGATCAGTTGTTGGTGTAATTTGTCCTGTGAAAGGATCTCCAGGCATTAATTTAGCCAAAATAAATACAAGAATACTTAATATTATTAGTTGAGGTATCATCAGAAGGAATCTTCTTAACACGGTTTTCCACATACTATTTTCCCTCCTTTTTTGCTACATAGTGAGTATCTGTAAGTTTAATCAAATCAAATACTTTTCCTTTTTCATCGTAATAATCTTTTTCTAATTCTTTATACTCTTGTTCCACCTTTATTCTGTTTGCAATTAATTGCTCTTTTAATCTAGGATCTGTTTCCGGAATGGCTGCAATCAATCTCTTAGTATAAATATGTTGCGGATCTTTGTAAATGTCTTCTTTTGTTCCTCTTTCAACAAGTCTTCCCCTGTACATAATATTTATGTAATCACACATATGCTTTACAACTCCAAGGTCATGAGAAATGAAAAGGTATGACAATCCCATATCTTTTTGAATTTTTTTCATAAAGTTCAAAACTTGAGCTTGAACTGAAAGGTCAAGAGCAGAAACCGGTTCGTCCGCTATAATAAGTCTAGGATTTAAACTTATAGCTCTTGCAACACCGATTCTTTGTCTTTGTCCACCTGAAAATTCAAATGAATATTTATATAGTGCATCTCCCGGCATACCAACTATATCTAAAAGTTCTAAAACTCTTTTTCTTTCTTCTGTTACAGTCATTTTTTCAAAGTTTCTTAGAGGTTCAGCAATTATATCGATAACTCTCTTCTTAGGGTCCAAACTCGCCATATTATCTTGGAAAATCATTTGAACATCTCTTGTAAACTCTTTGTCTTTTCTTACCATTTTCTTAGTAAGAGTTTTTCCGTCAAAAATAACTTCTCCACTAGTAATCTTTTCAAGACCGATTATGGCTTTCCCGATAGTACTCTTACCACTACCACTCTCTCCTATAAGTCCATAAGTTTTTCCTTTTTCAATAACCATATCTACACCGTCAACAGCTAAAACATGATCGATTATCTTATTGAAAAAGCCTCCTCTTATAGGATAGTGAACCTTTAGGTCTTTAATTTCTAAAAAGCTCATTAATTACCCTCCTTTTCATCAAAATGAAAATTCTTATAACAAGTACATCTTACGAAATGTCCAGGTTCAACTTCATGCATTGTAGGATTTTCTTCATGTTCTTCATCACTTATCCAAGGAATTCTGGCTTTAAACCTACAACCTTGTCTTGGTAAGTTTTTAAGTGAAGGAACCATACCTTGTATAACGTACAAATCTTCATCATCTGCATCCATTTGAGGAATACTGTTTAACAAACTCCTAGTATAAGGATGTTTTGCGTTTGTAAATAACTCTAAAACAGGTGCTTCTTCAACTATTTGTCCGGCATACATTACACAAACTCTGTCTGCAAGCTGAGCAACAACTCCTAAATCGTGAGTAATCAAAATAATTCCGGCATTAATTTCCTTTTGAATTTCAACCAAAAGGTCTAAGATTTGTGCTTGAATTGTTACATCGAGTGCAGTTGTCGGTTCGTCCGCTATAATAATCTTAGGTTTACAAGCAAGAGCAATTGCAATGATAACTCTTTGTCTCATACCACCTGACAATTCATGTGGATATTGTCTTGCAACACGAGGAGGATTAGGAATACCAACTTGTTCAATCAATTCCAAAACTCTTGCTTTTCTTTCTTCAGCATTCATTTTTGTATGATAAATCAAACCTTCCTCGATTTGTTTTCCTATTCTTTGCAAAGGATTTAAAGATGAAAGCGGATCTTGGAAAATCATTCCAATACCTTCTCCTCTAATTTCATTAAATTCTTTTTCTGACAAACCTACTAAATTTTTCCCTTCAAACCAAATTTCTCCTGTTGAACGAGTATAATTCGGATTATGTAAACCCATAATAGTAGTAGCCAAAGTCGATTTACCACAACCACTTTCTCCTACTATAGCTAGTATTTCATCAGAGAATAATTTCATATCAACGCCATCTACTGCGTCAAAATATTCATCACGGATTCTAAAACTTGTGTGTAAATCTTTAATTTCCAAAAGTAATTCTTTTTGATCCATAGATTCTCTCCCCCTAACTTTGTGTTTTGGTATTATTCTCTATAAATTCATAAATACATTTTAAAGCTCTCTATATTTATAAAAAATCAAAGCGAAAAGGAATAAAAATTTAAAAAATAATTCCTTATAAAACAAAAATCAACTTAAGATTAAAACAATTTTTGTCAATAAATGTATCTATGTTATAAATTCAATTATAATTATACAATATTTAAAATGAATAATCAAGTGTCTTGAAAACATTTTTAAAGTTCATTGTTCAAAATGATGAGCTATTTTAATAGTGCATATTTATTCATTTTTTATATTTTTTAGAAAAAACATAATTCTCTTTTTATTTATTACAGTCTCTTTAATAACACAACTTTGTCATATTATCCCCTTGAGCATCAAATAATTTATATCAATTTAATCTGTTACAAAAATAAAAATCATTTTGAATAATTTTACAACTTGTAAAAAGCCAATCGAGGTAAAATCTAAAAATTTTAACCCGAAACAAAAAATAAAATGAAATTCGTTTCTTAAATTTTTATAAAAATTATGTGCTTTCTACCATTAACTCTTGTTTTACACCGAATAATGCTTGAGAACTTTGTTATTACACAATAAAAAAGACATCTTCTAATTAACACAAATTTATAAATGTACAAAATTTTTCTATAATTATAAACCAATTTAATTATAAGATGCTTTTTTATTAGTTTTCTATTTTATAAAACGCTTGTCTTTACGATAAATGAAAGTATTACAATACCTGTACTAAATACGATATGTCCAATTATTGCGCTTTCTATTCTTTTTGTCTTTAAATAAACATATCCAAAAGTCAACGAGATAATCACCGCCTCTACTACTATGGGAAGCGCATGTTTTACATTTATAAGTGCAAATAAAATTCCCGATAAACAAGCCGGTGTAAATAATCTAACAAATTTGTATCCACCTTCATATAAATCATATAAGTAACCAAATACTACATTTCTATAAACTATTTCAGTTACAAAAGGAATGATAAATACCAAATTTATCAAGGCTATTTTATTATTTGAAACTACATTTTTAATCCTAATAAATTCTCCAGTCATATCATAAGGATATCCCAAAAACCCTAAAACCTTATATACAATTTGAATTACAACCAGTAAAGCTATCCCTGAACAGGCCCCAATTAAAATAGATTTTACTAAAGGTTCCTTTTTACTATCTTTGGATATTGAATTTGTTGGGAATTTTTTACAAAGCAAATATATTAAAACCGCAAAAATCAAACTTAAAACAATATTTATATTTGATATGTTTTTAATCACAAATTCTGATTTTAAATACTTATTTGCCAATGTAGAAAATCTTGAAATTCCTAAAAAATATACCAATGATATTAATAATGATACAATAAAATTTTTTGTCTTAACACTCATAGCTTCCTCCTAAAAATCATATTTTCCAAAAAATATTTCATATAATAAAATTCCATTATCAAAAAATGAATCTTTAATATCCCTAGACTTCAAGAAATCCAAAAAATCTAAATCTAAAAAACCACCAGATGCAACAGAGCCAACTTCAACCCCCTCAGCAACTAAACAAAGACTTTGAGCAACATGTCCAGCTTCTAAATTTAAAAATCTATATCCTCTATCTTGATACTTAAAGCATTTGATTTCAGTATTAGCCATAATATGAATGGAAAAACAACTCTTCTCTGATAACGAAAAAGAGGCTGTAATTTTCTCATATTCTATATACTCAAAACCTTGGGACAATAAAATAAGTTCACAATCAATACTGTTGAAAATATAAATCCCACTATCAAGCCCTTCAACGTTATTAACGATAATTATGAAATAAAGCGAATCTATCCCTCCAGAAATTGGATATGTAAAAAAACAAAATTCATCTTTTTTATAAGAAGCACAACAAGAATATTTTAATATTGTTGCAAAATCATTAAATGGTATAGAATCACCATTAAAACTTCTACAACTTCTTCGATTTAAAAGCACATCTACCAATTTAACTTCATCAATATCCCTATTGCAATAGTTGGAGATATCAATTCTTTCATAATTAGAAAAGTTCTTATAATCTTTTATCATCTTTACATTTCCGCTTTCCATAGCTGTACCTATATAATGAGAAAATACTCCTATATTTTCTTTTGACAAAGCGGTATTTTTATGGAAAATTTCATGCAAAGTCTTCCCATCATAGTTAATACAAGAATTTTTTAAACTATTCATATTTTAATATCCTTTCAAGTTCAAATTTGTGTTTTAATAATTTTTCATAATATAAATTGCCTGTATTGTAATTATAAATAATTGTATTATTACAAATTTTTGAAAAACCAACATTACCATCTAAAATTTTAGTTATCTCTCTAAGTTCTTTATCCAATAGTCCTATACTAGAAATCAAAAAATCTTCATTACACTCAAAATATGTTCGATTAAAAATATATCTTCTACAAATACTTTCAAACTGATAACATAAAGATTGTTTTTCTGAAAATATAAGTTCTTTTGAAACAATAGATCCTATAACCAAAACATTTGAATCAACAAATACCGGTATAATACATTCATTACCTGTTAAATCTAAATCGCAAAGCACTTTTAACAAATTAAAATTATTTCTATTAATAATACATATAACAATTTTGTTGTTTTTTACTTTTTTTATTTCACTTTTTAGATTATAAAAATCTAATTCTTTTAACTTTGTTCTATCTTTTATCAAAAAGTCGCTTGAAACATATAAATCACTTTTTAAAGAACTTATTTCAGAAATTTTCTCAGCCACCCCACTATAAGAAAAATCAAATATTGAAATATTCATACTATTTTGGGATTCTAAAATTTTTTTATCTTCAATTAAAATTAAAATTTTGTGTTCTAAAAGTTTATTAATTATATCAATAAAATTTTCGAAGGATACATCTTCAGATATTCTAGTCAAGAGTATATTATATAGCCTATCTACAGAATTAACATATGTAAATTCATTAAACAACGGATACATATATCTACTATAATTTTCACCCTGTAGGTGTACCATCCTATTCCCTATGCAAACCTCTGCTCCATCCTTAGTAAAATTTGAACTTTTCCAGTTATTATGTATTACATTCATATTTACACCCCTTAAGGAAACGGAATAAAATTGCACTTCCTGTCAATTGTTAATCCTGTAATTTTTTCAATATTTTTAATCTTCTCTTCTGAAATTGTCTTTGGTAACAAAGTTGGAAACCAATTAAAATCTACTATTTTTGCTATTTTAAAATTATACATATTTTCCATAAAAAACAAATATGGTTCTATCTTATACTTATCATAAAGTTCGCTTAAAGTATCGTTAATATCGTAACAATTATATAACAAATTTTTATCCACAGCTTTTTCTTCAAACCTATCTAAAAATAAATATGCATTTTCTAATCTTTTAGAATCTAACTCCATAAAATAATCGATATAGTCTTTAAATTCTCTATCTCTATTCTTGAAATTTTTATTATCATTTTTATTCTTATTAGTATAAAATGAACTCATTTGCATAACTTCTTTAATACAATTTTTAATAGAATTAAATAAATTAAAATCGGCACCCAACCCAATGTAAAAATTATTATTCAAAGTTCCAATACACAAAATTACAAAATATGAATCAACTAACGAAATATTGTAAAACTTTAAGTGTCTTAACTCACTTGGAATCAATTTTTCAAATAAATTTTTATCAAATTTTAATTTATACATAGCTGTTTTACTTAAATATCTTAGCATAAAAGACTGCCTTTCAACAAACTCAGAAAAACAATTATTAACTAAATTATCTGAATTTGTATGACATGCACAACCACAAGTGTCAGAAAAGTATATTTTATATTTTTCATTACAAATATCAAAATAATTAACTTTTTTTGTCAATAAATTCAAACAACCAACTCGCTCTTTGTTTGCAAAATTTCTATTAAAAGCAAAAACTGCATCTCTTTCAAAATATTCTCCAACACCAGCTAAAATACTTTCTCGTAAGAACGGTCTAGTAGCACCCCCGGAGATATTCTCATTCATACTACTATTTACAGAAAACGAATGGAACTTATCAATAAATTTTCTATCTGAATTATTTATTTTTGCAGTTAAATTATAAATCATAAACACTCCTTATATAATACAACAATCTGGAATTTCATCATTGTGAATATCAATTTTAAAATATTTTAAAATTTCTTTTTCACCACATCTTTTAAAATTATATCTTGATGGTAAACAATTATACATTTTTTTAGAATACACTTTTATAGTCTTTCCATATGAAAATTTACATCTATTCAAAAAACAAATATAAATATCATCACTACAATTTTTAAGTTCCAAATTTTTACTTTCATCAAAATTATCAATCTTGTATTTGCTTAAAGATATTCTATCCAAATGATTTAGTATCTCTTTGTGTTCTTCATCTGTTAAATGTTTATAATGTCCAAAAGACGTATCTCTATATATTATAGTAAGGTTATATGCTTCTTGTATAGCTGAAAACAAAGCTTTTTTAAAAACTAAATTAAAAGCACATCCCGCTCCTACCAACTTTTTATCTTTAAATAAAAAAACAAAGAATCCGAATCCATTAGACAAATTTCTATTAAAAAATACTCTAATCTCATCTGTTAAAACATATAAATTATTAAAATATTTCATATACTCTTTATACTCTTCATTAGATAATTTATATTCTTCTGCTAATAATCCATACCATAATAACAGTAATTCATTCTTTTCTAAAAGTTCGAAAATAGCTTTATTGATAATATCATCCGATTTAAAAACTCCTGAAGCTGTACCTGTAGTATCTATGCTACCAAAAACATATTTACTTCCATATGAAACTTCTTTTCCTTTTACAGAAATTATATTATCAGCATTAAAAGACAATAATTTTATTTCCTTTTCAGACTCCATATTATATCCTAATGCAAGTCTTTCAAAACTTTCACTCAATAACTTTCTAACTGCCATATTTTTATTTTTACAAATAGAAGACCCCGTCCAAGGTAACTCATATTTTGATTTAACTATAAAAGATTGAAGCCCATAATGAGTACAAACTTCTCCTAATTCAAACTTTCTTCTAAAAAAAGTTACACTATTCTTGTAATCTCTAAAAAACATAAATCAAACCTCTATTTTACAAGTTAAAATATGTAAAATTTCTGAAATGTTAAAATTTAAACATCTTGTTATCAAATTTCCATTTCTAAAAACTTCTTTAAACTCAACATCTTCAGAAGTGAAATTCTCAATATTCTTCAATATCTTTCCAGACTCTTTTATAGAATGAAAATAAATAAAGTCCCCTAAATAATCTACAGCGAAAATATCAAAAAATATTGAAAAATAATTTCCTAAAGGTAATTTTAAATTTCTAAAGAGCTTATAATCTTTTATTTCATCAAACAAATACTCTCCGTTCCAAAAAGTATGTTTTAAGATTTTTTCTTCTGATTTTACTTCAACAAAAGATAAAATCAAATACGGATATTTATCCGAAATATCTTTAATAAAATTTAAAATATCCTTAAAAGGTATTTTTTTCACACAAAATTTAGAGAATGCCATCTCTCTAGTAGTATATTTCATATAAGATTTATAAGATTCAAGATTTTCTTCTATATTATTATCACCTATAAAATTAAAAGATTGATGAACTTTTTTTATTAAATTCTTAGACATAATCCACCTACTTTTCAAAACAATCGCACAATTCAAAATGAACAGGAACATCATATGATACATTACCATTCAAGTCAACTTCAACAACTTTTTTCCCTGATATATTAACATTTTGAGAAATCATTTTTAAAATTTCAGTCACTAGAAAAAATATTTCTTTCTTATTTAATTTTGCTTCCACTTCAAATAATGGGTTTTGTGCATAAATCATATCAACAATAGTTTGAAAAGAAATTTCATCCATTACTTTTCCATAAGATCTTATTGATGCTTCCAGATTATAGAAAAAACACTTAGGACATGGCGAATACCACTCTTTTCTGTATAAATTAGTTATATAAAATTTCGAATCATAAAAAAATGAGAAGATACAAGGTATATTATTCTCCGAAATATAATCAGCCAATTGATTATACTTAACCAAAGAAAACGGATTGAAAAATAATACCATTAAATCATAATCACCAAACTTCGTATAATCATTTACAAATTTAAATCTATCATCTTCAACAAATTCAAAACAATCTTTAAAATTTTGATTATTAGAATAAATTCCTATATTATTAAAATTTCCTTCTATCTCTTTTTTTTCATATATTATAGATGATTCCAAAAGAAAATTTATTACATCCTCAAATTCTTCTCTTTCAAAAAATAACTCTAAATCCTCATCAAAAAAATTATTTTTTCCATTTTTATCTAAGTAAAACAAAAAATCCATCAATTTCTTTTCTTCTATAATTGTAATTCCAAAAGAATTTTGAACTATAGCACCTAAATCACTTTTGCTAATAATAAATTGATTAATATGAAACATATACTCCTCCTAAAATTTAAAATTTACTCATTGACTGTAAATGTACATCATAATTGACTGTAAACATACATCATATAAGAAATGTATAGCTATAGCAGCTGAAATTCTCTTTGTATAATAATAAACAACAGTAAAACTTATCCCTGCTATGACGTAATAAATCATTCCAGAACTAAGTGCTCCATCATGGATTGCCCCAAAAATAATTGCTGAAACTAACAAAGATGTAATAAACCTGACATGTCTATTGCATCCTGAATATAAATCATATAAATATCCAAATAATAATTTTCTATATACAACTTCTTCAAAAAAAACTGTAAAAAATACAAAAACGACATAAACATATTTATTTTGCATATATATTTCTGTAACATAAATAGCAATCAAACTATTAACTGACGTTCCAAAAACATCATATATAATATAAGTTAGTAAGTAATATACAATCATTGATAAAACCAAAATCAGGAATGTTATTATAGTAGATTTTTTAAAACTAATTTTATCAGAACTATCGATTGAAGTTAATTTTTCTTTGAAAATATATTTAGAAATCAGTAAAACAACCACCGCAACAACAAAATTTAACAATCCAAAAGAAATATTCTTATCCAAAATAGAATTTCCAAAAAAATTAACAACTAAAAAATTCTTAGAAAATATATATTTCACTATATGTTGTCTATAAATGAATTCACAAAAAACAAACATTAAAACAAGTACTACATTTTTTTTAGAATTTTCATTAGATATCATAACTTTCTCCTTGAAAATTATTATTTACTATATTTATTTTGTTTCTATAAAGATATGCTGTAGATATCCACAGCATATCTTATAAAATTACTTCTTCATTTATCTCTATGTTTGATGTTCCTGTGCAATTCATACAACATAATACACAAAATGAACAAAATGGTGTTTTGCGACTGTTTGTATTTGCTCCACCAAATCTATCTTTTCCAGAATATTGAGCCTTTGAAGATACTCCTAAGTGTTTCTCCTTATTTGATTTTGTTAAAACATCTTTAGGATCTTTTATTGTGCTTGGTGCTTTACTTGAATTTCCCGATCCATTTGCCATTTTTTATTCCTCCTTTTTTTATATTAAATGTTGATTTTCTAAAAATGTAACAAATTTAAAAAATACAACAGAAATAACAACCTTTAAAATTGATATAATATGAACAATATTATTCAAAATTATATATCAACAAATTATCATCATATATTTTTCATTATTATTTTAATATAATATTCACACTTTATAAGATTTTAGTTTTTATATTATTTATATTTTTCTAAAAAATATTATAATTAAATTACAGAATATTCATAATAGCTAAAAACAAATTGTTTAGAACATGCACCATCATAGATGCAGAAATTCTTTTTGTATAGAAATATACACTTGAGAAAATTACTCCATATATTACATAATAAATCATGCCCAGATGTAAAACTCCATCATGTGTTGCTCCAAAAATTACTGAAGACACCAGGACTGATGTTATAAATCTTACATATTTATTACATCCTGAAAGTAAATCATATAAATATCCAAACAAAATTTTTCTATATACTATTTCCTCGAACATCGGCCCTGTAAAAACTGAAATAAAAACTGTAAATTTAGTATATTTTAAGGAATGCAAAGTCATTTCAGAATTCTTGCTTTTTATAGTTACACCCAAAATATATGTTAAAAATTTACTGAATACAAAAAAGAATATTATGGTTAAAATCAAGATTACAATAGAAAATAAAAAACTCTCTTTTAATCCTTTTTTTGAAGAAGCATCTATTGAATTAAATTTTCCGTTATATACATACTTAGAAATTAACAACACAGATATAATTATAAAAATATATCCTAATCCTTGAAATAAAATCCCATCAAAAAAATAATCTCCAGTAAATTTGAATTTAATAATAACAGGTATAATTTTTCTTCTAAAAATAAATTCGCAAAAAATAAACATTAAAATAGGTAATATCCAGTTTTTAAAGTTTTTAGTATCTACCATCGCTTTCATTGTTTTCTCCCTATATATCTAAAAATGTATGGAAAACCCATACATTTTAGACTAGATTATAATTCTATATTTTCATTATTTAAGTCAGCCGTTCCAGTACAGCCCATACAGCATAAAGGATATGGACCAGGCCCTGGTCCCGGCCAAGTTGCTGGTTTTACACCATTAAGTCCCTTTCCTTTTACATTTGATGAACTTGTACCAAACTTGTTTTTATCATTTTTGTTTGTCAATCCTTTTTTCTTAGGATCAAAAATTGAATTTGATTTACTAGGTCCTCCAGATTTTGGCATATTAATCCCTCCTTTAAAGTTTTTACAGATTATTTTTGACGTCAATGTATCTGTCAGCTAAATAGTATCATATGAAAACGTAATTGTCAACAGTATTTTTATAAAAATATTAATTATTTTTTAAAAAATAATATTCATTTTTAGTAAAACCTGAAATTATAGCATATTTTTTAAGAGTATTTAATAAAAATATTAATTTTTTCTATTTTAAATATTTTATTGTAAAAAATATTTTTATAAAAAAACTTTTTCTTGAATTGTTTGGTTTTGTATTGACATTTTTTTAAAAATTTTTTATATTAATTATAAAAATTGAAGGAGAATACTTATAATGACAAAATTTTTAAAAAAGTTTTTATCCAAGAAAAAATTACAACTATCAATTTTATTTTTTATTCAAGGAATTTATATTATTTTAAATTTGCTTTTTCCTTTTTTAAATGGAAAATTTTTGGATGTTCTTATAAATGCGAGTAGTATAAAAGAAATTTTGAGTTTTGTTTATATACTATCTTTTATAGGGATTATGGATATAATTTTTAGCTATACTTATAAGATGTTATCCTTAAAAACAAAATCTGATATTTCTTTTTTGGTAAATTTATCAATTATTGAACATGTAAATAAAATTTTTATAGAGAAATTTGAATCTTTTAATCCTACATATCTTAATGAAAGAATTAAAGAAGATTCAGATGCCGTAGTAACTTTTTGGATTGAAAATGTGTGTTATTTCATATTTAATATAATATCCTTCATTTTTATAATATATATTCTGTCAAGAGTTAATGTTATTGTTATGTATTCTGTCTTTGTCTTTTCGTTTATATATTTTATTATCTATACTATAATTAAGAACCCTATGTTCAAAGTAAATAAAGATATGTTGGAACAGTCCAATTCATTTTTCAATAACTTAAATGAAGTATTCTTAAGAAATAGAGAAATTAGAATACGATCAGAATATGAAAAAACTTCAAACTTTCTACATTCTGAATATGATAATTTAATATATAAAATTTTAAGATTCGGAAAAATTTCATTTGCTTTTTCGTCAATTGATGAATTTATAAGTTTGATATTTTCTATATTTATTTTTATATTGGGCGGTACTTATGTCATAAACAAAAAAATTACAATAGGTGAATTTACTATAATATCTGTATATTTTTCTATGATTTTAAATATAATAAAATATTTTTTCAACATAGGTCAAGAATATCAAGTAGCAAATGGTTCTCTAGAAAGACTTATAGAAATTAAAAATTTTGAAAAAGAAAAAAACGGAGTAACTACCTTAGAAAATATAACAAGAATAGAAGCTATAAATTTCAATTATACATTTAATGATAAGAATTTATATAAAAATGAATTAAATCTTACATTTGAAAAAAATAATATTTACTGTTTAATTGGAAAAAACGGATGTGGTAAGAGTACTTTGGTAAATGCTTTAATCGGTATAAACAAATTAAATAAAAAAGGAACCATAAAGCTCGAAGATAATGAGATAGAAAAATTAGATATGTATGATATAAGAAAAAATTGTATTTCTTATATGCCACAAAAGGAATTTTTTAGAATGATAACTGTTGAAGATTTTTTAAAAGAATCTAATGATATTAACATATCTGATATTAATGAAAATTATTTATTTAAAAATCTATTTTTTTCAGAATTTTTAAATCTGAATGATATTTTAAAAAAGAATCTCCCTAATTTATCCGGAGGAGAAAAACAACTTGTATCTCTATTAACTACAGTTTTAAAAAATTCTGATATTTATATTTTTGATGAACCTACTTCCAATCTGAACTCTAATTTGATAGAACCATTTTTGGAATACTTGAATTATTTAAAATCTAAGGATAAAATAATTATAATAATATCTCATGATAAAAAAATAATTCAAAATATAGAAAATTCAATAATACTATAATAAAAAGACATTTGTAAAAATTCAAAATAAAGCAAACACCCCGTCAGATATTTTACACATCTGACGGGGTGTTTAGTTAAATTAAAAATATTTTGTTAAAAATTATCTATATTAGTATTTCAATACTATAATCTATTTTTTTACGATTTCAATTTTATCTTCGGCTTTTATCTTTCCGCCTTTTATTACTTTTGTGAAAATTCCCTCTCTCGGCATTACACAGTCGCCAACAATATGTCTTATTTCACATCCTAGATGACATTCTTTTCCGATTTGTGTAACTTCGAGAGTGCATTCTCCAACTTTTAAGATTGTTCCAATCGGTAATTTGTATAGGACAATTCCTTCAGTTAAAATATTTTCTGCAAAATCTCCCGCTGAAAGTTCAGGAAGTTTTTCTTTCATCGCTTCCATACTTTCAACTCCAAGCAAACTTACTTGTCTATGCCATTTTCCGGCGTGAGCGTCGCCGTCTATTCCGTAATCTTCAATTAATTCTATGTACTCTACGGGATGTTTTTTAATTCCCTTTCTTTCACTTATACTTACTGCTAAAACTTTCATTACTTACTCCTCACAAAATCTCCGCTTTTTCCACCTGATTTTTCTAATAATTTTATTTCCGTTATTTCAATATCCCTTTGAATTGCCTTGCACATATCATATATCGTTAAAGCTGATATTGAAACAGCTGATAGTGCTTCCATTTCAACCCCTGTTTCCCCGACACATTTAGTTGTGGCAATTATTTCTATTTCAAAGTTTTCATAATCCATATTAAATTCAATGTCAACACCAACTAAATTTATCGGGTGGCACATTGGAATTATATCAGAAGTTTTTTTCGCTCCCATAATTCCTGCAACTTGAGAAACTGCTAGAACATCACCTTTTTTAGCTTTTCCATTTACAACTATATTAAAAGTTTCTTCATTTAATTTAACTTTTGCAAAGGCTTTGGCAATTCTCTTTGTCTTTTCTTTTTCTCCAACATCGACCATTTTCGCACGACCTTGATCATTAATATGAGTTAAAACTTTTTCTTCCATTTTAACCTCCGATTTTATTCATATCTCTTGCACTTTCACTTTTTCCATCTTCAAGATGATGTTTTTCAGGTTTTTCATAAATTCCTCTCTTGAAAACTTCTTCAAGTTCTTCTCCACTCAAGCCTTTAAGATTTATTTCATCTTTTGAATGTAGGCAAGGTTTTAGTTTTCCGTCACTTGTTAATCTTATACGATTGCAATCTTCACAGAATGAACAACTTATAGGGCTTATGAGTCCTATTCTACCTTTTTGTCCCTTTATCTTATAGATTTTTGCAACTCCTGAAACTCCGTCAAACTCTAATTCCGGAACTTTTTCCAAAACAATTTTGTTTGAAACAAATTTATCCTTACTCCAATTTGCAGTTTCTCCGATTTGCATAAGCTCTATAAAACGAACTTCCAAATCGTATTTATTTGCTAAATTTACAAAGTCTTCTATTTCATCATCATTAAAGCCACCGATTAGAACAACATTTATTTTGACCTTAAAGCCCTTTTTTATTGCATAAAAAAGACTTTCCATAGTCTTATCAAAATCATTTCTCCTTGTTATATCATTGTACTTTTCTTTTATCAAAGTGTCAAGGCTGAAATTTATTCTTCTAACTTTATTTTCAAAAAGTTCATCTGCCATCTCTTTTAGATAAACTCCATTTGTCGTTATTGCAATATCTTCAATTTCATCAATCTTAGAAATCTGTTTACACAAATTAATAAAACCGCGACGAACCAAAGGTTCCCCGCCTGTTAACCTAATTTTTTTTATTCCGTTTTTCGATGCGACTTTAACTATTTCAACAATTTCTTCAATGGATAGAATATCACTATGACAAAGACTTTCAACTCCACTTTCGGGCATACAGTATTTGCATCTTAGATTACATAAATCAGTAACTGAAATTCTAAGGTAGGTGATATTTCTTCCAAATCTATCTTTCATATAATCTCCTATCTAGATTTTTAATTATTTTCTGCTTCCAACAAAATTAAATCTTCTTTTCTTAAAGTTATAAAAAGATTTTTTTCGTGTTCAACCTTTTTCCAAATGTCTTTAGTTACTTCAACTCTTATGGATTTTCTTGCACCTTTTTTACGAACTAGGATTATAAAAGTAAAAACATCCTCAATAACCTTGTCGATTTCAACTTCAAATGAGTTTTCTTCTGATTTTATAAATTCGATAAAATGCGCACGAACTCCTAAAACTTTATGATTTTCTAAAATTGTATCGCTAGTTTCAAGCTCAATATTCCAGTCCTTTGCTCTAAGTCTGTTTTCAGAAATCTTTTCGATTTCAGAAAAGTTTTTACAACCGGAAATAAGACAGGACGAAAAAGTTTTTGGATTTTTAAAAAGTTCTTTCTTTTTCATAAGCTCTTCGCTTTTTCCCTTTGACATTACACAAATTTCATTGCAAAGTCTATAGACTTCCTCTCTACTATGTGAAACTAGAATTGTAGGAATTTTGTATTTTCTTAAAATTTCAGAAACTTCCAATTCTATTTTCCATTTTAAATAGTCGTCCAAGGCAGAAAAAGGTTCATCTAAAAGGATAATTTCCGGCTTGTTTATGAGTAATCTCGCAAGAGCAACTCTCTGTTTTTCTCCACCAGAAATTTCATTTATTTTTTTATCTTTTAAATGGGAAATCCTCATTTCTTCAAGTTTTTCCATAATTAATTTATCAAAATTTTCTCCTTCTCTTATACCCACTTTAATATTTTCATAGACATTCATATTAGGAAAAAGGGCATTGTCTTGAAATAAATAACCTATTTTTCTGTCCTTTGGAAAAATATTTATCTTTTTTTCAGAGTCGAATAGAACCCTATCATTTAATATAATTCTTCCTTTATCGGGTTTTTCAATTCCTGCAATACATTTTAAAGTAAGACTTTTTCCGCTTCCTGATGCTCCTAAAAGTCCCATTATTTCATTGTCAAATTCAAATTTCGTTTTTAAATTAAATTTTCCGAAATTTTTTTCAATATCAACATAAATCATAAATTACTCCAATTTTAAACTTAATCTTTAACTGCTTTCTTTTCCAACATATTTATAATGATAAGAACTGTAAATGAAATTACAATATTTACAAATACCCATTTATATGCCAAAGCGTCATTTCCCGTTCTCCAAAGTTGATAAACAGTTGTAGAAATTGTTGCCGTATCATTCGGAGTATATCCTGAAACCATACTTGTCGCTCCATATTCTCCCAAGGCTCTTGCAAAACTTAAAACAAGTCCTGCTAAAATTCCCTGTTTGCAATTAGGTAAAGTTATTCTCCAAAAAATCCAAGTATTACTCTTTCCAAGAGTTTGAGCAACATATTTTAAATTCATATCGAAATTTTGAAAAGAACTTCTAGCTATTCTATACATTAGAGGAAAAGTTACGACTACAGTTGCAAAGATTGCAGAATACCAATTCATAACAAGTCTTATTGAAAATTTTTCCAAGAAAAAACTTCCTATTGCACTCTTCGGAGATAATAATCTCAAAATGAAAAAGCCGATAACCGTAGGTGGTAATACTAAAGGAAGTGTTAGGATAACATCCAAAATTCCCCTTACAAATCTATTAAGTTTTGAAATATAATATGCCAAGAATATGCCGATAAAAAAAGTTATCACGGAAGAAATTAATGCAATTCTCAGCGAATTCAAAAGAGGATAAAAATCCATAAACACTTCCCTTTCATACTACTATTTTTTTATATTATTTTTTAAATTACTTTGCTCTTGTAAAACCAACTTTTTCAAAAATTGCCTTACACTCATCACCTTTTAAGAATTCTAAAAATTCTTTAGCTTCTTTAGAGTTTTTAGAATTTTTCAAAACTGCTGCAGGATATAAAACAGGAGTCTTAATCATTCCTTCTTTTGCAGTAGCAACAACTTCAAGTCCTGCTGAATAAGCGTCAGTTGCATAAATTATACCACAGTTTGCAACTCCTTCTTTAATCCAAGTTGTAACTTCCTTAACATTACTTCCGAAAGTAACTTTCTTTTGAATTTCATCCCAAATTTTTAAATTTTTCAAAAGTTCTTCTGAATATTGTCCAACAGGAACGTCAGAGTTTCCAAGTGCTATTTTAGAAATTTCAGCTTTTGTTAAATCTGTAAAATCTTTAAGACCTAAAGAATTTCCCTTTACAACAGCAAGAACAACCTTATTTTCCAAAAGATTAAATCTACTTGCTTCGTCAATTACTACAGTAGCTTCAGGAGTCTTTGACTTATCCAAAGCATTCATTTGTTTTTGAGCAGCAGAAATGAAAATATCCACATCAGCACCTTGTTCGATTTGTTTCTTTAAAGTTCCTGAAGAATCAAAAGTATAAACCAATTCAATATCCTTATGTTTTTCTTCATATACTTTTTTAATTTGTTCCATAGTTTCAGTCATTGAAGCCGCACAAAAAACTGTCAATTTTTTCTTTTCTGTCTTTTCAACTTTAGTTTCTTTCTTATCTGCAGGTTTTGAAGAACAAGCAGTAATTCCGAAAATCATTGTTAAAACTAAAAATACTCTTAATAATTTTTTCATAAAATACTCCTTAAAATTTATTTGACCTATTTCAGTCAAATAAATTTTAACATCTAAAGGAAAATAAGTCAATAACTAATATTCAGTTATCTTGAAAATAATCGAACGTTTTTTACTAAAATAACCATTGCGGGTGTGGGGTTTTTAATAATTATATAATTTTTTTATTTTTTACTATATTTTTTCTACTATATTTATAATGAAATTTTGATATTTATTTACTTTTAACGTCTAGTTATTAAACTAAGCTATTTCATATATACGTCATCTCGACTGAAATGAGTGAAACGAATGAAGTGAATCTAGCCCTAACTTTGCTTGTTTACAAGCAATAGTAGGTCTGACGCAAAGATTGTTCAAATCTTTGATTTGAGTACAATCGACTGTGGAGATCTCATACTTATTCTTGTTTACAAGAATAAGTAAATGTATCGTAGATACATTTAGAAATTTTTTATTTCTTTCAGAAATACTATTGCTTGAAAAAAGCAAAAGAAAAGCAGACTCATTTGTCTGCTTTTCATAATATCTAATTATTTACTTTTCAAACAGAAACATACCCGTTACAAATTGATTGTCATTAGGAACATCGTCTTTTTTTAAAGGTACTTCTTTTACTTTCTTTATTTCCGTTCCATTTATTTCATACTTTGCTAAAACCTCTTTATTATCTTCAAATATATGAAATACATATAGATAATTATCAACTTTGAACATTCTAGTTGCTCCCGACTCTAATTTGTGAAATATTTCTTCTCCCGTCTTTATGTTTTTAAAAGTAATTCCTCCACTACAAGGTGGTAAAAACTTCGCACTCCCTAGAATATAATAATCTCCTGAAATTTCAACATCAACAACATTCTTTGTCTGCAAATCGACTTTTTCAATTTCTAATGTATTCTCATCAAAAATATACATCATATATTTATTATCATCATTCTCGTCATTTGCAAAATAATATTTATTTCCTATTTTGCTTAGTCTATCAAATTTATATTGTTCTAGTTCAATGCTTTTTACAAGTTCCAAGTCATTATTATATACATACAAAAGTGTCTCTCCTATTTTACTTTCTTTAGTAAGATCGTCTTTAGCAGAAATTACAAATAAATGTTCGTCATTTGCAAAACTTAAAGAGATATACTCAGCTTTTAGTTCTATTGTTTTTTTCTTTCCATTATCCTTATTTGTTACAGTAATATAAGATATTCCATTTGAATTTGTCGTTCCAAAAACATTTGTCTTATTTTCTGCAATAGTATATAGTCCAAAAAGCTCTACCTCATAAGTCTTATATGAAAAGTCTTTTAGATTAACTTCCAAAATTTTATTTTCATCATGTTTGTATTCATGTCCTATTACCTGTCCAAAATAAGAATTTTTATTAAAAGTAGTATTATGAGCAAAATGGCCTACATTTGTGAAAGGAAAATCTATATCTGTAATCAAATTCAAATCTTTATCATAACCTAGTATTGTTGTCTTTTTGGTAAAATTTGTTGTCTTTACAATTCCAAATAGAAGTTTACTTCTCTGTTCTTCTGTTATTTTTGGCGTATTTAAACTTTGATTTGGTGTTTTATATTTCCAAAACAAAAACACTCCAGAAATAGCTATTAATGCAAAAACTAAAATTGATATAATTTTTCTTTTCTTTGTCATAAGCTCCTCGCTTTCTACCTAACGGTTAAAAATTAGCCCTTTAAGTTTACAATTAATTTGTAAACTAACCAGCTTATGCTAAATATAGCATAAATATATTATTTTGTCAATTATTTTAACAATATTGTTTTGTGTTTTATTTTATGTTTGTTTTAAAATATTAAAACCGAAATATCGTCATATTTTTAAGCAAAAAATGTTTTTTATTTGTTGTATATATTTTAAGATAATAAATTTTGTAAATTAAGATTTATATAAGTATCTTGTGGGCATATAATCAAAAGTAAATATATCGTAGATATATATTATGGATTTTTTCACAATAAGGTAGCTTTAGATTTACATAGTAATTTTATTTAACTATTTTTTGGTCCTTTACAGGACTCACTATTATTTGTAAACAAATAATAGTATGAGATCTCTCCACTCCGTTTCACTACGGTCAAGATGACGTGTTGGGAGTATTTCTTTGCAAAATATTGTGACGTGAATTATTTTATTTTATAGACAATTACCCCCGTCAGACCTACTTTTGTTTACAAGTAAACAAAGTTAGGGCTAGATTGACTTCGTTTCACTTCGCTCAAGATGACGTGTTAGGGGCTTTTCTTTGCAAAGTAAAATGACGTGAACTATTATGATTTATACAATTTTTAGTAATTTCAATTTTATTAAACTATTTTAAATTTTATCAAATATAGCTTTTTGA
>ERZ773263.703-NODE-703-length-22341-cov-46.427937_pt1 | contig 22341 bp, 19 predicted proteins | sample MGYA00511076_ERZ773263 | MGnify/ENA primary metagenome ERZ773263 (study PRJEB29015, sample SAMEA2738155) | human oral metagenome | biome: human oral; feature: human-associated habitat; material: saliva | place: China | collected 2195 ... | reverse complement strand
TTGCCAGTTTGCGAGCAGATGAGCGCTATGAAATGCTTCGCATTCTCCAAGAAATCTCTGAACGTGTCCGCCCTCATGCAGCTGAAATTGCTAATGATGCTTGGATTATCGGCCATCTGGACTTGATTCGTGCCAAGGTTCGTTTTATCCAAGAAAGGCAAGCGGTCGTTCCTAAGTTATCAGAAAATCAGGAGATCCAACTGCTCCATGTCTGCCATCCTTTGGTCAAAAATGCAGTCGCAAATGATGTTCATTTTGGACAAGATTTAACAGCCATTGTCATCACAGGTCCCAACACAGGTGGTAAGACCATCATGCTTAAAACCCTGGGCTTGACACAGGTTATGGCTCAGTCAGGATTGCCGATTTTAGCAGACAAGGGAAGCCGTGTGGGTGTTTTTGAAGAAATCTTTGCTGATATTGGCGATGAGCAGTCTATTGAGCAGAGCTTGTCTACCTTCTCTAGCCACATGACCAACATCGTGGATATTCTTGGCAAGGTCAACCAACATTCCCTCTTACTCTTGGATGAGTTGGGGGCTGGTACAGACCCTCAAGAGGGAGCTGCCCTTGCCATGGCTATTTTGGAGGACCTTCGCCTGCGTCAAGTCAAGACCATGGCGACTACCCACTATCCAGAGCTCAAGGCCTATGGTATTGAGACAGCCTTTGTGCAAAATGCCAGCATGGAGTTTGATACTGCCACTCTTCGTCCGACCTATCGCTTTATGCAGGGGGTTCCTGGCCGAAGCAATGCCTTTGAAATTGCCAAACGTCTAGGCCTATCTGAAGTAATCGTAGGGGATGCTAGTCAGCAGGTCGATCAGGACAATGATGTCAACCGAATCATTGAACAATTGGAAGAGCAGACGCTGGAAAGCCGTAAACGCTTGGACAATATCCGTGAGGTGGAGCAAGAAAATCTCAAGATGAACCGTGCGCTTAAAAAACTTTATAACGAGTTCAATCGTGAAAAGGAAACCGAGCTTAATAAGGCGCGTGAACAGGCTGCTGAGATTGTGGACATGGCTATGAGTGAAAGTGACCAGATTCTCAAAAATCTCCATAGTAAATCTCAACTCAAGCCCCATGAAATCATTGAAGCCAAGGCCAAGTTGAAAAAATTGGCTCCTGAAAAAGTAGATTTGTCTAAAAACAAGGTCCTTCAAAAGGCTAAGAAAAAACGAGCTCCAAAGGTGGGAGATGATATCGTAGTTCTCAGTTATGGACAGCGTGGTACCTTGACCAGTCAACTCAAGGATGGCCGCTGGGAAGCCCAAGTTGGTTTGATTAAGATGACCTTGGAAGAAAAAGAATTTGACCTCGTTCAAGCCCAGCAAGAAAAACAAGTCAAGAAGAAACAGGTCAATGTCGTGAAACGAACTTCTGGTCGTGGCCCACAAGCAAGACTGGACCTTCGAGGCAAACGTTATGAAGAAGCCATGAATGAGCTAGATGCCTTTATCGACCAAGCCTTGCTTAACAATATGGCCCAAGTTGATATCATCCATGGTATCGGAACAGGTGTCATCCGTGAAGGTGTCACCAAATACCTACAAAGAAACAAACATGTTAAGAGTTTCGGCTATGCCCCGCAAAATGCTGGAGGTAGTGGTGCGACTATTGTGACTTTTAAAGGATAAGAAAAAGCCTGAGGAAATATATTGTTCCTCAAGCTTTTTTATTTTCTAAGTTAGATGTCTAGAGGTTGTCCAGTGTGATTGAGCTGTGTGACAGAGACAAAGAAATCCTCTCTCATTCGAGTCAGAAGTTGATTTGGATAGATTTTTTCAAAGTTATCAAGACTGGCAAAGATATGTTTAGCAAGCTCTAGACCTCTGACATCGTCTTTTCTGAGAAAATTATTAGCCCGTTCCATGGAAATGCTAATCATCTCTGTCATCTTGGTACTCAGTAGAGGGAAGGTATTAATCACTTCCAGGGTCTTCAAGGCTAGATTTTCAGCTTTATCATAGTAGCCATTAACAGAGTAATGCTTGATAGCAGTTCTTAAGCAGGCAATATAGTAGTCAGAAGTACGGATTGAATGGTATTCAGTCTGTTTTTTTAGAGTATCTAATAAGTGGTAGAGCCTGTAATCTAAAAATTCGATTGAAAAGTGAGGCAGGATAGATGAAAAGATATTCACCTCAATTTTATTCCAATCGTCCAATTCACTGAGATAGTTCTTGATATATTCTAGTTCTTGATAATCTTTTGGAGTCAGAAAAGAATCGCCGATGATGTTTGCGATAGCAAATTTATTGACTACACGATTGGCAATCACATAGTGTTCAGCGATTCCAGGATTTTCCAAGGGCTGATTAATCAAGCTAATGATCTTTTTAAATTCACGCTTATAGGCCAAATCAGCAACTTGAGCCTGTAATTTATGAAATTCAGTTGGAAACATCTGCGTTTTGAGACTATCGAAGGTCTCTTTATCAATTCCAATATTAGAAAGAATCTCTTCAAATTTTTGAATGGTTATTCGAGATTTCCCTTGCTCAAACTGACGTAAAAAGTGAGGAGTCACCGTTGTGCCAGCAGCTTCCTTCTGAGTAAACCCTCTCTCCTCGCGGATAGCCTTATATACTAATCCATAAATACTTTCATCTTGCATCCTAAATCTCCTTGAGTCCTTTTTTCCATTCTATCATAATTCTACCAATTTTTAAGGTGATTTTAAGAAAAAAGTAATTATAGTTACGCTTTTTCGGGGGGGGGGGGGGGGGGGTAATTGTTCAATAAAGGTAAATATAAATACGCTTTTCGCAAATAAGGTAAATCACATGCTATACTGTAACCGTAAACAATAAGATTTAAAAGGAGATTGTTGATGATTAAATACAAAGAATTGGAAAGTTATATAGATGAATGGAGATATTATTCCGATGAGAATAATCCTAGATTGGATTTAGAATATTGCAAGACGAAAATTGTTGAAAAAGCAAAAGAGTTTGATCTTCCTTGTAAAATTGATGAAGAACAAATAAAACTCGGTGGTTTGTTTAATAAAGAGATTGAAGAATGTCTAGTTATTTCACACCCAAATCACCAGAAAGACTATGTAAAGTTTTGTTTTCGTTTAAAAAACCAAGGATCAGTACAACTTCTGACTATAGATACTTTAGGTGAGAGTAAACAATTAAAAAAATACTACATATCAGAAGATAATAAAAGATTCAGGGAAGCAATTAGAGAATCAGACTTGTCATTGGGTCAGAAATTAGGAGCTCAACTTAGTAATTTAACAGTTAGTAGTCTTAGAACTTTTGGGAAAAATCAGAGCAAGATTGATGCAGAATTAAAATACTGTGAGTTTTTAACAGAAATACTAACACAGTTTAAATCAAATAATGATTAGGAGTGAAATATGAGTAAAGCAATTGGAATTGATTTAGGAACGACTTATTCGGCAGTATCTGTATTATCAGAGACTGGACAACCACAAATTTTATTGAATCAAGATGGTGAAAATTTAACTCCATCTGTTGTATTTTTTCAAGATTTTGATGGGAAAGATGAACCACTTGTTGGTATTCAAGCTAAAAATTTGGCAGCAAGTAGTCCGGAAGCAGTTGTACAGTATGTCAAAAGACAGATGGGAAATCCAAACTGGAAGTTTGATTCTCCTAGTGATACTGTTTATACAGCAGAGGAAATTTCAGCAATCATTTTAAAAAGATTAAAAGAAGGAGCAGAAAATGCACTTGGTGACAAGGTAGAGGATGTTGTAATAACTGTTCCAGCTTATTTTGATGATGCTCGTAGAACAGCAACGAAACATGCTGGAGAAATTGCTGGACTCAATGTTTTACGAGTTTTAAATGAACCGACAGCCGCTGCACTTGCATATGGTATATCAGCAGAAAAAAATGAGACAGTATTGGTATACGATTTAGGTGGTGGAACTTTTGACGTCACATTAATGAAAATAAAAGATGGCGAGTTTGATGTTATTGCCACCGATGGAGATCGTAATCTAGGAGGGTTTGATTTTGATAACGCCTTATCAATGATTATTGCTGAAAAGATGGAAGAACAGGGAGCAGAGGATATTTATACGGATGAACACTTTACTGCCTTACTTCGTGAAAAATCAGAGAATACAAAGAGAGGGCTAACAACTGTAGAAAAAACAAATGTCTTTCTCGACTATAAAGGAAAAAGTTATAAAATTCCGATAACACGTGTAGAATTTGAAGAAGCAACAAAAAGTCTAATGAATCGTACAGAGGAGCTGTTAGATGATGTTGTTGAAGAATCTGGAATGTCATGGGATGAAATTGACCAAGTACTATTAATAGGTGGTTCAACTCGAATGCCAATGGTACAAAGAAAATTGGAAGAGAAAATCGGGAAGAAGATTGTATATTCTATTAATCCAGATGAAGCTGTAGCACAAGGAGCAGCTATTCAGGCAGCATTGGAAATCGCTAATAAATCAGAAAGTGCAGATGTTAGTGAAACAGTTCGTGGATTAGCAGAAAAGTTAGTTGTTTCGGATGTCACTTCTCAAGCCTTGGGAACTCTGGCTCTTTCGAATGGTGTGAAAAGAAATACAATTATTATTCCTAAAAATTCCAAGGTACCGAACAAGTACTCTGAGTATTTTTCAACAGTTGTAGATAATCAACAAAATGTGTTAGTAGAGGTTACTCAAGGGGATGACGAGGATCCGCAATTTGTTACTGTTATAGGAGAAAGTACCATTAAATTACCAGGTGACTGGCCAGCAGGAACGGTTTTGAAGGTAACTTATCATTATGATGTCGATCAAACAGTGTTTGTAGAGGTACATGATTCGGATAATCACTTATTGGGGACTTTTGAGGTAGAGAGACAAGCAAATCTCGATAAAAGTGCTGTAGAAGTAGCTAGTCGTAGAATAAAAGATTTAACTATTGATTAGGGGAGGAACACAATGTCAGTCATAAATTATTATGAAGAGTTAGGGATTTCAGAAACAAGTTCATTAGATGATGTTAAGAAAAGTATCAAGTCAAATAGAAGACGCTATCGCCAGTTGACAGGTTCACCAAATATTGATCAAAGATCAATGGCTGAGAGAAAGATGGAAGTCATTGCACAGGCAGAAAAAGTATTTGAAAGTGAAGAAACCAGACAAAAATATGATAAGGAATTAGAAATTTCTAAACAAAGTTCTGAAGGAGTCCCTGATTCGACTCCAACTAATCATTCAAATTCAAGCTATCTTGATTCAGCTAGACAGGCCTTCTATTCAGGAAAGAAATCATTAGCTTATTCCTACATTGAAGAAGCCTTAAAAATAAATCGAAATGATGCAGATGTTTGGTATTTTAAGGCTATGATTAGCCTTGAAGATAGAAAGTTATCGGATGCAGAGCTAGCTATTAGTGAAGCTAATAGATTGAAACCTAAAAATGCGGATATCTTATCTTTGCTAGGTGATGTTTATTGTGAACAGAATCAGCAAAAGTTTGCAATTCAGTATTATCAGGAAGCTTTTGAACTATCTAATAATTCCTTTTATCTTTTGAAAAAGGGAAGATCACTATTTTTATTTGATCAGTATAAACAGGCAGTAAAAGATGTGCGATATCTGTATGATCATTATTTAGAAGAAAATAAAAATAATGAAGAATATATTTATTACCTTTTATCATGCTCTTATAGAGAAATTGGAGATAATGAAGAAGCCTATAATTTTGCAAGAAAATTAGTAGATGTTTCAGATTCACTAGAGCATAAACTACATTATGCAGGTATTCTATTTTTGAAATCTGAAGATGAGTGTGAGAATTATTTAGATACCTTAAACGAACGCTATGGTAACAATAAAGATTTCCAGCAAGTATATTTTAAGTTACTATTAGATATCACGATAGAGCGTATGAAAAAAGCACCTGATACAGACGTTGAGGCTTTCTTTAGAAAATATATTGATCGAACAAAATATGAGAATGAAGCAGTTATAGATAATAAGGCGCGTCTTCGAATTGCAGAAGCTTACTTGGCCAAGGCACAAAGTTTAGGGATTGAAAATAAAATTATAGATAATGATTTTTACAATGAATTTATTGAAAATAAAAATTATATCAATTATGCCACAACACGCCATTCACAAGGTATGGGATGTCTCATGTTCATCTTAGTTTTTGCAGCCAATTGGTTTTTGAGTGGTTTCTTTGATAAGTTTGTACATAGCTTTTGGATTAGTAACGCATTAAGTTTGGCATTGTTATCAAATATTGTCATGTATTACAATTACCCTAAAGGATGGCAAATAAATAGAAGAAAGAAAGGATAAAGTTTTTATGAGTGAAGAAGTATTGCATGAAAAAGTTTCGTATATCGTAGATAAAGTTGAAGATATTGAATCTTTAATTACACGCCGTTTATTGGAAGATAAAGCCAAAAATAGTTTGATAGAAGAACTGAAGCAGTATTTAATCTATAGACAGGATTTAGATAAGGGTGAGAAATTTGCTCCATTTATGAAACAGATTCTTCAGGTTATTGATCGTATTGAATCATCTGAGGAAAAATCAGATTTTCTTACTTCAATTGCTGAAGAACTTCTGCAAATTCTTTCATTGAATGGATTACAAGTTATTGACAATAGTGGTACGATTGACCCAAGTATGCATGAGGTTGTCAATACAGTGGCAGTTACTGATGAACAAAGTGAAAATAATATTGTTGAAGTATTACAAAAAGGATATTTGTTAAATAATAGGGTTCTTAGACCAAGTAAAGTGACTATTGCTAAATAAGATATTTTTTAGGAGGTGGAGAAATTGTTTCGCTTTTTTAAGCATCACAGAAATATACTATATTTTATATTAGGATTTCTTTGGGGCAGAAGACAGAATGCTAAGGTTTCTCCAGAACCACCTACTCTTTCCACACCCCAACACAGTGAACTTCCCAGTATTTCAAAGGCAACTCATAATGGTAAAATGACAGGATTTGAACCACAAAAGCTTAAAAATTATCCACTTTATCAGCATGAATTGATGTTTGGAGAACCTGGAAAAGGATTGAATAAATCAGGATTCGATGAATCTGCAGTTAATCTTGGTCAAGAGGGTGAAATTAATTTTGCGAAAGCATTACAAAAACAAGGACTTTTAGAAAAATTAGTTACATTTTGGTCTGTTCATAATCTTAATTTAGAAGATGAAAGGGTAGATGCAGATATTGATTGTGTTATTGTTTCTGGATCTACAATTTGGTTAGTAGATTTAAAATTTTATGCTTCAGGAAATGTGATTTATAGAGAAGCGGATGGGTTATTGTACACTATAGATAGTGCTACAGGTGCTCAAATAGGCAGACCTAAAAAAATGTCCCCTAACATGTCTTATGCAGAAGAAAGCTTTTCCCATAAATTTGCGAATTTATTAAAATATTATCGCTTGGAAACACGTGTTGTCTTGATGCCTACCTATAAGGGTGCAGGTAGATTGGATAATGTCTTTTGGCCAGGTCATATTAAGTCTGTTAGTCTAGAAGAGATGTTAGATGAGTTATCTAGGGAAGATAAGTTTAGGGATACAATTGGTGGACAGATGATTCGGCAGACATTTAATTTACTTTTGAAACGCTAAATTATGTAAAAATAGTAAAGAATTGATGTTATAGATTTTTTATATGAGTTATATTTCAAGAATAATATGAGCCGAATTGAATTTACTAGAATTTATACAATCCAGAAAAATATTTCTAAGGAAGTAGAAGTAAGTATTCTAAATTATTTTAATAAGTTTAGATTAATATTTACCTACAAATTATTAAACAAATATAGGGGGAATTCTGCTTGAAGATTGTCATGGTTTTAAGAAATGATAAATTGGATGGATAGGAGAGCTGGAATTTATATGAGAACAAACATTTTAAAATTAAGTCAATTCTTAAATATTTTCTATTTAAAAATTGCTTTACTAATATTCTCGTGCTTGTATTTTATTGCTCCATGGTTCATTGTATTAAAGGATTTTGAAACATATAAAGTTCAATATCCAGCTGTAAGTGGAATAGCTGAGTTTATCGTTTTAACATCTTTCTTAGTTTTTGTATATATTTCCCCTATATTTTTTGTGATTTTTCTATATAAAATAATTGTGGGCAGTATTAATGTAAGACGCAGTTTGATACAGATAAAGAATTACAAATTCTATATGATTGTTTTGAATAGAATACCACTACATACATTTATGGTTTATTTTTCATCAGTATTGTTATGGTTAATGTATCTTACAAAACCAGTGGATTTGAGTAATGCTTTACCTTTGCCAATTATCTTACCTCTTGACAAGATAAATCCCTTCTATATAATTCTAGGATACTGGCTATTAAATAAGCGATGTGAATATCAGTTGCATCAGTATCTTTATCCTGTAATGAGAGGGAGTTCTCATGATGGTAGAATTTATGCTCTTCCTGAGGAACTTTTTATCTGGAATAGGAATAGAAGTCAAAAAATTGGTAAGTGGAAACGAGATAGAAGGTACAATACGACCACCGATCTAGTCGAAGCTCAAATTGGTTATAGTAAGTTTCCATTTTTTTTGCTGGCAACAAAATGGTCAGTAGATCCTTATGATCAAAACTGGACAATAGGAGAAAAGGCATATTTGACAAGTAGGTGGAAATGATAAAATAGAAAGTCTTTAGTCTAATAACTAGGAAAAAGATTAAGTATACTTTTTTCATAAAAAATTCATTTGCTAATCAAATAAAGGTAAACATAGATACTCTTTTCGTCAATATGGTAAAGTCCATACCATGCTATAACCGTAAATAATAAAAATTTAAAGGAGGTTTTTGATAATGAAGTCAAAAACAGTTTTAGTAACCAGCCTAGCCGCTGCAACATTTGGTCTTGTCTCTCTTGTAGATACAGCAGGAGTTCTACCTTTTTCAGCAAAAACAGTACAAGCTGACACACAAACGCTGACTACAGCTGCAAAATATTATATTCTTGTTCCGAAGGATTCAGAAGTATTTAAAAATTGGAGAGGTACTGCTAATCGTCCCATTATTTGGGCCACAAAAACCACTCCAGAATTATCTTATTTCCAAGAATCTGCTCGCAACTATATCGCTAATGAGAATAAGTCTGGTGCCAATTACATAGAGTGGAAAGGAACTGTAGAAGAGTTTAAAGAGGCGATTAAGGAGCTGACGGATAAAAAACCAACTCCAAATCCAGCTCCAATCCCACAATCGGATAAAAAACCAACTCCAAATCCAGCCCCAATTCCACAATCTACAGTTTCGTCTGGTTGGTCAGGTTCATCTTACTACCAAAATGGTACTAAAGTCACTAGTAAGTGGATTTTTGATAAAAACTATAATTCCTACTTCTACCTGGATGCTTCAGGTAATTATGTTCAAAATGCATGGGAAGGTGATTACTATCTTAAGTCAGGTGGATACATGGCTAAGAGTGAGTGGATCTATGATAAGAACTATGGAGCTTATTATTACTTAACTCCAGATGGTTACTATGCTCGCAATACTTGGGTGGGCAACTATTATCTCAAGTCAAATGGTAAGATGGCTAAAGGTGAGTGGATTTATGATAAGAACTACAGTTCATATTACTACCTAACGTCGGAAGGAAGTTACGCCCGTAATACTTGGGTAGGTGATTATTACCTCAAATCAAATGGTAAGATGGCTAAAGGTGAGTGGATTTATGACAGTAACTACGGCTCTTACTATTACTTAACCTCGGAAGGTAGTTATGCTCGTAATACTTGGGTAGGTGATTATTATCTCAAGTCAAATGGTAAGATGGCAGTGAATGAACGTACACCAGATGGTTACCAAGTAGATGGATCAGGCAAGTGGATTAGTTCTCAGGGAACTCAGACAGCTAGCAGTTCACAAGCAACATCATTAGGAATAAGCCTTTACCATGTCAATGATGCTATGACTTATATCGATATCGCTCTACCTAGTACTCCTTCTTCGTCATATCAAGTAGCCTATGATTTTGCCTTAGTTGATGCAAATACAGGTTCAGTTTCTACACAAACTCAGTTTACTGTGACCTACAATCCAAGCTTACGTGTCTTTCAAACTCGTCACTTCTTTAGTGCCACTCCAGATGGTAGTTATCGCTTTGTTATCAAAGGAAAAGGACAAGATGGCAAGGTATACGATGGCCAATCAGTTGTCTTTCGTGTAAAGAATCATCGTTTTGTCGGATAGATGAGTGATAGGTTTTAAACAAATAAATATTAAAAATAAAATAAAGGAAATGAATAACATGAACAAAAAGAAATTATTAGTATGTGCTTTGGGACTTTCAACAGTAGGAGTATTGTCAACTATTGACACAGCAGGAGTCCTCCCTTTTTCAGCACAAACAGTACATGCGGAGATTACCAAAATTGAAAATCATAAGGTGGACTATAAAATTACACCAGGATCAGAAAATAACAGTATCTATGTGGATATGACTGTTGAAAATGTACCTGTACATTATTCTGTATCTATATATGCAGATATTGTGAATGCAAAGACAGGGCAAATTCCTAGAAAAGATACTTTCAATGAAAGCTTTGATAGATCATCTGTTCCGATTACAAAGCAAGGTTGGACTAATTTTGCAAATGTTCCAGATGGCGAATATTATTTACAATTTCATGGAGAAGACGATTATAAAAGTGTCTTGCATAAGTTTAGCGGTAGATCAGCAACATTCACTGTCAAGAATCAAAAATATGTCAATCCTCTAGACTCTTCAACTCCTAAAGAAACAGAAAAACCAACAGCGACTGAAACTCCAAAACCAGCTACTAGCTCTAACTCAGGTCAGACTGGCTGGTCAGGTTCTTCTTACTACAAAGCTGGTGTGAAAGTAGTCAATCAATGGATTTTTGATGTTCAGTACAATTCTTACTTCTACCTAAATGCTTCAGGTAACTTTGTTCAAAATGCTTGGTCAGGAAGTTATTACCTCAAATCAGGTGGCTACATGGCTAAGAGCGAATGGATTTATGACAATAACTATAAATCATACTATTACTTGACAGCAGAGGGTAGCTATGCGCGTAATGCTTGGGCTGGAAGCTACTACCTCAAATCAGATGGTAAAATGGCTAAGAGTGAGTGGATCTATGATAGTAGTTACAGTTCTTACTATTACTTAACTTCTGAGGGTAGCTATGCTCGTAATACATGGGTAGGTGACTACTACCTCAAATCAGATGGTAAGATGGCAGTTAACGAACGTACACCAGATGGCTACAAAGTAGATGCAAGTGGTAAGTGGGTAAAATAAAATTATAGATTTCAAACTATAATCTACTAGAAACAAATTGAAACGGAAAATAATTTGCGAATAAGCAACATTTTGATAAAATAAAAATAGCGAAAGGAATTGGCATAGGCTGGTTCCTTTCTCTTAGATAAAGGAGAAATATGAAAAAGTTATTATTAACCACAACGCTTTTACTGACACTAGTTCTAGGAGGGTGTCAGTATCTACCTTGGAACAAAAACGCGGAAACAACATCTAATTCACCATCGGATACATCTACAGCAAGTCCAGAGATAGACTACAGTTACTACAATAAGGTCCTGGATGACTATGAAAAAGTAGCGAAAGGCACCTTGTCGACAGGTATGGATGTCAATCCTCTGGCTGGTCAAGTGAAGTCTTCTCAAGGATTTTATACAGATGTGGTTTACCACAAGACGGATTTGAATAATGATGGAGTCGATGAACTTTTACTTGCTCTTGAAATGAAGAGCGGCGAAAAGAGTTTACTGGATATCCGTACTTTGAAGGATGGGAAGGTGATTCGTCTAACCAATCAAGAAAATCGTTTAGACCAGATTGGTGAGAGAATGACGGTCGGTATCTTGCCAGACAATTCCCTGCTCTATCGTGGGGCTGGTACAGCAACGAGCCATATCTATGCTCACTACCAATTTAGTGAAGATGGACAGTCTTTGGTAAAGGCTAAGGAGGCTCAAGAACTAGCAGATCTTGGGGTCGGTTCTCCCATTTCTCTAGAGACTCTAAGTTGGAAGTCAGTTTCTGATAAACTTCCTGGCGGAAGCAGTGCAGACAAGGGTACAGAGGAAACTAAATCAACCGTAGATTACAGTCCTTATAACAGCATTTTGAAGGATTATGAATTTATTTTAGACCATAAGTCAGAGGTTAAGGATAACATCAATCCAACTGCTAATATCTATGCAGGGATGGCAGAACGCAGTCAAGCCTTTACCTATGCAATGGTTGATATGGACAAAAATGGCATTGATGAATTGATTGTATCTTCGAAAAATGGTAGTGAGATTTTAGATATCTTTACACTCAAAGATCAGAAAGTCATTCGCCTTACTAATTCTGAAAATAAAATGCAGATGCTTGGCACACGCTTTAAGGCCTATCTCCTAGAAGATGGAAACCTTTATACCCAGTGGAATCCATTCGCAGGCGATCCACAAACCATTCATACCGTTTGGAAATTGAATAGTAATGGAGACAAACTAGAGAAGGTTAAAGAATCCAAGACAGAGGATGAAGTCAGTCCTGGTACTCGAATGAATCTATCTAATCTGACTTGGAAATCTGTAACAGAAAAATTTGCTACAACATCATCTTCAACCAGCAAAACTGCTTCTAAAAAAATGGATATTAATGCCATAAAAAATGGAGATTTCTCTAGTATTGAAGGAAGATGGAGTAATGGTCACGGAGGAGAAGACTTAGTCTTTAGTAAAGAGGGATTGATAGAACCAGAGAATTTTAAAGTTGACCTTGCAGAATCAGAAATAGTCAATGATTTTCTACGAGCTCGCTATTCAGGTCCATCTTTTGGAGTCTTTATTCAATTCATACCAGCAGGTGTTAGAATACCTGATGAGACATCAATGGATGGATTAATATCAGACGCTTCGGATATTAGTAAAGATAGAATTCTCTATCGTGCTTCATTTCCAGTACATAATAAACCAGAACAATTCTTATATCGTGTAGACTAGGAGTGAAATATATTCATTTAATTAACAGCACCTCACGCACATGGGAATGCTCAATCTTTCTTCTACAGAGTCAAATAAGAATTTATCAAAACACATTGACAAAAACCAACATTTTTTGTAAAATAAGAATCAATTAAATACCAACACCGAATGAAGTTTAATAGAAGTGGTAAATCGTTTGATTTTCCATGACTGTAAATGGACGGAACTCTGGAGAGACCGTAAAGGCACCGAAGGGGCAAGGCAGGCAACTGCTCAAACTCTCAGGTAAAAGGACAGAGCTAGGATAGACCGCTTTTTAGCATTTATCTAAGCATTCCAGAGTACATGTATCTTGCATGTGCTCTTTCTTTTGGGGTTGAAAAGATAGGAGAATAGAATGTTAGAATTGCTTAAATCAATTGATGCTTTTGCTTGGGGACCGCCCCTCTTGATTTTATTGGTCGGAACAGGGATTTACCTAACTGCTCGTCTAGGACTCTTGCAGGTTTTGCGTCTGCCTAAGGCCTTTCAACTCATTTTTACTAAGGACAAGGGGCATGGAGATGTATCCAGCTTTGCGGCCTTGTGTACAGCCCTAGCAGCGACAGTTGGTACGGGAAATATTATCGGGGTGGCGACAGCTATCAAGGTCGGTGGACCAGGAGCCCTCTTTTGGATGTGGATGGCTGCTTTCTTTGGAATGGCTACCAAGTATGCGGAAGGACTACTAGCTATCAAATACCGCACTAAGGACGACCATGGTGCAGTAGCGGGGGGGCCAATGCACTATATCCTTCTAGGGATGGGAGAAAAGTGGCGTCCACTTGCTATCTTCTTTGCCCTGGCAGGTGTGCTAGTAGCTTTATTGGGAATTGGAACCTTCACCCAAGTCAACTCGATTACAGAATCTATCCAAAATACAACGGCTATTTCGCCAGCTATCACAGCTCTTGTGTTGTCTGTCTTTGTAGCGATTGCAGTCTTTGGAGGACTCAAGTCCATTTCTAAGGTTTCAACTACTGTTGTTCCTTTTATGGCTATCATTTATATTTTGGGAACTCTGACAGTTATTTTCTTTAATATAGGGAAAATTCCTGGCACAATCGCTTTAATTTTGACATCAGCTTTTAGTCCTGTTGCTGCAGTAGGTGGATTTGCCGGTGCTAGCATTCGGATGGCTATTCAAAATGGTGTAGCGCGAGGTGTTTTCTCGAACGAATCTGGTCTGGGTTCGGCTCCTATTGCCGCTGCTGCGGCTAAGACAAATGAACCGGTAGAGCAAGGTTTGATTTCCATGACTGGAACCTTTATTGATACCCTCATTATCTGTACCTTGACTGGTTTAACCATCTTGGTAACTGGTGTTTGGAGTGGTGACTTGAATGGAGTTGCCTTGACTCAGTCAGCCTTCTCAACAGTCTTTTCACATTTTGGACCTGCCCTCTTGACTATCTTCCTTGTTCTCTTTGCCTTTACAACGATTCTAGGTTGGAACTATTACGGAGAACGCTGTTTCGAGTTTCTCTTTGGGGTTCGCTTTATCTGGCTCTACCGTGTGGTCTTTGTGCTCATGGTCTTGTTGGGAGGATTTATCGAGTTGGATATGGTTTGGATTATCGCAGATATCGTTAACGCCTTGATGGCTCTACCAAACTTGATTGCCCTCTTGGTCTTATCGCCAGTCGTCATTGCTGAGACTAAAAAGTATTTTGATAAATAATGAAATCACACATCGCGTGTGATTTTTTTTGCTTTCATAAAAAATTTTTATCGATGCAATTTAAAATATATATTATACACGGTATAGAATCTGTGATAGACTAGGTTTCAACAAAATGAAAAGAGGTTTTATGATGACAACATTTACCATCCATACAGTAGAATCAGCACCAGCAGAAGTGAAAGAAGTTCTAGAAACAGTAGAAAAAGATAACAATGGCTATATTCCCAACCTAATCGGTCTCTTGGCTAATGCACCGACTGCTTTGGAGGCTTACCGTACTGTCGGAGCCATTAACCGTCGCAACAGCCTGACACCCATTGAGCGTGAAGTGGTGCAAATCACGGCAGCTGTAACCAATGGTTGTGCCTTCTGCGTCGCAGGTCACACAGCCTTTTCAATCAAACAAATCCAGATGAATGATGACCTTCTTCAAGCCCTCCGAAATCGTACTCCAATTGAAACAGATCCTAAATTGGACACCCTAGCTAAGTTTACCTTGGCGGTTATCAATACCAAGGGACGTGTGGGAGATGAAGCCTTGGCTGAGTTTCTAGAAGCTGGCTACACCCAACAAAATGCCTTGGATGTAGTTCTTGGTGTCAGCCTAGCAAGCCTCTGTAACTATGCCAATAATCTAGCCAATACACCAATTAACCCAGAATTGCAACCTTATGCCTAATTCATATCTGAGTAAAATGAAGTCTGAAATCAGAGGACTTCGTTTTTTTAATACTCAATGAAAATCAAAGAGCAAACTAGGAAGCTAGCCGCAGGCTGTACTTGAGTACGGTAAGGCGACGCTGACGTGGTTTGAATTTGATTTTTGAAGAGTATTAAGTCCTTATTTAAGCGCTTTTATGTTATACTGAAACTAACATGATTATTGGAGGTTAGGATGAAAAAACTCCCCTTGGTATTTTCTGGTTGTTTGCTAGGTTTGGCAGGAGCTGGAAATCTTATTTTAGATACGTTGCCAGTTCTATCCCATCTGTTGAGTCTAGCAGGTTTGATTTTGTGGATTTACTTTCTGATTTTGCATCTCTTTAATTGGAAGGAAACCAAGCAAGAATTGACCAAGCCCCCTCTTTTGTCAGGAATGGCGACCTTTCCCATGGCTGGGATGATTTTATCGACATATGTCTTTCGGGTCTTCCCTCATCTTCCTTTGGTAGCGCAAGGGCTCTGGTGGTTTTCTTTTCTCTTGGATGTGGCTTTGATTGCTGGTTTTACCATTAAATTTGCCTGTCCGGGTCGGAGAGTTCATGCGACTCCAAGCTGGACGGTGCTTTATGTGGGGATAGCAGTAGCAGCCTTGACCTATCCTCTTGTAGGCATTATCGAAATTGCCTATGCGACCTTGAGTTTTGGTTTTCTCCTAACCTTCTATCTCTATCCCCTTATTTATAGCGATTTAAAGAAACATCCTCTCCCACTAGCCATGCTTGGACAAGAAGGAATCTACTGTGCTCCTTTCTCTCTACTCTTGGCTTCCCTGGTTCGAGTTGGAGGAGCTAGCCTACCAACTTGGATTTTAATCGTCATGATCTTTGCTTCTCAATCTTTCTTTTTCTTTGTTTTGACTCGCCTGCCCAATATTTTAAAACAAGGCTTTCAACCAGCCTTCTCAGCCCTCACTTTCCCAACCATTATCACAGCTACCTCGCTCAAAATGGCTCAGGGAATCTTGAAACTTCCATTTCTAGATTATCTGGTACTGGCTGAAACTATTATATGCCTAACTATTTTATTCTTTGTATTGGGCACTTATCTGATTTGGTTACGAAAAAAGGTCTAGCTATTTTCTAGCTAGGCCTTATTTTTATGGTTTGATAACTTCAGCGCCACCCATATATGGACGAAGTGCTTCTGGAATGGTTACAGAACCATCTTCATTTTGGTAGTTTTCAAGAATAGCAGCCACTGTACGTCCAACTGCAAGTCCAGAACCGTTCAAGGTGTGAAGCAATTTAACCTTGCCATCTGCTTCATCACGGTAACGAATTTGAGCGCGACGGGCTTGGAAATCTTCTGTGTTTGAACAGCTTGAGATTTCACGGTAAGTATTTTGCGCTGGAATCCAAACTTCCAAGTCGTAAGTTTTAGCAGCTGAGAAGCCCATATCTCCTGTAGAGAGCGCAACGACACGGTATGGAAGGTTGAGTTTTTGAAGGATGTTTTCAGCGTTGGCTGTCATCTTTTCCAATTCTTCGTAAGATTCTTCTGGTTTGGCAAATTTAACCATTTCAACCTTGTGGAATTGGTGCAAACGAATCAAGCCACGAGTATCACGACCAGCTGAACCAGCCTCAGAACGGAATGAAGGACTCATAGCAGTGAAGTAGATTGGCAGGTCTTTACCGTCAAGGATTTCATCACGGTAGTAGTTTGTTAGAGGAACCTCGGCTGTAGGAATGAGGACGTAATTGCTGTCGCTCAATTCAAAAGTATCTTCCTTGAATTTTGGATATTGCCCAGTACCAAACATAGAATCGTGGTTAACCATGTATGGTGTGATGACTTCAGTATAGCCTTCTTTTCCATGTTCATCCAACATAAAGTTGTAGATGGCACGTTCTAAACGAGCACCGAGTCCTTTATAGAAGAGGAAACGAGCTCCTGTTACCTTACCGCCACGTTCCCAGTCAAGAATATCAAGGTCTTCACCAAGGTCCCAGTGAGCTTTTGGCTCGAAGTCAAACTTGCGTGGAGTACCCCAACGGCGAACTTCCACATTGTCGTCTTCGTCAGCTCCAACAGGAACGCTGTCAGCTGGGATATTTGGAAGAGTCGTTGTAAATTCTGTCAATTTAGCATCGATTTCTGCCAATTCAGCATCCAAGGCTTTTACTTCAGCAGATAGGGTTTGCATAGCAGCAATCTTGTCATCTGCATTTTCCTTGTTGCGCTTAGCTTGGGCAATCTCAGCAGAAACTGTGTTACGTTCTGCTTTTAAAGTTTCAACCTTGACTAAAATATCACGACGTTTAGCATCGATTTCTTTCATTTCATTCAAGACAGCAGCATCTACACCACGTGTAGCTAATTTTTCTGCGACAGCATCAAAGTCTGTACGAATACGTTTGATATCTAACATAAGAACTCCTTTATGAAAAAAGCACACCTGACAAAGCGTTGGAGTGGCAGGGCCACGGTTCCATCCAACTTCACAGGTGTGCACTTGATTGTGTATGCAATTGTTACTAACGGTAGAATTTCACTTATCCCTCCTATCTGCTCGCAGCACCCGCAGACTTTCTGAAAGAAGAAGATAACCTACTTATCCGTTGCTATGATTATACTAAAGTTTCTACTTTTTTGCAAATAGATTTTTAAATTTTTGACTAATGGTTTGAATCAGGGTTGGAAGTTTGACAACCTTGTCATTACCCAGTTTTTCGCGAGCAATTTTGAGAATGGCACCCGAGTCTTTTGAAGCAAAGAGGAATTTTCCTTTGTCTGTAAAGACTTCGAAGTGGCGACTGATTTTTCGCCCAGTGACATTTGCCCCAATCTGGTTGATATGGCTCCAAGGAATCTGGATAAATTGTTCAACATTGACATCTGGATAAAATTCCAGAGCCTGATCCCCGACCAAGAATTTTCCCACTTTCCCAGCTATAGAGAGGTAGGAGGTGCCTGTTGTATTGAGGAGCACTGTTTTGTTAAGAGATTGAGCCATGCTTAGTCTTCCTTACTTTCACCGAAAAAGGCATTGTAGAGGGCTTTGATAGCTGCTTTTTCTTGGTCTTTATGGACAACAAACATGATAGAAACCTCACTAGAACCTTGAGACATCATCTGGATGTTGATCTTGTTTTCAGATAGAGCGCGTGTCGCAGTAGCAGTTACTCCAATGTGACTCTTCATCTTTTCTCCAACAATCATGATGATAGAAAGGTCATGTTCGATTTCTGCATGGTCTACTTCAGCCTTTTGAACCAACTGACGAAGGATTTCTTCTTCCTTGATAGGAGTTAGTTCGCGAGAACGGAGAATGATTGAAAGATCGTCGATACCTGTTGGCATATGTTCCCAACCGATGTTAAGATCTTCAAGGATTTGAAGAACCTTGCGTCCAAATCCAACCTCACGGTTCATGAGGTATTTAGACATGTTGATGCTGACAAAGCCAGAGTCACCAGCAATTCCTACTACTGGAAATTCATCACTACTGTGTTTTAGAACGATACGAGTACCTGGATGATCAGGATTGTTGGTATTCTTGATAACCAGAGGAATTTTTCCACGGTAGGCGGGAAGAAGGGCTTCGTCATGAAGGACTGAGAAGCCTGCATAGGCCAACTCACGCATTTCACGGTAGGTCAACTCTGGGATAGAGTGTGGTTGGTGAATGATTCCTGGGTGAGCCGCAAAGATACCATCAACATCCGTAAAGTTTTCATAGAGGTCTGCCTTAACACCGGCAGCAATGATAGAACCTGTAATGTCTGATCCTCCACGTGAGAAGGTACAGATTTGATTTTCCTTGGTAACTCCAAAGAAACCAGGAATGACAAGAACTTCATTTGTATTTGTCAATTCTTCAATCTTGTCATAACTTGATGGAATGATGCGAGCGTGACCAGGTTCACTTGTGACCACAATACCAGCTTCTCTAGGGTGCACATAGCGTGCATCGATCCCGTTTTGATTAAAGTAGGCAGCAATCAATTTAGCATTGTTATTTTCACCGGCAGCTAGGAAAGTATCGTAGAGAAATTCATTTTCATCAATAGGAAGAGTGGCCAAGGCGCGAATGCTTTTTGAAATTTTCTCAAGAACAGCTGGCTTCAGTCCCAATTCGCTTACCATAGCAGCATAGCGGTCGATAATCCAATTTTGACTCTTGCTAATATCGTTACCAGCGACATAATCACGGTAATATTTAATCAAGGCATCCGTAACCTTGGTATCTTCAGCATTGCGTTTCCCAGGTGCAGAAACAACTACAAAACGGCGTTCTGGATCGCTTTTAACGATCTTTAAAACTTTTTCTAATTGACCAGCAGAGGCAAGAGAGCTACCTCCAAATTTAACAACTTTCATAAGAACTCCTAAAGTAAGTATTTTATACGATTATAGCAGAAAGAAAACCTTTTTTCAATGAAGAAAATGAGATGCTTTCTAGGATAAAGCGAGTCTTTCTTATCGGCTGAGACACTTTTAGCCGATTTTTTCTTGCTTTCAAGTTTTAAAAAAGATATACTTTTGAAATAAAATAATTTAAAACTCTTAGTAAACAAAAAGGAGTCCTGATGGAGCACATTATTTATCAGCTTGAAGAGGATTTGGCAATTCTTACCTTAAACCGTCCTGAGGTTGCAAATGGTTTTCATATTCCTATGTGTGAGGAAATTTTAGAAGCACTAACTTTGGCAGAAAAGGATCCAGCTGTGCATTTTATCTTAATTAATGCCAATGGAAAGGTCTTCTCCGTTGGAGGAGATTTGGTAGAGATGAAGCGAGCAGTGGATGAGGATAATATTCCATCATTGACGAAAATCGCAGAATTGGTCAATACGATTTCTCATAAAATCAAGCAAATTGCTAAACCTGTCTTGATGGAGGTTGATGGGGCTGTTGCAGGTGCCGCAGCGAATATGGCTGTTGCTGCAGACTTCTGTCTGGCGACGGATAAGGCTAAGTTTATCCAAGCATTTGTTGGCGTTGGTTTGGCTCCAGATGCAGGTGGGATTCATCTCTTGAGTCGAAGTATTGGTGTGACGCGTGCTGCTCAATTAGCCATGACAGGAGAGGCTCTGACAGCAGAAAAAGCTCTGGAGTGGGGGCTTGTTTACCGCATCTGTGAAGCTGATAAACTTGAAAAGACGAGAGAACAGCTTCTTAAAAAATTGAGACGCGGATCGCCTAATTCTTATGCAGCCATCAAGAAGTTGGTATGGGAGAGCCAATTTAAAGATTGGCAAGATTATGCTGCTTTAGAACTGAACCTACAGGACTCCTTGGCCCAAACAGAGGATTTCAAAGAGGGTGTTCGGGCTCATTCGGAAAGAAGAAGACCTAAATTTACAGGAAAATAAAAAAATACTTGCACCATTCTTTGAACTTTGATATAATTCTCTTGTCAAATGTTTTGATTCTAAAAGTTTTTTTGAAAAGGAGGGAAGGAAAGATTGGACTACCAACGAATTAATGAATATTTAACGTCTATATTTAACAATGTCCTCGTTATTGAGGAAGTTAGCTTGAGGGGTAGTCGTTTCAAGGATATCTCCATCAAAGAAATGCATACGATTGATGTGATTGGAAAAGTTCCAGATGTGACACCAAGTCAAGTGTCAAAAGAGTTGATGGTTACTCTTGGGACAGTTACGACTAGTTTGAATAATCTCGAACGTAAGGGTTACATTGAACGCATTCGTTCAGAACATGATCGACGTGTGGTACATCTGCATTTGACAAAGAAAGGTCGCTTGGTTCATAGGCTACATAAACGCTTCCACAAGGCCATGGTTGAAAAAATCATTGATGGTATGAGTAAGCAAGAAATGGAGGTTATGAGCAAAGGTTTGACTAATCTTTATCAATTTTTGGAGGATTTGAGATAATGGCTTTTGCAAAAATAAGCCAGGTTGCTCATTATGTGCCAGAGCAAGTGGTTACAAATCATGATTTGGCTCAGATTATGGATACCAATGATGAGTGGATTTCAAGTCGGACGGGAATACGTCAAAGACATATTTCAAGAACAGAATCTACTAGTGATTTAGCTACAAAGGTTGCTAAGAAACTGATGGCAAAAGCTGAAATCACAGGAGAGGAGTTGGATTTTATCATCCTAGCTACCATCACTCCAGATTCGATGATGCCCTCTACAGCTGCTCGTGTCCAAGCCAATATTGGTGCTAATAAGGCCTTTGCTTTTGACCTAACAGCGGCTTGCAGTGGATTTGTATTTGCTCTTTCAACTGCTGAAAAGTTTATCGCTTCTGGTCGCTTTCAAAAAGGCTTGGTGATTGGTAGTGAAACCCTCTCTAAAGCAGTCGATTGGTCAGACCGATCAACAGCTGTTTTGTTTGGAGATGGTGCTGGTGGAGTCTTGCTAGAAGCTAGCGAGAAAGAGCATTTTTTGGCTGAGAGTCTCAATAGTGATGGGAGTCGTAGCGAGTGTCTAACTTATGGACATTCAGGCTTGCATTCTCCGTTTTCAAATCAAGAAAATGCAGATTCATTTTTGAAGATGGATGGACGCGCAGTTTTTGATTTTGCCATTCGAGATGTAGCTAAATCTATCAAGCAGACTATTGAAGAATCTCCTATAGAGGCGACAGACTTGGATTATCTGTTACTTCATCAGGCTAATGACCGTATCTTGGATAAAATGGCTAGAAAAATCGGTGTAGACCGAGCCAAACTTCCAGCTAATATGATGGAATATGGCAATACCAGTGCAGCCAGTATCCCGATTTTACTTTCAGAGTGTGTAGAACAAGGCCTCATCCGTTTAGATGGTAGCCAGACTGTTCTACTATCAGGCTTCGGTGGAGGCTTGACATGGGGCACGCTCATTCTTACAATTTAGGTAATCATGTGGTGAACACATTGTTATAAAAAAACTATTTATTTTAAAGGAGTCCTATCATGGCAGTATTTGAAAAAGTACAAGAAATTATCGT
>ERZ773263.701-NODE-701-length-22378-cov-66.810151_pt1 | contig 22378 bp, 19 predicted proteins | sample MGYA00511076_ERZ773263 | MGnify/ENA primary metagenome ERZ773263 (study PRJEB29015, sample SAMEA2738155) | human oral metagenome | biome: human oral; feature: human-associated habitat; material: saliva | place: China | collected 2195 ... | reverse complement strand
TATGGCGCAGTTTGGTAGCGCACCTGCTTTGGGAGCAGGGGGTCGCAGGTTCAAATCCTGTTATCCCGACTAGATGGGTTCTGGCCTTAGCGCCAGACCCGTTGCTTTGTCCCCGCAATCTAGATACACCCCAGGAGAGTGACTCGTGAAGAGTTCTGTCGAGAAGCTGAGCGATACGCGCGTCAAAGTCAGCGTCGAAATTCCGATTGACGAATTGAAGCCGGAAATCGACCAGGCCTACGCCGCGCTTGCCCAGCAGGTGCAGATCCCTGGCTTCCGTAGGGGCAAGGCACCCCGTCAGCTGATCGAGGCCCGTTTCGGTCGCGGTGCGGTCATGGAGCAGGTCGTCAACGACACCCTCAGCAACCGCTACGGCCAGCTGCTCGACGAGCACGAGCTCAAGGTCGTTTCCCAGCCGGAAATCGACCTCACCAAGGTTGACCCGAACAGCGGTGTTGACTTCAACTTCGAAGTTGACGTTCGCCCCGAGTTCGAGGTTCCTTCCTTCGATGACGTCGCGGTCGAGGTTCCCGCACTCGAGGTTTCCGATGAAGACGTCGAAGAGGCACTGAACTCCTTGCGTCAGCGCTTCGGCTCCCTCAAGGAAGTTGAGCGCGCCGCAGCCAAGGACGACTTCGTTGTCATGGACCTGGCAGCCACCGTCGATGGCGAACCCCTCGAGGAGGCCAGCGCTGAGGGTATGTCCCACCAGGTCGGCCAGGACGAGCTTATCGAAGGCCTGGACGAGGCCGTGGTCGGCCTGTCTGCTGGCGAGTCCGCTACCTTCACCACCACCGTCCCCGGCGGCGAGCACGAAGGTAAAGAAGCTGAAGTGACCGTCACCGTAACCACCGTTAAGGAGCGCGAGCTCCCCGAGGCCGACGACGAGTTCGCACAGACCGCTTCCGAGTTCGACACCATCGAAGAGCTCCGCAACGATCTCCGCGACAACGTTGCAGAGCAGAAGAAGAGCGAGCAGGCTGTCGCCATCCGTGACGCTGTCCTCGACGAAGTTCTCGGCAAGACCGAATTCCCGCTGCCCGAGACTATGGTTGACGAGCAGGTCCAGGCCCAGGTTCAGCAGCTGCTGGCCCAGGTTGGCGGCAACGAAGAGCTGCTCAACACCCTCCTCGAGGCCCAGGGCACTTCCCGCGAGAAGTTCGAGGCCGATGCACGCGAATCCGCTGAGAAGGCCGTCCGCACCCAGCTCTTCCTCGATTCCCTGTCCGAGATCGAGAAGCCCGAGGTCAGCCAGCAGGATCTCTCCGATCACCTGATGTTCACTGCCCAGACCTATGGCATGGATCCCAACCAGCTCGCAGCCCAGCTGCAGCAGTCTGGTCAGATCGCCAACCTCTTCGCAGAGGTTCGCCGCGGCAAGGCCCTGGCAGCTGCAATCTGCAAGGTTGCCGTCACCGACTCCAAGGGCGAGAAGGTCGACCCAGCAGAGTACTTCGGTGAGGGTACCGCGGAAGAAGAATCTGCAGAATAATACAGCTTTTTAAGAGGCCCGGCCCCCCGTCACACTGGTGGGAGCTGGGCCTCTACGCTGTGAGCGAACTTTTCACCTTTTTCCCTAGCTCCCGGGTAGTGTGGGCTGCGTATAAAACGACGAAAGGTCTTAAATCAATGTCTGATGGCATGAACCTCAGCGACTCTGTCTACCAGCGTCTGCTGAAAGAACGCATTATTTTCCTCGGTACCGACGTTAACGACGAGATCGCCAACAAACTGTGCGCTCAGATCCTGCTGCTCAGTGCTGAAGATCCCACGCGCGACATCAGCCTGTACATCAACAGCCCCGGAGGCTCCGTCACCGCAGGCATGGCGATTTACGACACCATGGTGTACTCGCCCTGCGATATCGCAACCTACGGCATGGGATTGGCTGCCTCCATGGGGCAGTTCCTGCTGACCGCCGGCACCAAAGGCAAGCGCTACGCACTGCCGCACGCCCGCATCATGATGCACCAGCCCTCCGCAGGTGTCGGTGGCACCGCCGCAGACATCGCCATCCAGGCCGAGCAGTTCGCCCACACCAAGCGCGAAATGGCGGAACTTATCGCCCAGCACACGGGCCAGACCGTCGAGCAGATCACCAAAGACTCCGACCGTGACCGCTGGTTTACCGCAGAGCAAGCCAAAGAATACGGCTTCGTCGACCACGTGATCACCCACGCCAAGAAGTAGCCTGCCGGCCTGAAATAAGGAAGCTAAGACATGAACACACCCAAGATGCCCGAGGCGCGCTACATCCTCCCGTCCTTCGTGGAGCACTCCGCCTACGGCGTGAAAGAATCCAACCCGTACAACAAGCTGTTTGAAGAGCGCATCATCTTCCTGGGCACCCAGGTAGACGACGCCTCCGCCAACGACATCATGGCGCAACTTCTGGTGCTGGAAGGTCAAGACCCCGACCGCGACATCACCATGTACATCAATAGCCCCGGTGGTTCCTTTACCTCCCTGATGGCTATCTACGACACAATGCAGTACGTCCGTTGCGACGTACAGACTGTCTGCCTCGGACAGGCCGCCTCTGCCGCAGCCGTCATCCTCGCCGCAGGCACCCCCGGCAAGCGCGCCGCCCTGCCCAACGCTCGCGTGCTCATCCACCAGCCCGCTACCGGTGGTGTCCAGGGCCAGGTCTCCGATCTGGAGATCCAGGCCGCTGAGATCGAGCGCATGCGTACCCTGATGGATGAAACGCTGGCTCGCCACACCGGGCGCACCGCCGAACAGGTCCGCAAAGACACTGACCGCGACAAGATCCTCACCGCAGCCGAAGCCGTCGAGTACGGCATCATCGACCAGGTCTTCGACTACCGCAAGCTCAGCGCCAACGCTTAAAATCTCACACAACATGGAGGGTGCGGCCATCGTCGCACCCTCCATGTTGTGTATTAGAGTGAACACGAACAAACCCACGTTGAGAAAGAACTCATGGCACGCATTCAAGAATCCTCGGACCTGCTCAAGTGCTCATTCTGTGGCAAGAGTCAAAAGCAGGTGAAAAAGCTCATCGCCGGCGGTGGTGTCTACATCTGCGACGAATGCATCGCACTATGCAATGAGATCATCGAAGAGGAGCTCGCAGCCTCCGAACAGACCACAGACTCTGGCCCCAAGCTGCCCCGGCCGAAACAAATCACCGAGTTCCTCGACGGCTACGTCATTGGTCAAGACGACGCCAAACGAACCCTCGCCGTGGCGGTGTACAACCACTACAAGCGCGTTCTACGCGAGCGCAAAAACGATGACGTTGAGATTTCCAAGTCAAACATCTTGATGCTCGGCCCCACCGGCTCTGGGAAAACCTACCTCGCGCAAACCTTGGCTCGACTGTTGGATGTTCCCTTCGCTATTGCTGACGCCACGTCGCTCACCGAAGCAGGCTACGTTGGTGAAGACGTCGAAAACATCTTGCTCCGCCTCCTACAGGCAGCTAACTTTGACGTCGAGCGGGCACAACGCGGCATCATCTACATCGATGAGATTGACAAGATTGCCCGCAAATCCGAAAATCCCTCCATCACCCGTGACGTCTCTGGCGAAGGCGTGCAGCAAGCTCTGCTGAAAATTCTCGAAGGCACCGTCGCATCAGTTCCTCCGCAGGGAGGCCGCAAGCACCCCAACCAAGAGTTCATCAACCTCGACACCTCTAACATTTTGTTCATTGTCGCGGGCGCCTTCGCAGGCCTGGAAAAAGTCGTCGAACAGCGCCGGGGCAAAAAGTCCCTGGGGTTCGGTAATGAAGTTTCCACCAAGGCCACCAATGATGACCTCTACAGTGAAGTCCAACCTGAGGACCTAATAAAGTTCGGCCTCATCCCGGAATTCATTGGGCGCCTGCCCATCGTCGCAACCGTCACTCAACTCGACATCGATAGTTTGATCAAGGTTCTCACCGAGCCCAAGAATTCCCTCGTGCGCCAATACACCCGCCTGTTCGAGATGGATGATGTGGAGCTCATCTTCGAAGACGACGCACTAGTGGCCATCGCTGAAAAAGCCCTCGAGCGCAATACTGGCGCACGAGGACTTCGGGCGATCATGGAGGAAATTTTGCTGCCCTTGATGTACGACATTCCCGACCGGGAAGATCTCACCAAGGTCCGCATCACTGCTGCAGCAGTCCGCGGCGAATCCGAACCGGAATTCGAGCAGACAGCCGCCTAAGATTCGTCGTAGATGCTGGAATCCCGATCCGCGTGGTTTTCCTGCACCAGGTAGCTCATTGCCCCATGCGGCTGCATGTTGGACGTGAGGAAGCTTAGAACAGCGTCCACAACCAGCCGCTTCATCCCCGCGGTGTTGTCCTCGGAGCGCAAATCCGTGGCGTACAGGTTCGCGAACGTCGCCGGGTTAGTGACCCTAAACATCGACATCGACGAGATGATCGCGTACACATCCAGAGCCGAGACGCCTGGGCGGAACGCCCCAGAATCCTGCCCAAGCATCAAGATCTTGTCCAGCTGCAACACAATCGACGACTGGTCGGCCAGGGGAGTGGCATTTTTCATATTTGCGTGACCGAAGAGGTTTTCCAACACCACCATGCGCACAGCCATCGGGTGGGAGGCCATCTGGTCAACGATCGCTTCAACAACCTTCACGACAGCATCCACGGGCACCGTGCTGTCCAACTCCATGGCTTGTGGAAGGGGACGTAGCAGTTTGATTGCCAACTGCAACGCGCGAACGTAAAGGCCCTGTTTATCGCCGAAATAGTAGTGGATCATTCGCTTTGAAATGGCGGATTCTTGTGCGATGGTATCCAGGCGAGTCTCGTCGTAACCATATCGCGCGAAGTGCTCAAGGGCGACCGCAGTGGCGATGTCTTCAGACTGGTTGTTGTTCGGGGCGAAATCCAGGTCGTCGGTCACTCGAGCAAATCCTTCCACGGTCGTCAAACGGGCAATGCTTGTAACCATGTTGCCTGAAAAAGGCGCGCAAGTGTAGCCCGCCTGACGCAAATGGGGGTGAAGGTCAAAACCGCGCACAGCCGACCTACGGCGCAACGGCTAGCATTGCGGATGAAAGACTTTAATGTTCTACGCGAAAGGGTCTCAATGACTTCCCCCAAGAAGGTTGCCGTCACCGGCGCAGCCGGCCAAATTGCTTACTCCCTCCTATGGCGCATCGCCAACGGCGACGTCTATGGTAAGGATACCCCGGTTGAGCTCAACCTCCTGGAGATCACCCCAGCACTAGGCGCCACCGAAGGCGTGGCAATGGAGCTACTGGACTCCGCATTCCCGCTGGTGTCCAAGATCACCATCACCGACAAGGCAGAGGAAGCCTTCGATGGCGCATCCGCAGCTTTCCTCGTCGGCGCCAAGCCCCGTGGAGCTGGCGAAGAACGCTCCGCCCTCCTTGCTGCCAACGGTAAGATCTTTGGCCCCCAGGGTAAGGCCCTCAACGACCACGCTGCAGACGACGTTCGCGTGCTGGTTGTGGGTAACCCGGCCAACACCAACGCCCTGATTACCCGCGCACACGCCCAGGACATTCCCGCAGAGCGATTCACCGCGATGATGCGCCTTGACCACAACCGCTCCATCTCCCAACTGGGCACCAAGCTCGGCAAGTCCTCCGCTGACTTCCGCAACATGGTCGTCTGGGGCAACCACTCCGCCACCCAGTTCCCGGACATCTCCTACGCCACCATCGGTGGCCAGAATGTCTCCGACCTGGTGGACCAGCAGTGGTACCTGGAGGAATTCGTTCCTCGCGTCGCAAAGCGTGGCGCGGAGATCATCGAGGTTCGCGGCAAGTCTTCCGCAGCATCGGCTGCTTCCTCCGCCATCGACCACATGCGCGACTGGGTTCAAGGCAGCGAGAACTGGTGCTCCGCAGCGGTTGTGTCTGATGGTTCCTACGGCGTGCCTGAAGGCCTCGTCTTCGGCTTCCCGACCGTTTCCCGCAACGGCAAGTGGGAAATCGTCCAGGGCCTAGAGCTGACCGATTTCCAGCGTGAGCGCATCGCCGCCAACGTCGCCGAGCTCGAGTCCGAGCGCGACGCTGTCAAGGCCGCAGGCCTCATTTAATTACGCGCCCTATGGCCCCGGCTGTGTCCAACAGCAGCCGGGCCAAGGCCCTGTGCCTACCGGGGGGGGGGAATTGTTTCCGCGTCGTCGGAGATCGTCAGGCTATACCGGTGCGTCGAGCTCGTAACGGGGCACGATAGCCCGCCGTAGGAATTGGCCAGCCGTTTGTATTCGCCGACACACTCGTCATCGCCGCAAACCAAGACCTCATGGTCCCACCCCACCACAGCCACCAACGCGTCGAAATCACCCGCGACGTCATGAAGAAATACGAACAACACCTGCGTACCCAAGCTGACGGCAGCGCCTGAGTCAGCGGCTGCGGCGCCTGGTACATCGACAAACGCACCAACACCCTCACCGCGCTATGGCCCGGATACGCCTACGAGTTCCGCGCAGAAATGGCCGACATCGACCAGGCAGATTTCCGCACAGACCGCTAGCACTATGATGGTCGTATGAATTTGCCGAAGTCGTGGGAACCAGCCGCCGTTGAATCCGAACTCTACGAACACTGGGTAGACAAGGGCTACTTCACAGCAGACCCGACGTCTAAGAAACCGGCGTTTTCCATCGTCCTGCCGCCACCCAACGTCACCGGCCAACTGCACATGGGACACGCGCTCGACCACACCCTCATGGACGCAATCGCACGCCGCAAACGCATGCAAGGCTTCGAAGTGCTCTGGTTGCCGGGCATGGACCACGCTGGCATCGCCACCCAAACCAAGGTGGAAGCCCAGCTCAAAGAAACCGAAGGCAAAGACCGCTTCGACTACGAACGCGAAGAATTCGTCGAAAAAGTCTGGGAATGGAAACGTGAATACGGCGGCAAGATCGGCCGCCAAATGCGCGCCATTGGTGACTCCGTCGACTGGTCCCGCGAACGCTTCACCATGGACGAAGGGCTATCCCGCGCCGTCCAAACCATCTTCAAAAACCTCTACGACCAGGGGTTGATCTACCGCGCCAACCGCCTGGTCAACTGGTCGCCCGTGCTGGAAACCGCAGTGTCGGACATTGAGGTCGTCTACAAAGACGTCGAAGGCGAACTAGTCTCCATCCGCTACGGCTCCCTCGACGACAATGAACCACACGTCATCGTCGCCACCACCCGCGTGGAAACAATGCTTGGTGACGTCGCGGTGGCTGTTCACCCCGACGACGAACGCTACGCAGATCTCGTCGGCACCACCCTCGACCACCCGTTCCTTCCTGAACGGAAGATGATCGTCGTCGCTGACGACTACGTCGACCCCGAGTTTGGCACGGGCGCCGTGAAAATCACCCCCGCCCACGACCCCAACGACTACGCCCTCGGCGTGCGCCACAACCTCGACATGCCCACCGTCATGGACTCCAAGGGCCGCATTAGTGGCACCGGCACCCAGTTCGACGGAATGGACCGCTTCGAAGCGCGCGTGAAAATCCGCGAAGCACTCGCCGAACAAGGCCGTATCGTCGCCGAAAAGCGACCCTACGTGCACTCCGTCGGTCACTCCGAACGCTCCGGTGAACCCATCGAACCGCGCCTATCCCTGCAATGGTTCGTCAAGGTCGAACAATTGGCGAAAATGGCCGGTGACGCTATCCGCGAAGGCGACACCACCATCCACCCGAAGAGCGCCGAACCCCGCTACTTCGAATGGGTCGACGACATGCACGACTGGTGCATCTCCCGTCAACTGTGGTGGGGCCACCGCATCCCCATCTTCTACGGCCCCAACGGCGACATTGTCTGCGTCGGACCCGACGAACAAGCCCCCGAAGGCTACGAACAAGACCCGGACGTCCTCGACACCTGGTTCAGCTCTGCACTGTGGCCATTTTCCACCATGGGCTGGCCCGACAGCACCCCAGAACTGGACAAGTTCTACCCGACCTCCGTGCTGGTCACCGCCTACGACATTCTGTTCTTCTGGGTTGCCCGCATGATGATGTTCGGCACCTTCGCAGCCACCCTGCCCGACAACAAGCTCGGCAGCAACGTGCCCTTCACCGACCTCTACCTCCACGGCCTGGTTCGCGACGAGCACGGCCGCAAGATGAGCAAGTCCCTCGGCAACGGCATCGACCCCATGGACTGGGTCCGCGACTATGGTGCAGACGCCCTGCGCTTCACCCTTGCCCGCGGCGCAAACCCCGGCGTTGACCTACCCGTTGGTGAAGACTCCGCACAATCGTCCAGAAACTTCGCCACCAAACTGTTCAACGCCACCAAATTTGCGCTCATGAACGGCGCACGCGTCGACGCACTGCCCCCGCGCGAAGAACTCACCGACGCCGACCGCTGGATCCTCGACCGCTTGGAAGAAGTCCGCGGCCAAGTCGATGCCTACCTCGACAACTACCAATTCGCCAAGGCCAACGAAGCCCTCTACCAGTTCACCTGGGGCGAACTGTGCGACTGGTACCTCGAGATCGCAAAATCCCAGCGCGGCGAACACACAAAGATTGTCCTCGGCCGCAGCCTCGACGTTGTCCTACGCTTGCTGCACCCCGTGATGCCCTTCATCACCGAAGTGCTCTGGAAGGAACTGACCGGCGGCGACACCCTCTGCACAGCCGCATGGCCCACCGCCGAAGACACCAACGGTGGCGCCGCAATCGATGACGTCGCCCGTCGACGCATCGCAGACCAAGAAAAACTCATCACCGAAATCCGCCGCTTCCGCTCCGACCAAGGCGTCAAACCCTCCCAAAAAGTTCCCGCACGCATCGACTTTGCTGCAGTCGACCTCAGCGGACAAGAAGACGCCGTGCGCAGCCTAGCGCGAGTCGACGCACCCGCAGAAACCTTCGCGGCGTCAGCAAGCATCGAAGTACGCCTGAGCCAAGGCACCGTCGTCGTCGAACTAGACACCTCGGGCGCCGTCGACAAAGACGCCGAACGCAAACGCCTCGAAAAGGACCTCGCGGCGGCACAGAAAGAACTCGACACCACCGCCAAGAAACTCGCCAACGAAGCCTTCCTGGCGAAGGCACCCGAGGCCGTCGTTCAGAAAATCCGCAACCGCCAACAGGTCGCTCAAGAAGAATGCGCACGCATTACCGCGCGACTGGAGGAGCTCTAAGTGGACCCCGAGCTACGCGACGGCGGACTGAGCCTCAACCTCGAAGGGCCAGTAGAACAGCCCGCACCGCTAGACATCACCCCCGCAGATCTCGCGGCCCTCGCCGAGGTCGAAGCTGAGCTAGACACCCGCTGGCCGGAAACCAAAATCGACCCGACCCTGGACCGCATGGAACTGCTCATGGACCTCCTGGGCAACCCCGAGCGTTCCTTCCCCGCGATCCACGTGGCCGGCACCAACGGCAAAACCTCCACCGTGCGGATGATCGAATCCCTCATGCGGGCATTCTCCCGCCGCACCGGCCGCACCACCAGCCCCCACCTGCAGCTGGCAACCGAACGGATCGCGATTGACGGCCGGCCCATCCACCCCCGTGACTACGTGCGGATCTGGCGTGAAATCCAACCCTATGTAGAGATGGTGGATGCGCGCAGCGATGTGCCCATGAGCAAATTCGAAGTGCTCACCGCCATGGCTTATGCCGCGTTCGCTGACGCACCCGTCGATGTTGCGGTGGTCGAGGTTGGCATGGGTGGGCGTTGGGACGCCACCAACGTGATCAACTCTGACGTTGCGGTGGTGATGCCCGTTGGGTTGGATCACACCGACTATTTGGGCGACACCATTGAGCAGATCGCGGGGGAGAAAGCTGGCATTATCAAATCCCGCTGGGACAGCGACGACCTACTCACCCCACCGGATAATGTTGCGATTGTTGCGGAGCAAACCCCCGAAGCACTGCGCGTGATCTTGGAACGTGCCGTCAGTGTTGACGCCGCGGTGGCCCGCTACGGGCAGGAATTCGGCGTGGTCGCCTCCGGGGTCGCTGTTGGTGGACAACAAGTTACCCTTCGGGGACTCGCCGGTGAATACACCGACATTTTCCTCCCCCTATCTGGCGAACACCAGGCAGCAAACGCCGCCTGTGCGTTGGCTGCGGTGGAGGCTTTCTTCGGCGCAGGGGCAGGGCGTCCGCTGGATGTTGAGCTAGTGCGCCAAGGTTTCGCCCAGGTTCAGTCACCTGGCAGACTCGAGCGCGTCCGTTCCGCACCCACTGTCTTTATTGACGCAACCCACAACCCCCACGGCGCACAGGCACTCGCCAAAGCCATCGGCAGGGACTTTTCCTTCCGCCGCCTCATCGGCGTTGTCGGCGTGCTTGGTGACAAAGACGCCCGTGGCATCCTCACAGCACTCGAGCCAGTCTTCGACGAGGTCATCTGCACCCAAACCCACTCACCTCGAGCACTAGGAGCAGAAGGTTTAGCCGAATACGCGGTAGAAATCTTCGGTGACGAGCGCGTCCATGTTGCCGACGCACTACCCAACGCAATCGCCTTGGCAGTCGATCTCGCCGAAGAAGGCGAACAAGTCTCCGGATCCGGCGTGATCATAACCGGATCAGTCGTAACCGCAGGCGAAGCCCGAACCCTGTTTGGAAAGGAACCCGCATGAGCGTAGGACCCCTAGGCCCCGGACACACCCCATCCAAAGATCCCATGAAAGGCCTGCGCGGCGTCATGGCTGGAACACTCGTCATGGAATCCATCTCCATGTTGCTTGTGCTGACCGTCATTGCGAAAGTCGACGGCGGAGCCCACTGGACTACCTTCAACTGGGTATTCGTCACCGCAGTAGGCGTGGCCATGTTCCTCTGGGCCTTCATGCAGAAACGCCCCGGTGCGTTGAGCATCAACCTTATGCTCAACGTCATCGCCGTCGGCGGAGGATTGTTCGTTCACTACTCCATGGTGATCATGGCGCTCATCTTCATCGCCGTGTGGATGTACATCCTGGTACTGCGCAAGAACCTTCTGGAACGGATGAAACGCGGCCTGCTCACAACCCAACACACCTAAGGCTGTAGGATTGTGGTCATGACTGAACGTACTCTGATTTTGATCAAGCCCGACGGTGTTGCACGTGGACTGGTGGGGGAGATCATCGCCCGCATCGAACGCAAAGGCCTGAAGCTCACCGCAATGGACCTGCGCGTCGCTGACGAAGCAACCGCAAAGGCTCACTACGCAGAGCACGAAGACAAACCCTTCTTCGGCGAGCTCGTTGACTTCATCACCTCCGCTCCGCTGGTTGCAGGCGTCGTCGAAGGCCCTCGCGCCATCGAGGCTTGGCGTCAGCTTGCTGGCGGCACCGATCCGGTCGCCAAGGCCACACCTGGCACCATCCGTGGCGACTTCGCTCTCGAGGTTGCTGAAAACGTCGTCCACGGCTCCGATTCTCCGGAGTCCGCAGAGCGCGAGATCGGCATCTGGTTCCCCAACCTGTAGGAAGGGGACTTACTCGCGCCGTGCGGCCGGGTGATTGTTTGGCTGGGGTTGTCCTTGGGACACTCACACTTTATTGGGGGCACGCGCAACGTTATTGTTGTGCGTGACGCGCGCATGGTGGGCGGGGCACAGCAACGCTAGATTGTCTAGGTTGGTGTCCCACCATGCTCTCACCGGATGATGTGGTGGGCTTGGCACTGATGGCGTTGAGTTGCTCGTCGAGGTGGGTGCGGATGCGTTGTTTGGTTTCGCCTCGGCCGTAGACGGTGTGGACGCGGTTGATGCGCCGGCGGGTTTGGCAGCTCGTTTTCTTCCTAGCGTTTGAGGCGGGTGTCGGTGGCCAGTGCCGCCGCCACCCCCAACAAAATCAGCAGCAGGGTGGGGGCTGCCATCATCCAGGGGGCTCTCTCCGCATAGCGGATCGACTCCGACAACACTACGCCCCACTCGGGGGAATCATGGGGCGCACCCAAGCCCAAAAAGCCGAGGCCGGCGAGAGCAAGCGCATTGTGTGCGATCCTGCTGGCCGCATGACGCGCCACCGCAGGCACCACAGTGGGCAGAAGGTGTACGCGCACAAGGCGGGCCAAACTGGCTCCGCTCAAAGCTGCCCACTGGTAGTACCCGGTGTTGCGTGCTTCGGCCGCCACGGATGCTGCATGTGCGGCAAGGGGGATCCATCCGACTAGTACGACGGCGCAGGCTGCGGTCCACAAGGAACCTTCGAAAACGCCAGCCAACACCAGTCCAATGAGCACGGCAGGTAGGGCGTTGAGGGTGTCGCCGACTTGTGCCGCCCATCTGCCGGTCAGACCAAGCACGAGGCCGACGATGGCGCACACGAAGGTTACTGCTGTGGCTGTGCCGATGGTGTAGATCGCCCCGTGTGCCAGCCGGGCTAATAGGTCGCGGCCTAGTTGGTCGGTGCCGAGCCAGTGGGTTGCGCTGGGCGCGAGTAGGCGGTCGGTGGGCGCAATGTGCACTTCGGTGCGTAGGCCTGCGAGCAGTAACACTAGCGGCGTCATTGTGAGGATTAAAGGTACGAGACCTTTGGGTTTGTCGCGCCCGAGGCTGCTGCCGAAGCCTGCGCCGCGCAGTGGGCGAAGGATCACGTAGCGCAGCAGTGCAGCAACGGCGCCGGAGGCAATACCAATACCTACTGCGGTGAGTACCACTACCTGAAGCACGGGTAGGTCTTGGTCGATGGCGGCGTTGAGTGCTGTGCGGCCGAAACCGGGGATGTTGAAGATCGATTCGACGAACACTGTCGAGGCGATGGTGCCGGCGAAAAAGAGGACGATCAGCGGCGCCAGGGTGCCGAGAGCGCGGGTGGCGAGTGCGGTGGTGATGTGACGCGGCGTCACACCGTTGATGCGCCAGGAACGCACCCATTCTTCTTGCCCGATGTTGTCGATGGTGATCAGCAGGACGCGCCCCAGCAAGCCGGCAGACGGCAGCGCTAGGGCGAAGATCGGTAGCCAGGACACGCCGCTAACAGGGGCGATGCGTAGGCGGAGGGCGAAGGTCACCAGCAGCACGACTGTCAGCACAAATTCGGGGATGGAGCCCAGCACCGCCATGACTGTGATGTCGGAAGCGCGCGAAGGGCGCCCAGTTGTGACGCTGCGGATCCGTGGCCAAGCAAGGGCGAACGCCAATGCGGTGGCCAATATTGTTGATGACGCCGCGAGGGTTACGGAGGTGCCTAGGCCCGACCATGCAATGGATGTGGCGCTGCGAGTGGGGTTGATCCAGGAGGTGCCGAAGTTGCCGCTCAGTGTTGCGCTGATCGACTGCCAGGGGGTGGTTGGCAGGTCGAGGGTGGTGCGTAGGTTGTCGAGGACGTCCGGGTCGGGGGCGCGTTCGGCTTCGCGTGCGCGGAACACCGCCATGGCGGGGTCGCGGTCGGCGATCCACGGCAGTAGTGCTGTGATGATACTTGTGATCAGCAGCAGTACCGCCGCGGTGAGGGCCTTCTTCATTAGCGGTGGGTGTCGACGGTGATCAGGCGGCGTTCGAAGGGATCTTTACTGAGGTCGTTGACGTGATTAACAGCGTTGATGGAGTATTCGTGTGCCAGGGGGATGACGGCGTTGGCTGCGACGATGTCTGCACCGATGCGTGCGGCTTCTTCGAAGCGTTGCTCGATGTCGGAGATGGAGCTTGCTTTGTCGATGGCTGCGTCGATGGTTGCGTCGCAGAAGCGGGACAGGTTGTAGGAGCCGTCGCAGCTGTAGTCGGAGGCGAGGAAGCTGACGGGGTCTGCGGCGCCGAGTTGGTAGTTGCGGGAGCCGATGACGGCGTCGAATTCTCCGTCGAGGAGGGCTTTTTCGAGGGAGTTGTAGTCGGTGACGGTGATGTCGACGTTGAAGCCTGCGGCGCGGAGTTGTTCTGCGATAACGGATGCTACTTCGCCGAGTTCGGGGCGTTCGGTCCAGGTGGCGAGGCGGATGGTGGTGCCGTTGGGGTCGGCGGCGTCGGTGGTGGTGTTGGCGGATTTAACTGCCCAGTTGGCTTCGGTGGAGAAGATGGAGCCGTCGGCTTTGCCTGCGTGGTTTTCGTAGATGGTGGTGACGATGTCGTCGGGGTTGACGGCTTTGGCTGCGGCTGCGCGGAGTTTGGGGTCGGCGAAGGGGCCGCGTGCGCTGTTGAGGTGTAGGTAGACGCCGCGAGGAAGGGGAGTTGATTGCAGTTCGGCGTCGCCGAGGGAGGACAGTTGGGCGATGGGGACGGCTTGTGCCATTGCTACTTCGCCGGCGCGGATGGCGTTGGTGCGGGCGGGACCGTCGGGGATGAAGTCGACGGTGAGGGTGTCGAGTTTGGGGGTGCCGTCCCAGTATTTTTCGTTTTTGTGGGTGGTGGCTTCGGCGGTTGTGACGCTGTCGAGGACGTAGGGGCCGGTGGCGGTGCCGACGATGGTGGGATTGGCGGGGTCTTTGTAGGCGGCTTGGGCGAGGATGATGGTGCCGGAGTCAGCGAAGCGTTGCGGCAGGATGGGGTCGGGTTTTTCGCTGGTTACTTTGACGGTGTGTTCGTCGACGGCTTCGAAGCTGAGGGGGGTTTTGCCGAGGCCTTTGGGTCGTGACGCCGCATCCCATGCGGCTTGTAGGGAGCGGACGACGGCTTCAGCGTTGACGGGGGTGCCGTCGTGGAAGGTGGCGTCGTCGCGGAGGGTGAATACCACGGTGGAGTCGTCGGGGCGGGTGAAGGATTGCGCGAGCCAGGGTTGTGCGACGCCGTTGTCGTCGAGGCCGACGAGGGTTTCGCCAACGCCGATGCGGGTGGTCATGAGTGCATCGTCGGAGAAGGGGGAGAGGGATGCGACGGGTTCGAAGGGGAGGGCGATGGCGAGGGTGTTGTTGTCGGTGGGGGTGCTGGTGCAGGCGGTGAGGAGGAGCGCGAGTGCTGCGAGGGCGCGTTTGGTCATTGTTGTTCTTTCTATGGTTGGTTGTTTGCAGTGATTTTAGCTAAAGCGATGGCGGAGCACCCTAATGTGGCGGCGAGGAATAACCACGGCAAGTAGGCCGCGGGGTAGTCCAGGAGGTATCCGACGACGGCGGATCCGATGAGTACTGCGCCGCCGCCGAAGGAGTTGAGGAAGCCGTAGTAGGCGCCGAGTTGTTGTTCGCCGGCGAGTTTTCCGACGATGTCTCGGGCGAGGTGGATGGCGAGCATTTGTCCGGTGTGTAGGAGGGTAAGCATGGTGAGCGCGGGGAGGTATGACCCCGTGTGCCAGGCGGCGAGGGTGGCGAATCCGAGTGCTTGTAGGGCGAATCCTGTGGTGATGGCGGTGCGGTGCCCGAGGCGTCTGCCGAGTCGTGCGATGGGTATTTGGAGGGTGAGGACCAGGATGCTGGAGTAGACGAACATCCACCCGAGGTCGTCTGCGCTGCCGGTGGCTCGGCGGAGTTCGGCGGGTAGGGCGAGGTATTGCTGGTTGTAGGCGACGAGCCCTGTTGAGTAGGCGAGGGCGAACCAGAGGAATGTGCGATTGCGTAAGACGGTGCCGAATCCGAGGGTTTGTTGTCGCCGGGTGCGTACCGAGGGGATGACGAGGAGGTGAGAGAAGAAGAGGAAGGCGAAGATTCCGGCTGCTATGAAGCAGGCGATGTTGAATCCTTGGTTGATGACTACGGCGCCGAGGAGGGGGCCGGTGAGTGCGCCGATTCTGGAGAAGAAAGCGTCGAGGGCGAAAAGTTCGGAGCGTGTCATGCCGCCGTGTTCTTCGATGCAGCGGCCGGTTTCGGCGAAGGCTGCTTCGGCCGCGGGGGAAAATAGTGCGGCGGCGAAGCCGATGAGCACCACGGAGAGGGTGAGCATCTCAATGTTGTGGGATAGGCCGGCTGCGATGAATCCGATGACGCGGATGGCTACGCCGGTAAGTAGGACGGGCTTGACACCGAAGCGGTCGGTGAGGCCTCCGCCGATGAAGAACAGTCCTTGTTGGCTGAAGGTGCGCAGGCCGAGGACGATACCGACGATGGCTCCGGTGGCGGCCAGGGACTCGGTCATGTAGTTCGCGAGGAAGGGAACGACGAGGTAGAAGCCGACGTTGAACAGCATTTGTGTGACGAGCAGCAGTTGGGTGGCTGCGGGCAGGCTGCGCATCAGGGGAATTCTCCGAGCGTGCGGGCGGCGTGGATGAGTTCGGCGGCCGCGGCGTCATCAGTTAAGGGCCCGGTTGATTGTTGGGCGATGTGTCCTTGGTCCATGACGATCCAGCGGTTGCAGAGCGTGTTGATGGCGGACAGGTCGTGGGTGACTAGCACGAGGGTGGTGTTGGTAAAGGTGTCGAGGGCGAGGTGTTTGGTGTGGACGTCGAGGGCGCTGAGGGCTTCGTCGGCGTAGATGATGTCTGGGTTGGTGATGAGGGTGCGGGCGATGGCGACGCGTTGGCGTTGGCCGCCGGATAGTTCGCGGGGGCTGCGGTCGGCGAGGGCTGGGTCGAGGTCTAGGGTGCGGAGCAGGTTGTCGACGGATGGCGGTTCGATGCGGTTGATGCTTGCGGGTTCGATGATGACGTCGCGGACGCTCAGGTGGGGGTTGAGGCTGGCGTCGATGTCTTGGGGGATGTAGCTGAATCTGCCGCGGGTGCGTACGGTGCCGGTGGTGGGGGTGAGGGCGCCCATCATGAGCCGCATGAGGGTGGTTTTGCCGGAGCCGGAGGGGCCGATGATGCCGAGGCGGTCGCCGGGGTGGATGTCGAGGGTGGCGTCGTGGATGATGTTGCGGTAGCTGACGCAGTTGAGCTGTACGAGTGGATTGTTCATGGGAGTTGGAGGTGTGTGTCGCATAGCGCGTTGGCGGCGCCCTGGTGGTGGGTGAGGAACAGTAGGGTTTTGTCGATGTTGCGCAGGCAGTTGATGATGTCGACGATGGCGATGGGGTCGAGGGCGGAGGTTATTTCGTCGGCGATGAGGATGTCGGGGTTGGTGGCGAGGGCGAAGGCGATGGCTGCGCGTTGGCGTTGTCCGCCGGAGAGTTCGAGGGGGTAGCGGTGCCAGAGTGTGGGGTCGAGGCCTACGTCGCCGAGGGTGTGTGGGTCGCCGATGAGTGCGATTTGTTTGTCGACGCGCATGAGTGGGTTGAGTGCCCCGAAGGCGTCTTGAGAGACAAATCCGACTCGTCCGTCGACGTGTATACGTGTGGCTTCGACGCGGGCGGTGTCTGGGAGGAAGCCTCCGATGAGGGCTGCAAGGGTGGATTTTCCGGAACCGGACGGTCCCATGACGGCGACGCGTTGCCCGCGCGCGATGCTCAGGTGTTGGACGGTGAGCACGCGCTGGGCGCCGTAGCTGACCGCGACGTCATCGAGGACAATCATGGATTAAAAATAGCTGGCGAGTAGTCGGCCGTTGTGATCAAACACCGAAACGGGGGTGTGGAATACGCGGCTGAGGGTTTCATCATTCATGACGTCGCGGGGTGTGCCGAAGACGGTGACCTGGTCGATGTGCGTGATGTCTTCGGGGCGTAGTCGTCCTTTGGAGTAGGGGTAGCGGCCGAAGCCGACGAGTTGGCGTGTGTGGGGATGGTGTTTCCTGCGTTGTTGACGCGTTTGGGTGGGGTGCTTAGTTATCCGCAGATGCTTGGCTTTGGTGCTTGTGTGGCCGTGGTCACCGCCGTGTTTGTTTCGGTAGTGTCGAGGCATGACTGATCTTCACGTATGCATTGTTGGCGCCGGGGCGGTCGGAGTGAGTTTTGCTGCTCCTTTGGTTCGGGCGGGGGTTCGGGTGACGTTTGTTGCTCGGGGTGAAACTTTGGAGCATCTTCGTTCTGGCCAGGCGGAGTTTGTTGATGCGCGTTCTGGGCAGGCTGAGTCTCTGCGTTTTTCCGCGGATGCGGGCCCTCTTGAGCAGATGTTGGCTGCCCGGCCGGATGTGGTGTTGATTGCGACGAAGGCCTTTTCTTTTGAGGGGGAGTTTGATGGCTTCGGTGGGGATATCCCGATTGTCGTGACTCATAACAGTGTGGAGTCGGCGATTCGGGCGGCTGAGGTAGTGGGGGAGCAGGTTGTCATTCCGGGTGTGGTGCGGGGGTTCATGCACCATGAGGGCCCTGCTACTGCGCGGTTGTTGCCTGGACCGTGGGGGTTGAATGTGGGCAGTTTTGCCCCTGGCGAACCGGTGCCGGAGGCTGTGGGGCGGATGATTGGCTTGCTGGCTTCCCAGGGTGTTGATGCGGCTGTGCTGGACAACATTTGGGTGGATGTGTGGGAGAAGGCCATGTTTGTGGCGACGTTTGGCGCTTTGGGGGCGTTGGCGGATAAACCGCTGGGCTATGCGTTGAGCGAGTTGCGGGGTGATTTGCAGGAGATGATGGAGGAAACCGCGCGGATTGGGCGCGAGTGTGGTGTTCCATTGAGTGATGACGTCGTGGTGCGCACGATGGCGTTTGCGGACCGGATGGACGCGACGTCAACAAGCAGTATGCAACGCGATATTGCTGCAGGTCGGCGCAATGAGCTCGATGTGCAGTTGGGGTCGATTGTGCGGATGGGTAGAGCTCGTGGTGTGCATGCGCCGGTGTGTGGGGTGGTTTACGACGTGCTTAAGGCGCGCAGTGCTGCGATGTGATCGGCGTAGGCTGTGCGGCCTTCGTTGGTGAGTGCTGCCCAGACGGTGTCTTTGGCGCGTGAGCTGCCGTATTCGCGCCGGCGGGTGATGTAGCCGGCGCCTTCGAGGGTACTAAGGTGCTTGGATAGGGCGGAGTCGCTCAAATTGGTGAGGACTTTGAGTTTGCTGAAGCCAACCTCGTTGGCGCCGGGGTAGGCTCGTGCGCCGTGGAGGGTGGCGAGGGTTTGTCCGCGTTGCGAGGCTGCTGTTGCTAGGTCAAGTGCGTTGTTTTCTATGTTGGAAAAAATAGCGCTCGTTTTCCGGTCTGGGAAGTAAAGGTGTGAGGAGTCCCTCACCCCACCAGTGACAGGGTGTGACACAATGGCGGTAGACCAATCCCCGCGAGGCAGCTCAAGCGCCCGGGGAATTAAAAATAAAAAGGAGAACCCTCACAGTGGCTTCAACTAATCCCGCAAGCACAGCGGCAGCATCATACGACCGCAGCTCAATCGGGGAGAAAACCCGCGTGCACCAACTAGCCAAACAGCTGGGTGTGCAGTCCAAAGAACTCATTAGCGTCCTCGACGGCATCGGGCTGGTGAAGGTCGCACAATCTAGCCTGAGCCGCGAAGAGGTGGAAAAAACCCTCGACGCGCTCGCGCCCAAGAAGAAGGCCCGCAAAACCACCAAAAAGGCGGCTGGAACTAAGCAGAAGGCAACCAAAAAGACCACCAAGAAAGCTGCTAAGAAGGCTCCCAAGGCTGCAGCGGCTGAGGTGGTCGAGGACAGTGAACCCGAGAAGGAACCGAAGAAGACCGCACGCCGTGCAACCCGACGCCGCCGAGCGACCACCCAGGTAGATGCCGAGGCGCTCGCTAGCTCTGTAGAAGACCCCGCTGACGCCAAGCTGGTCAAGCGCGTTGCGAAGAACGTGGAAAACGAAATCCACCAAATTGAGCAGAAGGTGGAACGCGACCTAGGCGAACGCATCACCGACAAGGCCGACGAAGACGCCGAGGGCACAGTCTGGGAGGAAAAAGACGGCCTGCTACACGAGGTTGTTCCGGAAGTTACCCCGGCGCCGCAGTCAGAACTGCCAGCAGTCACGCCCATTTTCATGCCGCCGGAACCCCTGCACTCCGACGACGATGACCTAGAAATCCACACCCTCCACGTAGACAAGGACACAAAGGACACAGAGGAACAGTCCGACGGTGAGCGCCCGCGGCGCCGCGGCAAGCGTGGGGCAGGTCGCGGACGCGGCGTCAACATTAAAGATGCGCCGGAGGAAGTAACCGACGAACCCACCGCAATCAAGGGTTCCACCAGGTTGGAGGCCCAGCGCCGCCGCCGCAGCGAAATGCGTGAAGAAGGCCGCAAAAAGCGCCACATCGTGTCCGAGGCGGAATTCCTAGCGCGCCGCGAATCCGTCAAGCGCACCATGCTCGTGCGTGAGAAACAGCGTGAAGACCACGCGGGCCTGGTTACCCAGGTGGCTGTGCTTGAAGACGGGTTGTTGGTCGAGCACTTCGTTACCAGTGAAACCCAAACCTCGATGGTGGGCAACGTCTACCTGGGGCGCGTGCAAAATGTGCTGCCTAGCATGGAAGCCGCCTTCATCGACATCGGCAAGGGTCGCAACGGTGTGCTGTATGCCGGTGAGGTTGATTGGCGTAACGCGGGCCTCGGCGGCCGTTCCCGCAAGATCGAGCAGGCGTTGAAGCCCGGCGACCCAGTGCTCGTGCAGGTCGCTAAAGACCCCATCGGCCACAAGGGTGCGCGCCTAACCACCCAGATTTCCTTGGCGGGACGCTTCCTTGTGTACGTGCCCGGCGGTCACAGCGCTGGTATTTCCCGCAAGCTTCCCGAAAGCGAGCGTAAGCGGCTGAAGCAGATTCTGCATGACGTCGTGCCGAAATCCGGTGGCGTGATCATTCGTACTGCAGCAGAGGGTGTCCACGAAAAGGCCATTGAAGCGGACGTCAACCGCCTGCACTCTTTGTGGGAGCAGATCCAGGCGTCGGTGGCGGAAGCGAAGAAGTCCAAGTCTAAAGACCCCGTCACCTTGTATGAAGAACCCGACCTGTTGGTCAAGGTTGTTCGCGACCTCTTCAACGAGGACTTCGATGAGCTCGTTGTTCAGGGCAAGCGCTCCTGGAGCGTCGTGCGTTCCTATGTGTCAGCAGTGGCGCCCGAACTAATGGATCGCGTTCATCGCTTTGAGGATCGTGACGTAGCCCCCGCAGGGGAGCAAGAATCCGACGGTGCAGGACACGATATCTTTAAGGCCTACAGGGTAGAGGAGCAGCTCCACAAGGCACTCTCGGAGAAGGTGTGGTTGCCTTCCGGTGGCACGTTGATCATCGAGCGTACCGAGGCGATGACCGTCATCGACGTCAATACCGGTAAATTCACCGGATCCGGCGGCAACCTTGAGGAAACGGTCACCAAGAACAACCTCGAGGCTGCGGAAGAGATCGTCCGCCAGATGCGTCTGCGCGACCTTGGCGGAATGATCGTTATCGACTTCATCGACATGGTGCTGCCGCAAAACCAAGATCTTGTGCTGCGCCGGCTCAAAGAGGCCCTGGGTCGCGACCGCACCCGCCACCAAGTGTCCGAAGTGACTTCCCTAGGCTTGGTGCAGGTTACCCGTAAGCGCCTGGGCACAGGCTTGCTGGAAACCTTCGCAACCAAGTGCGAAGCGTGTGATGGACGCGGCGTCATTATTCATGATGATCCTGTTGATGAGTCCAGCGATGCGCCGCCGGCACACGCCCCGAAGCGTCGTCGGCCGATCCGCGAGGACGCACCTAAGAAGGCAGAGAAAGCAGAGAAGTCGGAAGATGCTCAGCAGGAAGACAAGGCGCCGAAGGCTGAGGGCAAGCGCCGTGGGGCGGGTCGCCGCCGCGCAAGCATTGAAGAGCTTGTTGATGCAGTCATAGTGGTCAGCGATGACGCTGATAATGCCGGGACTCAGGATGCGGAGGCAGAGAAGAAGGACAAGCGTCCCGCTCGCAAGAACAGCCGCCGGCGCGCAGGTCGCAAGGAAGAGCACGCCGACTCAGCTGAGCCGAGCATCAGCAGCATTGTGTCGGCCGCGCTGGATGTGGCTAACGCGGAAGACCCCGATGAGCCTAGTGGTGCGCAATACCGCCCGGCTGAGACCTTCGAGGAAGCCACCGAGCAATTTGAAAAGTCCCCCCGCAGGCGTCGTAAGACCCGCGGCAACTCCCGCTCTGATCACGCACCCAAGCGTGAGGACTTCGAAGCCAAGCCGGACAAGGTCGACCAGGCAGCAGAACCTCAGAGGGCGGAGGAAGAGTCCAAGCCTAGTGACTCCCAGCGCCGTCGTGCTCGCCGCGCCAAGAAGGTGTCTTTGAGCAAGCGTGAGGATGGTGTCAAGGCCGAGGACAAGGCGACCAAGCCAGAGGCAAAGAAGCCTGCGGAGAAGGAAGAGCCGCGCCGTGGTCGTGGCCGCCGCCGCGTGGTGAAGAAGATCTCCAGTGCTAAGCAATCGGAAGGCCAGGAAACGCGGAAGCAGAGGTCGGCAGCTCCAAAGTCCGAGCCCGTTGCACCGAAGATTGTTGCGAAGAAAGCCGAGCGCCCTAGCCCCTCTGGGCGTCGCCGTCGCCGCGTTGTCGTCAAGCGGAGCGAAGACTAGGGCGAGGGTGATGGGCCCAGTTTGTGTTTGGGTCCCATCACCGGGTAGTCTTTGACAGTCGCTGTTTAGAGCACGCGTGTGCTCCGAACAGGTTTACAAAGTTTTGAAGTCCATTCAGGCGATAGCCTGAGCCGAGTTAATAGATAAGGGGTAGCCCTCCTATGTACGCGATCGTCAAGACCGGCGGCAAGCAGTACAAGGTTGCCGAAGGTGACCTCGTCAAGGTCGAGAAGATCGAGGGTGAGCC